>ENA-UAKN01000121-UAKN01000121.1-human-gut-metagenome-genome-assembly--contig:-NODE-121-length-34031-cov-31.129032_pt1 | contig 34031 bp, 38 predicted proteins | sample MGYA00243690_ERZ654448 | MGnify/ENA primary metagenome ERZ654448 (study PRJEB26926, sample SAMN06164715) | human gut metagenome | biome: ENVO:00009003; feature: ENVO:2100002; material: ENVO:00002003...
CACGTACAATTTTGATACGGCATAGTTCGATGAACGCGGCCAGTTCTCTTAAGCCGCGTGCGGCATTGCTGAATTTGGATATGACTATTTCATCGCCCCTTTGAAGATTTGCCATAAGCTGTTTCCACATAGGTCTCAATGTTTCATGTTCAACTGTTTCCTCTACGATTTGTACACAACCGTATCGCTGCATCCATTCCCTCTCAGCATCAAAACTGTCATTATTTTCCTTGAATATATAGCCAACTTTTGCCATTTTAATATACACTGTTTTGATAACAAGTGCAAATATAGCACTTTCATTTGAATCTAAAATCATATCGTGGAAAAAATCTCGCTGAATCCTTTTTTTAGCTCTTTTTCTTGCACTTATTTTCATTGACAATCATATTGTTAATATGATACCAAAAATTATACTAAATGCGATATAAAAGGGCTTCTACAACAAAAATAATATATAGATTTGCATCGTTAAATATGAATTATTGAATATGAAAATTTCAAAATCATACTACAAGACTCCATCATTTTTGACTGGAAGATGTATCGTTTCATTGGCCATATTGGGCCTGATATCATGCAGCGATAGAAATGGCAAATCATTGTCTGAAGCTACGAACGATCCTGCCGGAATATACAGGGAGTATTTGTACAATATACGACGTCAGAAAGATTCCTCATTTCAAGTATTGACCGAGCATATCCTACAATGGCAAACTGTAAAAGACTCTGTTTTTAGGCATCTCCGGAATGATACGATCAGTTACCCCCATTCCAATCAGCGTGAAGAATGTATCAGACTACATGATTCTATCCGCATTGAGTTCTCACGCTTAGCTCTCTCAAAGACGCGTACTTATCAGGAACTTTTGGCTCTCAAAAGAGAGTTCTCACCTTATAACAATGATGAGGAACTGCATCATGCCGCTGGAGAAATCCGCCCATTTTTCAACTCACTGGATAACCTTCCGTTTCATAAGGGTAACAAAGAGCAAATCCTTGCGGCATACCGTATGTTACTGACCCAAACTATCCGTAACGGCATACATAGCCGCAATGAACTGATTACTTATATCACTAAAGAAGATGCCATATTCCGTGCGTTCCTCTCTCACTTGCACGATTTCGAGGGTGAGAGTATGGCTGACATCACACGTGGTACCGAACAGTGTTGTTCGCAGATATTCCTTGCCGCCGAGAGAAAAGAGATTACCTATCGGGAGGCTATGCTTTATTTGACGATGCGCACCAACCGTCGCCAAATACAAAATATGCAGATTTGTATAGAAGATGTTCGGAACAAAAAAATCAAGACCTCTTCGCAAGCACATGCCTATATATGGATGCTTATCCAACCTTATACTTCACTGGACGGATTCTCTATGACATTGCTTTCCGATAAAGAACGGAAACAACTTGACCGGATGGCGGCACAGACACCTGTGGTGTTCAAAACCTTGAGCCGAATCCTGCAATCGGAAAGTGGTCAACTGACTGAGTTGCCAGGAATGCTTATGGATATTTTCATACAGACGCTCTAACAATATAAAAATATGAATATGTTACGACATTTTTTCAATGACTTTATGACATTTGTCCCTCTGCAACTACCGCAACTACTTGATGTGACGACAATGGAGGAAGCACAATTCTACGGTGACTACGCCCTACTGACCTTCCCGCTACGCGACCCTTACGACTTGGAGGAAGTGATGGATCTGTTTGAGGACGATATGGAGCTTATAACTCTCTACCACCACATCCCCACGCACGCTGACAAATTCGGGCATAGCACCTGTGCATACTCCAACCCGGCATTTGGACAGATGTTCAAGATGAATTGCAAGACAGATGCAGACGGTAAGGTAAATAGCATTCTTGTTACCATCTATGATTCTCTTGAGCAGATGTACGGCGAGCTGTGCCTTGATTTGGAACTTCATTCCAAAAGTGGCACATTCAAGTATAAGAAGAATAAAGACGATCTCTTGATGAATTTCCTTTAATGGCCATGTTATGCGGGATACACTATACCGACAAATGGTTTATTGGATTAGGGAATATCGGACGTGGATAGAGGTTGTTGATGACAATTTCTACAAGGAGTATGCTTTGTCAAGAAACGGATATATCAACTACATTGTTTCCCGCACGTTGATACTGCGGGCTTACAAAGACAAAGGCTCATACGCCAAAGGCATGACATGGACAATTCCGGAACATAAACTGGATAAGGCATTGGCAGCCTACCGCAAGCAGGAGCATACGTTCAAGCAACGTATTAAGAAAGCAGCGATATACCTTTCACCGAGGGATGCCGAAGTTATCATCCTGTTGGCCACCCACAATATTGTCCAATTAGAGTTGGTGATACCACCCATTCAAATACGCGAAAAACCCTATTATTTATGATTTGGAATATACTACAACTTATCTTCTGTATAATACTTTTCGTATTGCCATTAGCATTGTACAAGAGCCACCGTTCTTTTATGGTAAGGTTCTATGATGCTATGATACACAGTGTAAAGGCTCGTAAACTATATGTACGGGTCGTATTGATTCTGCTATTGCTCTTCCACTATGTTTACATCAGCGGACATGTTGGCGAGTTAGGTATTTTTCTTTCAACCGCTGTCTGTGCCGCTATATATTCATTTAGGAGAGCGGACAAGTTATTAAGAGGTTTATGTGACCGACCATGTATGTTTGCCATACTCTCATTGGTGGCATTGGCCATCAGTTTTGTTCCACACTTGTACACGACGGCGGTAACTGCCGCCTATCTTCTTTTGGCTGCCCTGTTCTATCCCTCTGTTCGGGTCATGACCGAATTTCAGGACATAGGCATAATCTCTGAATGGATGAAATTCCCCGGACTATTAGCCGAAAGTTATTATGACCATCATCACGCGATATTGCCGCAAGATGCGGATAGCGGCAACACTGATATATCCGCACAATAGTAATAATTTAAAAATGAAATGAAAATGAAAACCAAGCAGAAAATAGCTGTCCCTATATTGGCAGACAGAGAAGTATTTGACTACCTCAAGGAAAAAGTCGGTGAACGAAAAACAAAGACAGAAGCCTTCTGTGATTTGTTGGATAAATCTTTGGCAGGTTTTGTTTCCCCTTTTTTAAGGAACAAAGGCTACGAACTTCAACCCAACCAGTGCCACGTGACTGTTTCCGACCTTTCATCGGAATGGCATTGGCATAGGGCTACTGTCCGTTCTTTTTTGGATGTAATGGAAGAGTTCGGCTTGTTGAATCGCATCCGGCTTTCCAAAAGCGTCATCATTACCATGACTGTGCAAACCAGCCAATCCACGGAGTCTTGCAATGGACAGAAGAAGTTGAACCTTGCAGAACAGCTACGTGAGGTATTGTCCGATTGGATAATCGGCAAAGTGTCCCTTGACGAGACCGGTATCAAGTGTGAACAACTTGTTCGTCGGGCAATGGATGAAGCTGGCATATGCGATAACTGCCCATCTCCGGACAGTATCACTCGCATCAATCTGGCAGCGGATGATGATGAACGGGCTGTCAAGATTCGTATGGTAGCTTTGGAGTGCATTGCATTTGCCGCCATACAACGGGCACTGCGTAAGTCGAGATTCGACGACAGTGCAGAGTTTATGGACTACTTCCGATTGGAATTGTATGGGGACTGGACAGGACTTGTCGCAACTTCGAAAGGTATTGCCGGGCTTATTCTTGATGTAGATAGGGATGACAATACCGATTATGATGAAGATGACAGGGAGTTTCTTAAAACGCTTTTTAAGCCTTTTCTGGCATTCGCTGCAAAGGCACAAGAGGCAACGTACCAGATTGGAGATTGAAAACAGAACGTATAACCGCAACAATCTACTTTTGTCTCCAGTGAAGACCCCTGCCAGTTATAGAAGGCATCCGGGCTTGCCCGTCTGCCACGAACAAAGGGAAGGGGGAGCCTAATACCCCACCTGCCTGACGTTGGTGGGAAGGGTGTCCGAACAAGCAGCAAGCTGGGACACGGTAGATTGTCCGAAACAATATGAAAAACGTATGGCAAATCAAAAACAGGTACTCGACGTGCAGGTGTCGAAAGGGATTACCACCGCCCAAAGTAATGAACATCTGCGTGACCGTAGTGAAAAGGCAGAGAAGTACGCTATGAGTAAGGGAAATTATGATCCTACGCGTAAACGGCTGAACTTCGAGATTGCGCCCGGAGGTAAAATACATCCCATCGACACAAGCCGTAGCATTCCCAAACGGATGGCGGACATATTAAGTCACCGTGGAATCAAAGATCCTAATGAGGGGCTGCTCGAACCAAAATACCGCACGGTGGTAAATATCATCTTCGGCGGTTCACGGAAGCGAATGCAGGAACTTGCTTTCGGTACGCAACAGGTGGACTTTGAAAAAGGTGCGGACAATACCCACATCGAACGGAAGCGTGACATTGAACGCTGGGCCAAGGATGTTTATTCATTCGTTTGTGGCAGATATGGTGAGCAGAACATCGCTGCATTCATTGTACATCTGGATGAATTGAACCCGCATATCCACTGTACGCTTCTGCCAATCAAGGATAGTCGCTTTGCGTACAAGGAAATCTTCGCCGGTAAGGATAAGTTTGAATATAGTGCAAGAATGAAACAACTTCATACGGACTTTTTCGCAGAAGTCAATACAAAGTGGGGAATGTCAAGAGGAACAAGCATATCCGAAACGGGTGCACGGCACAGAACAACTGAGGAATACCGCCGAATGTTGTCTGAAGAGTGTACAACAATCGAGGATAATATCAAACTCCATCAACAGGTATTGGGTGAACTTCAATCAGACATCCGGTTGGCAGAACGCAGAGTCAAAGGGCTTACGACAATGGTTAGCAATCTTGAAAAGCAGAAAACTGAAAAAGAAACCTTGTTATCGGCAGCCGAGTACAATTTAAAAGAAAACAAAGGCAATGCGGCAGAATTGGCAATCCAAATACAAATGTTGGAAAAAGAGCTGCAAGGAATCATCAGACAACTGGCAGACAAGCAAGAAAAGTTGCAGACTGCTGACCGGCAACTCATCGAACTGAAAAAGGATATGGGAGCCATTGAAGAACGTACCGAAGAACTCAAAGAGGAGGCCTATCAATATTCCCGTGATGTACACTCCAAAGTGGATAGCTTGTTTAAAGACGTCCTACTGGAGAGTGTAATCAGCGAGTATCGTAACGCATCGGCACAAATGAATGTTTCAGAACGGCAGCTCTTTGACGGTTCACTGGTACAGTCTATCGCCGAGCGGGGTACGGAAATCATGCACTGTGCGACAATGCTATTTCTCGGAATGGTAGATGATGCCACTACATTTGCCGAATCACATGGTGGTGGAGGCGGAGGAAGTGACCTCAAATGGGGACGCGACGAGGACGAGGACAATCGAGCATGGGCACTCCGCTGTATGAGGATGGCGAGCCGCATGATGCGCTCGACTATCGGCAAGAAATCTAAACGGTAAATGGCATACGCCTTACACCTGATTAAAAGTATAACTAATGAAATCATTGGAATATGACGAAACAAATTATTTTCATCTTCGCTTTGCTCTGCACGTTGCAGGCACAAGCAAGTGTACAACCCGTACAGAAGGACACTGTACGACACACTATTCATTATGAAGTAGCGGAATTGCTTCAACCGATGCAGCCCGTCTATCTCAACGGGGTGCTACTTCCGGCATCCCGAACCGGCAACTGGTTTGTTAGCATATCCGGAGGTGCGACAGTTCTTCTTGGTACACCTCTCGGTTGTGAAGACCTTTTTGGACGAGTGAAACCTTCGTACAGCCTCGCTGTCGGCAAGTGGTTTACTCCTTTGGTCGGCGCAAGGGTAAATTATAGTGGCTTGCAGTTTAAGGATGCACAATTATCTACGCAGGATTACCATTATATCCATGCAGATCTCCTGTGGAATCTCCTTGGACGCAGATATGCCCGACAGGGACAGGTACGTTGGAAACTTGCACCCTTTATGGGTGTCGGTCTGCTACATAACGCCACCAACGGGAACAATCCCTTTGCGTTTTCTTACGGCATACAAACACAATACCGTATTTCCAAACGGGTTAGTGCTATGCTGGAACTCTCTAACACAACTACATTCCAGGATTTCGACGGGTATGGCTATCCAAACCGTCCGGGCGATCACATGCTTTCGCTGACTGCTGGATTCACCTTTCATCTCGGTAAGGTCGGCTGGAAGCGCGCGGTGGATACGGCACCCTACATCCATCGGAACGAACTGCTTGTCGATTATGGTAACTTCCTTTCGGAGGAGAACAGGCGTTATGTGGGACGTCACAATCAAGACAAGCGAACGCTCGTGGAATTAAAGAAAATTCTGGAAATCGAAGGACTACTCGATACATATAGCCATATCTTTGACAACGACGATATAACCGGATGCAGATATCCTATAAATAATTATAGCGGTTTGAACTCGCTTCGTGCAAGGTTGAAGCATAGCTATTGGGACGGGTCGTCACCTCTTGACACGACTATTCTTCAGACTGAGAATGGAAAGCCATCGTATAATTATACGGCTTCCCGAAATGTGCTGTCCGCCCATCAGGACACTCTCGCTATGGATTCCACGGTTCTTTCATACGCTGATGGAGAGTGCATCGGTGCACCCATCTATTTCTTCTTTGCTCTCAATACGACACATTTGACGGATACCTCACAGAGGCTTAATCTTGACGAACTGGCTCGTGTAGCTAAGAAATACAGTTTATCCGTGAGGGTAACTGGTGCTGCCGACAGTTCTACAGGAACATCAAGTATCAATGATTCTTTGAGTATATCGAGAGCAGGTTTTATTACCGCAGAACTGGAACAACGTGGAATACCAGCCAAGCGGATTATCAGAGTTAGCAAAGGTGGAATTGCCGACTATATGCCCGTGGAAGCCAACAGACATACGAAAGTGGAGTTGTTTTTTCCAAAAGCGAAATAGAAATTTCGCATAATTGATGTTTAACTTTGTCATAATCAATGAAGCCTCTCCGCTGTGAAGCGAAGAGGCTTTTTCGATATGGTACACGTGAAGTTCGCCATATTCCTACTGTCAGAACCAGAATGAAAGTTATTTCGATGCTTCAAGTGACTCTTTTCTGAACTGTTTGAGAAGTTTTTCAAGTTCAAGTGATACTTTGCGGGCACGAGTTCCGGCAGCTTTGTTGCCTTTCTCCATCTGGAGGTTGGCATCTTTTGAGAATTGATCGAACAATTCACAGATTTGTGTAAATGTTTTTTCCATTGTTATGTTCTTAATATTATATAATACGTTGGCAAAGATAGCAAAAATATTTTTTTAGGACTTATATTAGCTCTGTTATATATTTCGCCTATAACATGATACCCCTTTTTATGTTTTTCCATTCTGAGTATTCCCTTATCGCACCATCGGCAAATCTGGCCGAAGAGATTTTATATGCAAAGGTACAGTGTCCGGGCGATTGTCAAGCACCGCTATGCTAACGGTTCCTGGATATTTTACGGCAGCCTTCCTCAAATCAAAGATTGACTTTCAGTCCCCTTCTCATTGCAAGGTATAAAAGGACAAGCCTGCTTCTGCTCTGACATTCGAAGGGTGGGTATTCCGTTCCATTCCATTCACTGTTTACTTGTCTTATCGCCTTTATTCCACTGTTAATCCTGCATAAAAATGAATGAAACGAGAACTACCAAAACCTTCAAGGATGACGATACTTAATGCTTCTAAATCAGTCAAATTATATTCTTTATAATGTATTTTATTGACCTCTTTCAGATGTTGCATCGCTTTTATATGAGAATTCAGCAACTCAACATCCCCACCTCGTTTATATGCAGATGGATTGTGCTGATATATTGTTTCTACAATTGGTTGTAAATCTTCTATGTTCATATTGATATTCAAAAAAACGACAATGCAAAATTAGCCTTTTCTGACTGATTTTGCATATTCAAATAAGAATTTAATCGCAGATTGGACAGCGGTTTCTTTGCTACTTTCTTTGTCCGCCATCATGCTCACAGAAAGAAAGTAGGGCGGCTCTTGCCGCCCCGCCACTCAAAAGCGTGTGTAAAGTCCTGTAACCATCGTGAACATTTCCTCCAGCATATCAAAATAGATACCCTCGTGTACGGCAATGTCCTTTGTCTTGCACTCAAAGGTCTTTTTGCTGAACGTCCTGCGGTAGAAGCGCATATTGTAGAGGTCTGCCCCTTCGTCATAGATGATGTCAAGGCGGTTGGCACTTGTCTTGTTCCTTGCAAGGCTCATCCGTAAGCCGTTGCCCATATCTATGAAGTCACGGCTTCCCGTCATGGCGGCGAAGCGTCTTCCGCCTATCTGTTGTAATATCGTCTTGGCTATCACATCTTTTGTTTTTAGGGTTTTAAGTGTTGGCGGTGTCCGCACCGCCAACTTATTCAAAATTCTCGCATCTCGGCAATGGGTGTCTGCCGTTGCAGCCACTCTTTCACACATTCCATGTTGTACTCGCTCGTGATGACTGCCGTATGGCTGTCGGTGGCGGTGAAACGTGTGCTTTCGTAATCATCTATCCACCCTTTGAGGGTGTCCGTTCCCCACGCTCCGGCATCATCAAAGATGCCGTCCAATGCCGTGATAGGTTCGCTGAACTTGACTATCAGCGTTTGATAGGTCGTGTTCATCGGTTGTCCTCCTTTCCTTCCTTTGCCGTCAGCCACTTGTCCCGTGCGGCTCGGCACTCGTCCAACGTGGGTTTGACACAAGAGAACAATTCTCTGTCTATGGGGTGGCGGTAGTCGTACTGCACAAGTGTCCGCCTGCGTCTTCCGATACCCGATTGGAAACGCTCGTATTTCTCCGTACCTGCTTCCGTGCAGGTGCTTACTCCGTTGATGGTCATTCGTGTTGCCATAATGTTGCTTTTTAGATGGTTAAAAATGTACTGACAGAACTCTGTTCTTCATCACCATTTCGGGGTTGCTCGTGTAGCGTTGGTGCAGGTAGAAATGGTGAGAACCGAAGCCGTAAAGGAAGAACTTGTCAAGTTCGTGCTTCTCGGCAAATTCTTTTACACTCTTTCTCAATTCCCCCTCACTCGTTGTGAGAGTGAGGAGGTTCACAAATTCAAGGAACATCGTGGGGATTGCATCATCCCACACACAAATCATACTTTCAATTCTTACTTCCATATTATCGTTGTTTTAGGGTTGATGCTATGCCGCTTTCATCCGTTCGCGGATAAGGTTGGCGTTCTTGTTCACAAGGGCGATGATGCGGTCGTGATGTTCGGTGTTCTCGTTGCATAAGCCACGGCACTGCACCACCTCAAAGGTTTTCAAGGACACTTCCACCGTTTCTATGCGTCTGCCGTCAATGGTCGCTGAAAGGATAAGGGAGTTTTCCCGATTGTGGTAACTGCCCACGCAGTGGTGCATCATCCGTCCCTCTTCCATCATTTCCTCCACGCTCTCTATAACCTTGACGCAGATAAGGCTGTCGGAAAAGGCAAGTCCGAAGAATATGCCTTTGGCTTTCAGATATTGTTTCTCGTCCTCGACCGCTTTCTGCCGTTGCTGTTCAGTCCGTTCAAGTTCCCTTTGGCGGTTGCGTCTTGCCACCAACCTGTCGTGTTCGGCTTTGAGGTCTTGGGGGCAGACGTACTTCGGGCTGTTCGTGTCCTTGCCGAAGTGTCGCAGGAGGTCTATCGTGTCACGCCACATAGAGCCGTCAGCGATGGTGTAGCCGTTGCGGATACATATCTTGATTGACGCCCAATACTCCCCGATATTGAAAGAGTGGTGCAGGTAGTAGCGCAACATCTGATATTGCCCAGCCTTCAACAGCGTTTCCGCACGGCTGTCGGAAAGAATGCCTTTGAAAAGGTCGTAAGGCAGGATATTATGGTATTCGCCCTTGAAGCCGTTTCGCTTCACTTCGGGTATGAAACGCTGTCGGGGGTAGGTGCATCTCGGAGTGATGTCGTATGCCCGAATTTCTTGGTTCTTGCGTACCTCCATATCGCTGTATTCATTCCACAAGTCATAGTAGAATAAAGACATGCTACGCAGTCGGGCAACGGTCGTTGTCCTGCCGTCGGGGGCAATCCACCTCTGCACTACCTCAAAGATGGAATACTCGGCAGGCTGTCCTGCCTTGTATCTGGAATTGACGGAGAAGAAGCGTATCACTTGGTACTGCTTGCAGGTGGTGACGATGGAGAAATACTCCATATCGCTGAAAACGCTCTTTCGGGTGCGCAACGCTTTCAACTCCATACCGCAACGGGGGCAGGTGCATCCGCAAACGGTGTCGGCAAGGTCGTGGTCGCTTTTCCACGAATGTCCGCACTCGGTGCAGATGTTCGTGCCGTTTGCCCTCTTGATTGCGTAATGCTTGAAGCAATGACGGAAAGCGTATGCCCTTTGTTCTTCGGTCAATATCGGTAGTCGCTTGCTCAAACGTGCGACTTCCTGCTGTATGCGTGTTCTCGGTTTCATAAGCCTAAATCAAATAATGAGGGTTGTGATTGAGTTTCTTTTCTCGCTGACGGTCTGTGACGGTTCTGCAACTTGCGGAGTTCTTCCTCTTGGTATCTGCGGACAGCGTTCTGACGTGCCTCCGCCTTTTCCTCTGCCGTGAGTTCCACAACGTGGTTCACCACCACTTGGCAGTTCATCGGCTTGCCTACCTCTATCTCGTTCTCGTCATAGTAGTGTACAGCTTGCCCGAATATCTCTCCGTCCGTGAAGCCGTTGCAACCGCTTTTCTTCACGTAGTTCAGAATATAGGTCACGCACTCGTCTATGTTCTTGGCAGGGTTGCGGTAGTTCTTCGCAAAGAGCGCATCCTCTTCCGCACGCTGTTCCAGATACATCTGTATCGTTCTCTTGAAATGGTCTGTTCCTTTCATATCGCTGTCATTTTTAGATAGTCTGTTTCAGTATCTCTCTCCAATAGGTCGGCTCTACCTCGCTGAGAAGGAAGTCCATGAAGTCCTTCCGTGCGTCCTTGTTCAGTTCGTGGTACAATCTTCGGAAAGTGCTAAAATTGCCGTTAATGTACGTTTCCACCATATACTCGAAGATGTTGTCCACCTCGTAGTACCTGCACTGTTGTGCTAACGTCCTGCTGTTTCTATTTGCCATATCGGAAAGGGTTAAAGGGTGAATAACCAAAGGATGAAGCCGAAGAAGGCAATGGTGGAAAGGATAGCCACGATTACGCCTATCGCCACTCGGAACACTCCGTTTACAATCTCTCCGATGATGCCCCAAAGGATGCCGAACACCCCGAAGGCGGTGCGCACCATCAAGCCGAATATCGCCAACCCGATGTGTTGCGCCGTTTGTCTGAAATTTGCCGTTGCTGTCATATCTTCGCTGTTTTTGATTTTTTTATTTTTATGCGGATTCAAGAGCTGAGGGAGTTGAGTTTCAAACTATCTTATCTGCCTCTCGTTTATCCGACATTTTTTTTATGCGTCTTTCTGTCGCATCGGTCGTTTTCGTTTCGGGTGCTTAAAAAGGTAGGGATTAGGGAATGCAAGGTTTTTCGGGGAAATACTACCCGCAGGGCTGGAGATTTCCGCAGAAAACAGGAGGCTTGACCTTGCTTTCCCGTCCAATCCCGGAATTACCTTTGCGCCCAGAACGAAAATGACTGACTGATGCGGCTCACTGAAAGGCGCAAAATGGAGGTAAACGAAAACAGAGGCAGATTGGGTAGAAAAAAACTTCAGGGGAAAATCCGTAAAATAAGGAACCACCAAAATGAAAAAGACATCACCGGAGCGTGAAAAGGGCAAACCACCACAAAGGAAGTATGATTGTTTTCCGATCCGACAGGACTTGTCCAGCCGGGCGACAACAATCATTCTTCCCGGTTTGCCCGGCTGTGTGTGTCCGTCTGCTTCATTCATGGGGCAGACGGACACACTCTGCATTCACTTTCCGCTTCCGGTAAAAGGGACAGCAAAAAAAGAAAAATCATCTGAAAACCCGTAAAAGCACCTCTTGGCATAGGCGCAAAAGAAAGGGGCATTGCTTCATCTGTCTAAACATCGTTTAGGCGTGAGGCAATGCCCTTTTCTCCGGCTATGCGGTAGTCGGCACACGTTTGTTCTAAACTTGTTTTGGGCAATGGTGTGCCGACGGACAAAACCGCTTTTACGGAAAAAACTTATGAATGAGGGGCTAAAAAAACGGGAGTTTATATCAAAATCTCGAATTAAATAGCTACTTTTGCATATGAAGAGTTCTTTGAAGGTTACGCAACGCGCAGAAGGATAATGCAGTAGATAACTAACTAAATCGTAACCTATTACTATCAAGAGCAATTAACCTACGCTCATTTCCAATAAATTACACTCTTTTCGTAACTTCTGTATGCAAAGATACAGCTTTAGAATGGTCGTCAAGTAACGCTGCGCTAACAGTTTCCGGATACTTGTGGCAGCCTTCCGCATATCGAAGATTTGGGTATTCCACTTCATTCCATTCACTATTCACTTGCCTTATCCATCCTTTCCTTACTGTCAATTTCGCATAAAAATCATTCCTGACAAGAAGCCGGAAGAGCTTCAAGCAAAGGGAATAAAGTTTAATCATTTAAATTTTAAAATTATGCACAGCCGAATTTTTCAGATTTCTAAAATGTGGATAGGAAAAGAAAACTATCTGAATGAAGACACTCTCCATCAGGGAGATGGCAGTTTCTATGACTATTGTGCGGAGATAGATGACGAAGAACGTAAGGAAGATATTCGTTATTTGGTCAATACTGCCCTACCCAAAGATATGTTCGAACTTGTAGGTGATGACACCATGCGCTACATTGGTGGTGTGGAACAATGGAAAGAGAACTTTGTGACTAACATCCGTAAGAAAGCTGAAGCTATTACGACGGAAAATATGTTGGAGTTTGTAGGCCCTGTTTATCAACTTGAAAAGGCATTGGAAAATCCATTGGATATTGCGTATCATTTCTATTTGGACGGAGAGGGATACCAGTCATTTGCCGAAAAATCTTTTGCATTTATGGAGTTTGTCTGTACGCTTGAACCGGGAACGATACTCTATATCGGAGGAGTCATCGACTATCACTTCTGATACTCCATATAATTTTTTTAAAGCCACCCGCAACTCAAGCGGGTGGTTATCATCTTCCTATATAACAGTCCGGTTACTTTTATAGACCATGTTCTGCCGAACCTCTGTTACCAATTCACAGCCTCTTTTACCGATTCTATATTACCTGTTCTAATTGTATTACATTCTCACAGTCCCGACATGCACCGTTGTTTGTTTCGTGCGCAAAGGTACGGTGGCAAACGATGTTCAAGTACCGCTGTTGCTACCTGAAATGAAATTTGACGTAACCTTCCGCAATCACAGATTCCGGTATTCATAAAATTTCATTCCGGTTACTTGCTCATAGTTCTTGCATCCACCGTTGAAAATGCACATGAAACAACCTCTTGGGTGAAGTCGGAAGGCTTCAAGAAGAGGGAAATAAAAAACAACTTAAAAAAATAAATGCAATGAGAACTAAAACACTCTACAGATGCGATGCACAGAAAATAGACATCAGTCGTTTCCCTAACTTTCACATAACAGGAAGTATAACCGGAATGAAGAAACTCTATTATGGCAAGAATGCTCTATTGGTACGTTGCGGAAGCTGGATTTACAACGTGTCAAGTGAACCCGAAGTTTATTATAATATAGCACATTAGTAGTATGAAAAAAGGTTATAAAAAAGATTTTCAGAGTTGGAAAGGTATAGTAACTCTAAAATTACTTTGCTGTAATATAGCAGCAGGTCGTTTTGATTGGAAGAAATATTGTACGCCACAGCCTTATTGTGGTCAGGAGATTTGCGTTATACCGCTACATTGTTCTTATGGACAGATAGGCTACACTGTGTACTTCCCTTATTCTGATATGCCGGAAGTGGAATACGATTGGGAAATGAACAAATTAACTATTGACAAAGAGAGTTGGGAGAATTATTTACAGAATTAATATTTAAAAATATGGCACGGAATTTTTATACCAAATGGCAGAATGCAATCCTTGCAGATGCAGGAGCCTATGTTTCAAAAGAATACCGCAGTTTTCAAACAGCTTTGGTACGTGAGATTTCCAAGTACGCAACAGCCGTTGGCGCAAAAGTAATATCCAACTTAAAAGGGCATTATAATACCTCTTGTTTCATTGAACGCAACGGCAAATTCGTTTACATCAGTCACTCTTCCGGTTTGTCCCGAATAGGTCGCAGTGTAAAAATAGAACTTGATTCTTTCTGGATACGGACAGCCCAACATGCGAAAGATTACAGAGGGGGACATAATCAGTATTGCGATATGACAAATTTACAGTCTATGATAGATAATTTGTTAGAGTAATAAATTGCAAATAAACAAGAAAAGGTACGGAGCAAACCTGCTCCGCATCTTTTTTCTGTTTTATCGGCGCATTCTGCCACCGTACTCTGCCTCTTGTAGCTCTTCCCGATATTCCTCCATATCATTCAATTTTTCGTTCACAGTTTGCAGGTTGGCATCCAACGAAGCATTATGATCGTATGGAAAACGATGTTGTGCGACAATTCCCGCATTAGTAACCGGCCCGACATCTATCATGTCGGATTCTTTGTTATAACTGACATACAGCACGTCACCGTTTGGCATTTCAAATGCAGGAGTCTTTTGCTGTGTCATGATGGCGAATTGTTCCGCAGCCATCTCCTTGGCTACCCCTTTTAACGTATCTCCAGCACGTTCAATACCATAACGCCTGATATGGTCGCGTACTTCCTTTTCCGTGAATTTCAGCATCACGTCATAAGTTCCCCCGACACTCCCATTGTACACCACAGCAAAATCCTTGTCCTCAATCAAAAGATTGTCTCCTCGGTTCTGTATGGGAGAAGAATAAGTATATTCTTCGTTAATGCCGTTACCGTCATAATACTCCTTGGCGAGAGTCAGCAATCCTTCGTAGTCCCCTTTATCCTTGAATGCGTCCAACCGCATCGTGTCATCGGTAAGCTGAAGATAAGCCACGGAAGAATAATACACTTTTTCTTTCGGTGCTGCTGTTTGTGCTTCATCAATGTTCTGCTTCAGTTCCAGTGCAATCTTATCCACCTTTTGGGTAATCAGAGAAGCTGCTCTTTTCACATCCAACAGAGTTGTTTTGATGAATTGCGGTGATTCCTTCAATTCGTCGAGCCATCCTTTGAGGTACGCACAACTGTCCTCTTTTATATGTTTCGTCATGCCGTAACGTTGGGCGACCAATGCGCTGCCTAACTCGGCCACCAGTTCTTCGCGCGCGTACTCTGCCGAGCCGAAAGTTGTCGGCTTGATACGGTCAAGGACTCCTTCCGCACCGGTTGAGTGTGTCATCTCATGGAATAGTGTTCCATAGAACGCCTCTCCGGATTTGAACTGCTCCTTTTCCGGCACAACGATTTCATTTTTCGATATAGAGTAGTAAGCGTTATCCTGATGCTGTGGTTTGATTGGACAAATCCACAGATTGTCCTTTATCAGCGCATCGACGGGCGCGAAGTTGAAATGTTCTCCGTTCTCAATCTTCGATAGCGAATACTCTTTTTCGAGTTTTTGCCACAACTCCGGTCTTGCCTCCTGCAAGTTGGTCTGTGCCACGTTAAAGACTCGGAATACTTGCATCTTCGGATAAACATTGTATTCCTTCTTCTCGTTATCAGATAGTTTTTTGTAGTCATCATACTTAATCTTCTCACCAGAATCCTTATGTATGCAGGTGAATGTAGTCAGCATGATTGGGAATGATTTCTCTCCACGAAGTACAGAAACACGAGGTTTCTCCTGATTGTCCTTATCGGATTTGTTGAGCCGTTGTACACACTCAAAAGTGCAGAAGCGCGGAATCTTGTAACCTTCCTTTTCACAGTGTATAAGCAACATAATGGCATTCATGCCGTTATACTCACGTCCGGAAAGATTGCGGGGCCATTGCAACGCTCCTTCCGTGAACCAGGGCTTTCTCCAATCCTTACGGATACTCTCGATTTTCTCAATCATCATTTCAGCGAAGAGGTCTAATGCTTTATCCTCACTGTTCGGCCCGTCCGTGTGCTGTTTTTTATATCCGGCCATATCCTTTACTGATTGGAATTAGACGAATCTGCTACATACTGTACAAGTTCTTCCACCTTGCATGAAACATTCACCTTCCCGTTATATGCCGAAAGGGTTATTTCACCTTTGGCATCCACTCGCACGCCTGGCTGTAACCATGCTTCGCGTTCTTTGCCAAAACAGAAAAAACGTACCCATTGGTATTCAAAGCCATCCTCTACTTTCTCCGTACTGAATGCCGAGAACATTGTGTAAGGCTGGTCTTTCTTATCCCTTTTTTCCTCGATATGCTGCCCGACCTTACCTCGAAATACCAATTCGCCTTTGACCGTATCCTTCACATCTGCCGTAGCTGTACGAATTTCGTTAGTAAAAAGATTGAAATAAAGTTTGTCACCACGGTGTTTGAGATACATTGTCCCCGAAACCTCGACGCGGGAACCATTTCGATAATTGGAGACCTCCTCTCCGGCAGTATCTTTGCTGACATCCACCTCAATAGGCATAGTCTTCCCGTCTGTGTCAGGAATCATCACTCGAAGAGGGAAAACCAAGAACGTTTTCCCTTCCTTGTTTGTGCGTATCGACGCATCACGTCCGATGACGCCGCATACCGTAACATTACATTTTATCATTTCTATTGTCTTTTAATGTGATACATAATCACCCGACAACGGTGTTGCCATGATTTGTTGTTGAACTGATAAATCATAGCTTTTAATCGGGTGCTCGTATCATTGCCCAAATCAACCATCCGGCAAGGAACAGTTGAACGCTCATGATAAGGAGCGTTGCCATCCAGCCGAAGAGTTGGTAGCAGAGTAGGACATACAAGGCAAGGTAGGACAGTCCGAACAGACATCTGCATAGCTGTATCATCACGCATTTTACCATATCGCCACGCCTCTATCTTTTTAAGTTCTCTGTCTGCCCCTGCTGCTGGGACATCCCTTGTTCAAAATTCTGTGAAGCCGCTTCCGAGAGGATAACCGTATTCAGCATACCGGTTACACGTATCCTTTTGGCTTCTTCTGTGAGAGTGTTGTTATTCAGTGTTGCCGACAGACGGCTTAGCTCCGCAGTAGTCAACTCACGTGACATACGCAGCTCTCCATTGTCCACTCGCAGAATAGCCTTTCCATTTTCACTGATTGCCAGTTCACAGTTTTTCATGCCCGGCAACAATGATTTCAGATTGATGCGCCCGCTGTCCATTTGTTTCGATATGGCAGCCTTTTGCTCCTCCTCGTTCTTGTTGTCGATTTGTACGGCCAAGAGCATAAGGGAACTAAAGGCTGTCATCGCCATCTCTACTATAGGGTCATTGCATCCTGACATTCCCACACCGCTATCCTCTGACGAAAGCAGCTTCTTCATCCATCCGTCGGGTGAAAGGTTTTTGCCGGCGGCATTCTCTTCTGTTCCTTTATATCGGGTGAGCAGGCTGTTCCCGTTGTGCAACACTTCCAATTTGATATTACCTTTCTGTGCGATTTCAGTCAGATAAGCCGCAGGGTCGATGTCACGCTTTGTTCCGTCTGTATAGAAGTTTGTCACGCCGAAATGTAGATGTTCGCCCGTTGTACGTGTACCTGTGTTGCCCGATGTGCCGAGCTTCCCACCGGCTTGTACTACATCACCGACCTTTACAGCAACCTCCTTAAGGTGCATATAAGTACATTGTACCTTGCTGCCATCCGTTCGGGCATATTCCACAGTCAGCGATTTCCCACCGGGCGTGTTCTTGTTCTGGTTCACAGCCACCACCTTCCCGTTGTTCTCAGTAGCCAGTACCGCATCGCCATTGCAACGGATATCAATTCCCTTGTGCATCTGTTGTTTCGTGTTGTCCATCGGATCTTGCCGCATACCGAAAGGCGAGGTAACAAAAAGAAACTCTTCACGCTCTACCGGGAATGAGTATTCCGCACCATACTCTGAATTTTCAGACGTTCGGAGAGGATTATGTTCCGCACCGAACCGCTTACCCTGTGTTTCCATTTCCTGCATCACCAGTTTGTCATACTGCTGTAAGCCATTTTGCTCTATAATCCGTTGCAGGCTCTCGGCATATTCTCCGCCTGTGGCATAACCAGCCTGTTCGATATTTTGTGTCCAACCCTTGTAATCGTCGGGTGAAAGTGCAAAACATCGGGCATAGCGGCTGTTCTCTTTCAGAAAACGGGAGTGGTGTTCGTATGAATCACCCACGCTGTCATAACTGCAAAACTTCTCATTCGGCTTATCGTCAGTATATATGCCATACCTTCCTCCTTCGGCAATCCATGCAGGCGTAGCCTTGATGCCAAAATGGTTGTTTTCGTTCTGCGCCAAACGGCTTTGTCCGTTGGAACTTTCCAGTATGCCTTGTGCCAACGTCACGGATGCGGGTATTCCGTACCGGCGCATCTGCTCCATAGCATACTCTGCATATTTCATTGCGTATTGTTGGTTCTTGTTCATTTCCTTACTCCTTATCTATGAAAACCTCTGTGTGTTTCTTGTTCCTCCATGTCACTGATAGCAACCCGTGCCCCGGCACGGACGAGCTTAGACAGATAGCTGTCGAGCTGTTCCGTTGGAAATTCCGTTGAAGCCGTAATGTCCCGTTCCGGATACTCTTTCAGGGCTATGCCCAATATCTTTGCACCCTGTACCGCATCTTCGTTATAGAGCCGATAACCATCTTTCGTGCGAAGCAGTTGCAAGGCATCGGGATGGTTCGCCTTAAGTTTGTCCCACAACTGCCGCTCCGGTGAAATTCCCTCGTTGTCTGATTCCGTCCGTTCCTGCGCTGTCGTTTCTATCGGCCACAACTCTGCTTCTTTCTGTCGTTTCTCTCCGGTGTGTGCTTCCAGCGATTGTCCTTTTTGCAGTACATCTGCAAACAGAGTAGCTGCCAGATGACGTTTGTAGCTGTCACGTTCTTCCGCTATCCACATCCGCTGCCACTGTTGCGGAGTGACACTTCGGGCAGGCTGTTTCTGTCCGTCGATGGTTGCGACACACTGTATGCCGTCTTGTTTGGTTTTGAAAACCGAAACACGCTGGATACGGTTCAAATCAATTTCCGGCATTTCGCTGTGGAACAAATCCACCTTCAGGTCAGGTTTGACCTCGGCCAGCGCATAATACTTGTGCGCCAGTTCCATCCGCACCTTACCGATGTTATCCATCGCTTGCTTGAGCGTTGAAAAGAAGCGGTTTATATCTTCTTTATCAGGATAGATGCTATATCCGCTCTTATTTTCGGGTTTGATATAAAGTGCCCATCGTTTCTTATCGTCTTGAATCATCTCTACGTGGTCAAATCCGATCTCATTAGCCTGTTTGACTGCCGAAGCCACGTCCAGTGTGGAGAGTTTCTCCATCGCCCAGTTCTTCAGCCGGGCCAACGTAATCATCTTCTCGGCAAAATAACTGTCATCGGGCCGATAACCTAATGCACCATCCGTATTGTAGAAGCGTACCTGCTCGATTCCCTCTTTCTGCAACGCTCGCATGATGCGTCCCTTGTTCATTCCTGGTATCTCGTTATCTACCTCTGTTGATGCCCCTGCTGGGAGAATCACGTCTGCGGTTTTTGCCTGTGGATCAATAACAAGCACAATTTTTTTCGTTTCTTTATCCGGATGCTGCCGAATCTCGTTGGCCACAAAATAATGTTTGGGCATCTGCTCCTGCATGGTTGAAGTGTCCCGCCGGTTGCGCATGGTGGCGTATTCGATTTTCTCGCCCCGTTCCGCTTTATTGATTACTTCGATGGCATTGTTCACGTCACTTTCGAGGGCGTCCATCAAGTTTGGGTTCTCTTTCAGCTCCCGGCACCAGTATTCCACTGTCTTCAGACTTTCTTCAGACAACCGTGCTGGCAACCCCAGTTCCAACATTTTAATTCCCGAAGCCAGTTCCACGACCAACCGCTCCTGTCTGACGGCATCCTCCGAGGGAGCCACACCGTTCTTCATCACCATACCTTCACGCGCCAACCGTTGTTGGTGTCCGGTAGCACTCACGATTTGCCGCAAGGCTTCCTGTATATAGTCGTGATAATGTCCGAACTCTCTTTGTCGCGGCATATAGACCGCATCCTTATCTGTTTCGTAGTGGGGTACACCGCTTCCGTCCGAACGCACAGGCACAAGGTTGTCCCGCATCCTCAGCAGGAAGTCGTTGAATTGAATATGCAACCGTCGGTTGTCAGCTTCCGTATATCCTCTTTCCACTGCACTGCCATACCGCCGCAACGTCGTTTCGTATCGCTCCTTATCCACGTAAGGTAGTGTCGTCTGGTCAATGTTGAACAAAGTACGAATTTCACGGTTGTGTACACCTTTATATAATTTTTGTTCCTCTTCATACAGTTTCATGTAGTCATCACGGCTAATAACCTGTTCCGGATTATTACGGTGAACGTACTTGTTCCAATTGTAAAACAAAAATGGAACTCCCTGCTCATTTTCACGCACCGAGGCTCCTTGTGCCTTGGCATCGCTGAATAGCGTGAACTGGTTGGTTTTGCATCCATTTTTATCGGAATGCAACGTCATGAACAGCGCATTGAATGCACTGACAGAAACACCCCTTGGATAGAAGCGTGGGTATCCCTTTCCCGATGCGTTGAGCCAGTGTCCATCGGCATTCGAGGCTTCACTCAAAGCCGTAGAAAGCAAGGTGATTTGTTTTTCCTCGGCTTTCTTTTCGATTTGCGATTTTTCTTTCATATCGTTTATTTGATTATAGGATTATTGAATACCCCGTGGACGCACGATGGTTTCCTGTTTTCCGTCCTCATAATTCCGTGCAGCAGCTTGGCGAAGCTGGTCACTCTTGGCAAGGACAGCATTTGCCAGCGTGTTCAAAGGCAATGCCCCGGTACGGTAGGCTTCTGCTACAACCGGTGACAACTGGATGGTACACGGTACTCGGTCTATCGTGGCAATCAACGTGCTATTTTGCAATACAGGGTTCACGATACGTGGGTTCAGAGCTTCATTCGTATAGTGTCGGTACTGTACATTGTTCCCGTTTGTTACGTTCAGTTTTTCCTCTGTTCGTTCTTTCAAGGCCTCGTGTCCTACCTTATTCAACAGATTCATACCTCCCAGACCAATCAGGAGCATTTTCAGCAACGGGTTACGCACAAACATACCCGCCACAATGCTCGCTATCGGTAACATATTGTTTCCCAAGCGCAACGATTCTGTTTTGCCTGTGAATATTCCCAACAGAACATCAGGGAGCATGGCCATTACATAACCGAGATTACCTGTCATATTACCTATGCCATCCAGTCCCAGCATACCAAGCAGTCCGCCCCAACCGTTTCCGTTTCCCTGTGCTACTTGCGCACTTTGTATCGTTTGTACATGTTGTTCCGCATCATTGGCAGGAACAACGGCTTCATGCTTCTCTTCTTTCATAGTTTCATCCTGTTCTGTCCTGACCATTTCCGCTTTGTCACGTTGTTCCAAAGACTGCAAGTAGGCCTCTTCTTGTCCAGGAGCAACAACAATCGGCACATCCTTGTACCGTTCCTCATGCTTCTGTTGTTCCTCGTTCTGTACATTCGGCCACAATAAACCGTTATTCTGGTTTTGTGTCCACTCCATGAAGCCAAAGTCCATGACAGGGATTTTCTTTTTCAGTTGCTTGTTGTCTGTACCAATCGCCGTGTTCTCTTTGACTTGTATTTGGGCTGCCTCTTTGCGAAAATCGTCGAATACGTTTCTGTCGCTGCCGAACACTCCTTTACTGATGCACTGTTCTACTGAAAGAGTGTCAAGCTTCTTGCCTTCAAAATGATTGGCGATGGCTGCAATAGCCACATCTGTACCGGCAAATTTTGCCAGTGCCGTCCATGAACCAGCACCACCCATCATCAAGGTATCTGCGGCTGTGCCCAACATCCATCCCGTACCTTTTTCCCATCTGTTCGGGCGATAAGCTGCTTCGCCTCGTGCCTCTATTTCATCGGTCAGCGGTGAACGGCTTAACGTCTGCGATAATCCCAGCAGACTCGATTCGGCAGCCTTTCGGACGATGTAGTCAGCGGAAGACTTGGGCATACGTTCTTTCACCAGCCGGTCAATCATCAGTTCCTCTATCCGGTGGTCCATATAGGCATAGGCGAGGTCACAACCGAGCTGTTCTGATAACTCATCGTAACGTGCCCTCCCGATTTCCTGCACGACGGTATCCCGCCACTGTCCGGCCATGTACGCAAGGTCTTGCTGCATTTCCTTGGAGCCGGTAATCTCCGTCTTGCACATCTCGATATAGTCCTCTGTCGTTTTGGAGTTCCATTCGCCTGTGACCTTGAGTGTCTGATAGGGGTCGCTCATGGGTTGTGCTGAAGATGCCATCATACTGAGAATACCACCTAAAGAGGTGGAATATTCTTTCATTTCCTCTCCCTGATTCCGTATGAGGTCAGTTCGCGTTTTTGACATGACGGGTGCGATATGGCAGTTGAAATAGTCGTTCACAAGGCGTTCCATTTCTGCAAACCGTCCGCTATGCTTGATTCCGTCCATAATGTATTATATGTTTATCCTATTCTATTCATTAATAATTGCTCTTTTGTCTGCTCGATGGCGTTGTGGTAAATTTCCATCTGTTTGGGATAGAACTCTTCCAGCCATACATCTTTCTCGATGTTGTCGTGAATAAAGCGTATCGCTTGTTCTCGCTCAATCTCCACCGATGCTTCGCCCTCTTCCCGGTTATTGAACCATGCTTTGGTCCACCAGCGCACACCGGCCCGGTCAGGATATACCGTGACTGCTCTCGGTATGTCAAAACTCTGGATGTCTATGTCCAATTCTGCCAGTGGGTCAATGATACCACTATGGGTCAGGGCTTCGTCATAGAGTTTTTTTTTACATCACCGCCCATCGTCGATAAGTACACGCCATGCCGTAGGGCAAGGTAATGCAGGAAGTCCGCAATGAGTAGGTTCTGCACCTTACAGGCAAGCGGCATTGCTTTATGTCCCAGTCCGAGTGGGTTGGATATACTCGGCATATTTTCATAGAAGTATTCTTTGACTGCTCCCATTGTAAAGACATGGCGGAGTGACTGCTCCGTATGTGGAGGAAGTCGGTATGCACCACGCTGTAAGTCTTCCATGTAGTGAGGCAGGAAACGCAGCATCAATTCCTCTATTTCCTGTCTGTCCTGCTCGTAATCGGTGGTCAGTGCCATCGCCATGCCGGGAGATGTTGCCGCTTCGTCTCCATCGGCATGACACAATGCTTGGATATTACCATACAGCATGGTTAGAAATTCCAGCGGGTTCAGTTCCTCACCTTTGAAGCGTATCCCGATATGCAGCTTGTCACCGCTCAAAGCTACAGTCTGTCCGGCCTTGACACGCTGTCCGAACTGGGCAAAGACATTTGACAAATGCCCATAGGTCACTTCATACTCCCCATAGCGTATGGTTTGGCAGATACCGAGTGTAGGGTCATTGCCTATGCCTGACACGATACCGCTGGCGACAGCCGCCAGCGTGTAACACCGTACATCGAAGTCGATGCCATGATGAAAATATGTTTTGCCCGTTGCCGGATCGGTTTGTTCGCCGTAACCGAGCGATAGTTTCACATCCTTACCCTGCCGTTCTTCAAAAGGCATACAGTATCCACTTTCGGATTGCAGGATCATTTCTTCTGTATATTTCATTATTGTTGTTAGATTTGATTCATATTCTTATCTTTTCATCCCTCCGCTGTTCGTCTGTTCTTCAATAGGAAGAGCGGGTGTCTGTACTCGTTGTATATTTCCCGTGTCAGGTGTGCGGAATATACCGGCATTGTTGCCGATAAGCATCATGCCGAGAAATGCACCAGCAATCTTGCCCAGCCAGCCGAAGCGTCCGAATATAAGAAATGCTGCTGCGACCAGTCCCGCTATACTCAATCCCGACACGTTACCCTGTCCGAGATTACGGAAAAAGTTACCGAACATATCGGAAACTCCGCCATTGGAGACTTGCCGCAGAAAATTCGATACTCCACCCAGTTTTGAGTCTATGCCAGCTACCGTACCGCTGACGGAACCGACTGCTTCTCCGGCCTTGCTTGTCAATTCTCGCACACCGTCCGCTGCATCTGCAAGGGTATCCGTAGCCGATTTCCCTATGACCGCATCGCTTACGATATGTACCACGCTCTTATCTGTGGTTAGTTTCTCCCAACCCACATAACCGACTGCACCGCCGATGGCTGCGGTCTTGACGGCTTGTCCTGTGCCCCGTAAGGTTTGTGAAGGATGCAGTGCAGCATGTCCCATACTTCTTCCGGTAGCTTTTGCTGCTTTGCCGCCATATTTCAATATTGAATCCCAAATTCCCATATCATTACATTTTTAAGGTCTTACATTCTTTCCAATCTGTCGCCAACGTCGTTTGGCTGCGTCCACGATACTGCGTTTATCAGCTTCGGGACGTGCACCCTCGTCAATTTCCCGCCAAATGTCGCCCATTGTCGTGTACTTTACCGCTTTGGTCAGTCGTTGCAGTTTTTTGTTCATTGTTTTGAGCTTTGGACGGATACCAAAGACAATTTCCATACGCTCTTTTTCCGTCATCTTGTTCTCCGAAAGGCACGCTGTGCGGATATCGTTCACAATTTCCACGCTGTTCATCATCAGTTCCCGGTAAATCTTGTTGCGCTGTGTGGATAGGGCTACGGCAAGCGTATTGGCTGGACTTCGCTTCAATTGCTTGGTGAAGTCGCCCATATTGTCTGTCAGCCTCGATACCTCATAATAGAACCCATAAGTTTGCGCCGCATAGCAGACTATTGACCGGAAAGAGTTCAGATAGTTATTGAACTCTCGTTGCAGGTCTGTTGTCGCCTGCACTTCTTCTTTTGTCCAAATATGCCCGGTGGTCTGCATCAGCATGACCTTTTCTTGATTTTTCAATTCCTTCTCTGCCTTTTCGGTATATGCTGCAATCATTCCGGCCAGTACAGGGTCATTCTGCGCTTGTACCTCACCGATACCGGTAAGACACAGCAGTAATATACTTATCCAAATTGTCCATTTCATAACTGATATATTTTATCGGACGAGAGCTGCCGCCCTGTGCCAATGGGACAGAGCCATACGAGCTGCCTCACCGTTGTCACGGTCAAGCATTCCCGCCGTTACGTTGTTCCACACATCATTGAAAGTATAGTACCGTATGCTCAAATAGAGCAGATGCAACTTCCGGCTAAAATCCGATAGTTGGTCGTTCAACGCCCATAGCGTCTTGCTGCGTTCTGCCCCCGTAAGCATGTTTTCGTTGCTACCCTTGGCCACAGCGTCATTCAGCAATGTAAAAACAGAGACAAGCTCCGTTGCTGTTTCTATATAGAGGTTGTTCATGTTCATACTGGCCACAATGCCCTGCGGATTGTTTTGGATGTCCTTGCCTAATTTCCCCAGCGTGAGGAAAATTCGCACACCGTCATTGTAGAGATGCGTACAGGCTTTCAGTGATGAAGCGTAACCGCTTGCTGTCTTGAGGTAACTGTTGTACTGCTTCTCCCACTTGTGGATTTGGTTGAACTCGGTAGCGATGCTGTTCTGAAGCAAGGCTGTTTGTGTCTGTCCCTTTATTTGTTTTTCAATCTGCTCGTTTATCAGTTCGTTACCTTCGGCCAATGCTGTCCATTCCAACGGATTGGAAGCCGCAATTTGGGCTTCTGCCACCTGTGGAAGCAGGCATACCAGCGAGGCAATCAGCCCCAGACTAATGATTCGTGATTTCATATATTCCCTTTTTTCGTTTGTTAGTTTCTACCCGTTCACGGATAATTGACACGAGGTCGTCCCTATGGAAGATACCAATCAGGTCAAGACGGGGCGTGTTTCTGTCCATTGAAAGGATGCTTACGGTTTTCAACCCACAAAATTGTTGCAGCAGGCTTTGGTGCTCTTGAAAATCCACGATACGATACAGCTCCATATAATCCACTTTGCGACGGATAATACCGTATTCGCTGACAAATTGTTCCGTACCGATGCAGTAACGGATTCGCCGCAGGTAGAGATAACGGTAGAGTAACAGCAACGAGAGCATCAAGGCAATTACTGTGGCAATAGCTGTCAATGGCAACCCTTCCATGCCTCCGTACACCCATACAGTGCCGCACAGCACGAGAGTGGGCAGCTCGTTGATGACAAATTGCCCGGTATGCGGATGGATGACAATGGTTTTATGATAAGTTCTCTGCATAGGTTTTATGGATTATCGGTGAAAATGGGAGTGAAAGTCTTCTCTCATGCCGGAGAGAGAATTGGTTATATCCACTTCCAACCGGGCAAGTTCTTCCCGTATCTTGTACATTTCCTGAAAACCTTTATCTGACATTCCCTGGTCATTGGTTTCAAAGGAGAATATTACTCTGTCCGCACGTTCAAGACGCTTTCGCACAGCCTCATGGTCTGCTTCGTCATATAATCCGTTTCGGACATGTTCTGGATTGACTTCGGGTAAATCTGCCAAGGCTCGGTTTAGGGTGGCTTTACCACTGATTTCCCAATCGTCAACTTCCTTTTCTTTGGGTTGTATCCGTTTGTCGAGTAGCTGGTCGTTCCAATCCTTATAACCTTCTGCGGCAGATTCATACAGGATACGTCCTACATCTTTCGGACCGGGATTGAAAGCCCCAATCGCCTTGTCGATAGCTACCAGATTATTTCTCATTGCCTCTAATTCTTCCTCACTTGCAGAACCCTCGGCACAGGCCATTTCGTACTCATCCATACGAACCATTCTCATTTCCTGTAGATAGCCGTCCCCAATGTCCATATCGTCATGCTCCCCATTCTTCAAATTTTGTTTTGCATCATTTATACCCAGAATGGATATAATCTTTTCAAAATTGAATGGTTCAAGTCCTATTTCATACTGTGGATAGCCTTCGCTGTTGTCCTGTACAATCAGTCTGCCGGTTTGTGACAGACAGGTGGAGAAGTTCCAGCCTGCATGAGTGAGAGCAAAGTGGATGGCATAGACTTGTCCGGCACGGTCATGATCGAAGCAAAGGTGATGTGAGGCATGAGGAGTTACCTTTATCGTTCCTTTGAATTGCTGCTGGCTTGGTGCCCCTCCGGTAGAGATAAAAACCGCCTTTCGCAACTCCTTATTTTCTGCCTGATGAAGTTGGTAATATGCCATCGCATCATAAGCACTTTCGAACCAATAGATATGCTTAGCGGAGGTGAGAGAAGTGCGGGCAGGGCTGGCAATCCACAGTCCCTCGCTTGAATTGCTCCCTGCGGCTTTGCCTTTGTAGCTGCCGCTCCCGTCCATACGTGCACGTCCTCGTTCTTCAAGTCCCACAATCTCTCCGTCGCCTTTGGGCAGGGTTAGTGGAAAGGACAGGTTCGTGTAGGCTGCACCGTCCTCCCGGTGTTTCGTAGCCAGATAAAAATGCCGATGGAAAGCATATTGTGTATAGAGGTCGATACCTCGGCTTTTAAAATAAGGATAAAATTTTTTCTGCGTTTCCCGGTTCTGCGGATTGAACTTATGAATGTCGTAGTCCGCTATGTCAAATGGCTTTACATCTCGTTTAGGGTTCACTATTTTGGTTTTCCGTTCAGTGACAGGAATGTTCAGTAATCTGTTACAGACAAGATTCACCAGTCTGTCCGGAGACATACCCGCATGGTACTCCGTGAAAAAGTGCGGATGCTCCTTGATGAAGGAAATGATGTTATAAACTTTCTGTTGTTGTGCGTGGAAACAGCATTTTCCTTGTTGTGTCACAATAAATTTGTCACCACGGATACGTCTGCCGTCGCTGTCCAAACGGACATACGAGGGATAGCGCATACCGTCACGACGGTTCAGGTGATACCCTGCGTCAATCAATACGTCCTGGATGTTTAGTCGTTGCAGGAAGTCATCGTATGTAAGGTCTCCATCTCTCATAGGTTTACCTCCCTCTTCTCATTTCATTAATATCTTGATTCATCTGTGCCTCGAAATTACGGATGGCCACATCTCTCGGTGTATCTACGCCGGGCTTGAAGTATGGATGTGGCGGTCCGCTGAAACGTTCGCCATAGAACTCCGGAGAGTGGTGGTGATGGAAGCCATGTGCGACTTCCGACGCCACCACCGCACCGGCGGTAAGGGCAGCGAATATCTTCACGCCAAGCCCCTTGTTCGCTTCAGGACGTGTCTTCATATCCACCTCGTTGAAAATCTTCGAAAAAAGTTTCATCCGGTGGTAATCATCCACAGCAAGAAACTTGTCGTAGTCTTTCTGGCTGATTTCGTGGCTGATGACCTGTCCGTCAATAACGGCGGACATCTTGTATTTACCCTCCGTCTGTGCCGGTTGCACGGCAATGTCGCTGACTTCTACTTCCCGGCCATGTTTCTCCTCACGATACCAGCCTTTGCTTTCGTTGAGCAGTTGGAGGTCACGCCCGTCCACGGCTGCACCGATACTGCCCTGTATGTATTCCTGCCGTATCGGAGTTTCTTGCTGCATGAATAATTCTTGTTCCTGCCGCTGCTGTTCTTCCAGTTCATGCCGCACTTCGGGATGCAGGCCGATACTGATGCGTTGTTCGCTGTTGAGCTGTTCTATCGTTACCTTATCGGCAAAGTCCGCTCCGATAATGCCATTCAGCAGCTCCAGCCGTTTCTCCACAGGTTGTTCCTCGATGGATGCGGTAGCCAGTTTTTTCACTTCTTCTTCCGTCAGGTCATAGACCATATCGGCATTGACACTTTCCGATTGTACGGTCAGTGTCCTCCGTTCCATATCCACGATAAGACCGTGCGAAGTAAGGCACTCCGACCATTTCTCGTTGGAAAAATAGACTGGTGAAGCAATCAACTCCTTGTACGGTTGTGCCGGTTCCTTGCTGCGCGGACGGCTGACAAGCGGTGTAATGACCTCCTGCAAGTTCTTCAATACATCTTGCTGTACAATGGGTTGCTCCTGTTGACCGCCTTTGTAGTAAAAGCCGTAGCCACCCGATTGCAGTTCACCGGGCTTCATGCGCCCGTTTGGGCGTTCGGGTACGATGGATGGCCCCGGAAAGAAAAGCTGCCCGCCGACTCTGCGTAGGTGGAAACCCCACTGCTCGCGTGGTGTCCAACCAAGAAATGGAGGGGGCATACCCAGACGTCCCATGTGTCCGTATTCACCTATACCGATGCGGTAGCCATGCAGCCCCATCGCCACACGCCCGTTGGCATTGCGGGCATGGACGAAATTCTTCGGCATATAGAAGTCTTTTCCTATGATGCTCGTAAGTATGTTGTAGGCCTTCTTATTGGCCGTATTTGTTCCCCAGTCCGTCAGGGCCAACATCTGGCGTTCGGTTATAGGATAGACCAGCAACGGTGAATCATGCCCTTGCACAATCAGCCGGTAGCCGCCTCCGTCAAATGCAACACGGGCTTGAAGTCCGTTACGCATCAGTAGATTGCGCATTTCGGGCTGCAAGTCCATCTGCCGGGGATTGGTATTTGTTCGTATCGCCATAGTCTGATGTTATGATGGTTACTTGTTATGCGTTACCGTATTTCATAGCCGCTTCCAATTGTTCGTCTTTGAAACGGACAAACCCGGCAGCAGAATCCTCGCAGACCGTGAGTCCTTTTTCCTCACAGTAATGAGCGTACTCCTCCTGCCACTCGGCGGAAAAATGGTTGATGTAATCGAGCCAGCCGTATTCGCCGCTCTGCATCTTCTCGACGAGAATCTCTTCGGGATAATATTTCTGTTGTGCCATACGCTTATATTAAATAGGTTTTATTTGTGAATACCTGCCGCTCGGTTACGCTCGCCGCTTTTCTTCTGTTCGTTCCACAGTTCTTCGGTGTATTCCTCCTCCGGAACGTAGTCGAGATTACCGTCATCATCCATCACCCAGCAGCCGTAGCAGCCGAAGGTGTACTTATCCCATTCGCGCTTGGGTTGCTCTTTCCATTTCTGCGCGTCACCCGCACAGAAACGGATGCCTGTCTTGTTATGAAGGTCGATGCCTACTGTGACCGGTTCGCCATCCACTGCCACCGTCAGAGGCTCACCATGCTGCATTCCGTTTACTTCCACTGTACCGAAGTGCATTACTTCAGCCAGCACTTTCAGGTTACGGGCAATGATGGGTGTCGGAACATACATCACCTGTTTTGTTTCCTCGTCAATTTGCACGAAAGCCTTACTGTGCCGTCCGTCCGCCATAGCCACGTCTGCAATGATGGATTTGCCGTCGAGCAACTGTTTCTGCTGTTCCTCGTTGTAGCATTCCAGTGGTGAGGATTTCAGTGTGGGATAGAAGACCACATCCACCTCGCCGCTATCCATACGGATAAAGGCAAACCGACTGCGACTCTCGATTACTTCGCCATTCTCGTTAGTGACACGCATGGGCAGTACCGGCGAGTAGCCGCCTTTCCCGATTTCTTTCAGGATACGCAGGGGCAAATCTTCAATCATTTCTTGGGTAAGCCCAAAGCGGGCCAATGTCGGATAAGGCAGTTCATTGAACTCAAATTGTTCTTTTTTCATATTCTGAATAATGTTATAAAATTATACTCAGCAAATATAGATTGATTTCTTATCTGATAACTAAAACATTTCTTTATAAGTGGTTATAAAGTGATATTTTTAATGTTTTGAATATGATTATTTGCGAAAAATCATATTCAAAACTGATTAAATGGTTATATTTGGAGAGAAAACAGCCGGCAATGGAAAGACCATAAGAAGAGCGTGCTAACTTTGCTGCCATGAGAAAGATTCTATTATTGATGATGACAGGTGTCTCATTATGTATCACGACGGCCAAAGCACAATTCAATACCGTTGCCGTTACCCCGACACGCTACAAGATAGAGGTATTGGATATGGGGTTAGACCAAGCAGAACCGGCACTTGAAAGCGAGATTTCCATACAGGAAGTTTCAACAGGTATCCCGGTATCCGCAGATATGGATAAGAAAAAGTGGATGGATCGTTACTTGAGTGTAAGTTACCCGTTACGTTATATCAAGGTCACTTCGCCTTACGGCTACCGTAAGGACCCATTTACGGGAAAGAGTAAATTTCATGGTGGACTGGACTTGCGCGCACGTGGCGACGAGGTGATGGCCATGATGGAGGGTGTGGTCGTGAAGGTCGGACAGGACAAGACTTCCGGCAAGTATGTAACTTTGCGGCATGGCAGGTACACCGTCAGTTATTGTCACCTCTCTAAAATTCTTATCGTCAAAGGAGCAGTAGTTCATCCGCGTGATGTGGTTGGCATTACCGGCTCCACAGGACGCAGCACTGGCGAACACCTACATATCACCTGCAAGCTCAATGGCAGGAGTATCAGCCCCTCGCTTATACTCGATTATATCCAATCCATCCGGCAGGAGTGTATATCAGCATTGGCAGGTTTGTGAAAAAGAAGTAAAAAGGACTGAAACCGTTCCGGTTACTTTGTCATCCGTTCGATAATATGGGCAATGTGGTTGCCCCAGATGTGTATTTGCACAAGGAGCATCGAAGGCATGGAGAACGTCTTGCCATAGAAGATAGCCGCCACTACTTTGCCACCGCACCGTTCTATTTCTTCCTTGTAATCCGCCACGCTTTGCCCGGTTGTCAGCACATCATCTATGATGATAATCTCTTTCCCTTTGATATTTCCGGTAATGAGGTAGTTTCGTTCGAGAATACGCTTTTCTCCACCTTTGGCTTCATGCAGGCTTTCTCGTGCATCGCAAATATCAACGTCGTACAGTCCTGAAGTTAAATCCTGTCGATGCTTGCCGATGTACCAGTCGAGCCGTTTGAACCGTTGGCCGTATTTTATCCAGTTGCTACACGGCATGAACATGATATGGTAAGGTCTCTTTTTCAGTTGCAAAGCATTCATGCACGTTTTAAAGAACTCGATTCCGTGTATATCTCCTTGTTTGAATTGGTAGATGGAACGGCAGAAAGCCCTCTGTTCATCATTGAGCAGCGCATTGTATCGTGACGGATAGTAATACCCGTAAAAAGAGATTCGGATGCCTCGTGATTTGAACGGCTTATGGGGAGAATGGCCATCAAACTGTTCGGGGTGCAAGAGACAGAACATACGGCAGGCTTCCCGATGACCGGCCATTACCGCCAGACGACAGTAGCGTTCACGTTCCTCGCTCTTTTCGGCCAACCGTGCGGCGGCGAATGCCGCTTCTCCTGCTTTTCGTCGCCAGTAGCCGATAATATACCACAATGCCCCGATAACGAAAAGCAGGAGTATGAACAATAGTCTTGCATTCATCGTATTTTTATTTGAATGAAGCAGTCCGTTTCAATCCGGTTATTTACAACATTACAGTGTATTTCGGCGTAATCGGATATGGATGTAATGGCTTCATTGCTTATTATCAGAATCCGTTTTCACTCACTTGCAAAGTTAGCAAAATCGTGGCACTAATCTAAAATAGCACCGATAATTTGTAAGCCATATCACTCTTATATTATAAAGTCTTACCCATACAACTTCCTCTTTTAAGTGTACATGCTTTTATAAAGGATGTTTTTGCCCTTTTGACCGGTACACGGCAAATGGCATACAAGTCTGCTATATGCTGTGTACCCGTCTTTGGGGCAAAGCAAGGACGATGGCACATTTGCCACAAGTGTCAATCAAGCCAACCTGTTGTCCTTGCAGCAACCTCCACCATCTGTCCTTTTGTAACCGGCAATGCCGTCTGTCTGTTTTTATAGCTTCGCCCCACACCATCAGCGGAACGTCACAGGACTTGTCCGCAAGAGACATTCACTCACCTTATGGCAGCAGAGCTGCTATGGGGTGAGTGAAAGACTCTTTACGGAAGCCAAACATGAAAAGACCGTACACCTCGGTCACAAACTGCCAAGGCTTACGCTTCGCCAGATTTGAGACTAAGTTGTACGGTCACTTCATCGGGAAGTTTGGACCGGCAAGCCACAGACGCTCCACTGCCCACCCATTCCTTTTATAAATCTTGCACCTATTCTACATGTCTATATGACAACCTCTTGTAGTAAGAAAGCATGTTCTGTTTGTCAGTCAGCTCTGTCGTAGTCATATTTCCCGCAAAGTAAGCCGCCTTTTACCAAACATCAAATCGCCACTATCGCTGGAACGAGAAATCTTCCTCTGAACGTCAGAGCGTATTTCTTGTCCCCGGTTTGTCTTATCGGTATTCTTGGGCGGCAGTTGATGGCAGAAAATATCCCTCAGCAGGCTGAACAGCCTTCAAAAAGAGGGAAAAAGAAAAATTATCAGAGTTATGGCAAAGACGATAGACATAGAACTTCAAAAGCAGTTGGACAAGCCACAGGTATGGTTCTGTAAGTATTTTCCTGCACGCATACGCAATGTGAGCGAGCGTGAGATAGCAGACCGCAAGTTAGTCTTTGATTTCAAGGATGGACGGGCATACGAAGAGGTTGCTCAACGCACGGCAGCCAACATGACCGAACGTTATGGAACATCATGCACCAACATTGTATTTTCTCCCGTACCGGCATCCACCGATAAGAAGAACGAGATACGTTACAAGGCATTCTGCCAAAGAGTATGCGAACTGACCGGAGCTATCAATGGTTATGACCATGTATCAGTGAGTGGTGAGAGGCTGACCATTCACGAGAACCGTAAGGCAGAGAAAGAAGTCCGTAAGGTAAACGTCATTGAGTTTGATTCGGCTTTTTTCAACGGCAGGTCTGTAGTAGTCTTTGATGATGTGATAACCAAAGGGCTGAGTTATGCTACCTATGCCAATCAGCTTGAAAGCCTTGGTGCTAATGTACTCGGAGGTATATTCCTCGCAAGAACCCATTACAAAGTGAAATAATATGACCCAGACAAAG
>ENA-UAKN01000129-UAKN01000129.1-human-gut-metagenome-genome-assembly--contig:-NODE-129-length-32333-cov-9.277093_pt1 | contig 32333 bp, 40 predicted proteins | sample MGYA00243690_ERZ654448 | MGnify/ENA primary metagenome ERZ654448 (study PRJEB26926, sample SAMN06164715) | human gut metagenome | biome: ENVO:00009003; feature: ENVO:2100002; material: ENVO:00002003...
CTGCTTATCCGTATCAGACAATTCCTTCAAGGCATCCGCTATGCGCTTAAAGTTTCGTTCCCACTTTAAGCGAACATCGCGCCCGGTATCATTCGAGCCATTCCAAGGTACTATATTTTCAAACTTGGTATCCATCAACCCAATTCAAGTTCATTATCATTAAAAGACAGCAATAGAGGCTGCCAGCACATGCCATATTCCATAGTATCCAGATTGATAAAATTCAGCATATAATCAGCAAACCTATTGTTCTCTTTATGGCTCTGCTTACGCAGACGTGCATTGTTCACCGTTATGACCCCATCACTTTTGCGACGCTCATAACTATAACTCATGAAAGAAAAAGAAAAGCTTTTTCCTTCGGAGGACAACTGCCTCATTTCATCTATTGCCTGGAATACATTCATGTTGCAAAATTATCTGTACCGGTACCATAAAAAAAGGACACTACCTACTGACATTGCCCTCCAGGACTTCGAGCCTTTTTATGCCATCCCGCACCTTACGGGAGTCAACCACCAATTCTTTTTTTGCGAGAATTTCGAGCAACTCATTGTTGCGAGCCAACAACCTCACGATCTGCGAGCGTTGTTCCGGTGTCAAGCCAGACAAGACGTTACCTTTGTCGGACGACAACGCCATAGAGTAATCACTCGTATCAACATAACCACCGCCATACTTGCCGCTGCGTGTACGAACCTGCTCCAATATCTGCGTCGTATTGAGCATACGGATAGTCCCGTTTTTCTGTGCAATGTCAAACACATCCAAGAACTGGCGCACATGCGGATTGGCCACACCTTCATGGTTGGCCACAAACTCGTTCTTATGTACCGGAATAACACCAGCTACATCATCAGGATTACCGTTCTTGGTATAGCCCTCCACATACTCATCCACATAACCACCGGATTTCAGTCCCTTCGCTTCATCACGCTGTTGTTTGGCAACGGCAATCTGTGCAGCACCACTGGCAATGGCTGCCGCAGCAGCAACGGCTCCCAATGCCGGCCCAACAATAGGGATACCGGCCATAGCCTTGTATGCCTCCATAGCGGCAACCGCAGTACTGGCAGTCACTTGAAGGACAGAGGCGGCAAACTGTTTGTCGGCATACTTCTTTTTAACCTGGTTGATGGCTTCTTCCTTCTCCTCCTCAAGCTTCGTGGTATCTTTACCGGCTTTCTTGGCCGCCTTAATCTCTTTATCATATTTTCGGGTAACTTTGCTGACCTCCGCATCCTGCAAAGCACTTACCACCTGACTGGCAGCAGATGCGGCCTGACCAATGACGTCGAATGCCGCCCTCGCCATATCTTCCCGTAACTGTTCCTGCTCTTCTGCAATACGGGTCTTCTCTGCCTGATATTCTTCATATGTTATCAAATCGGCATCATACATCGCCTGAAGAATATCGTTTTTCTGAGAAAAGGAAGAAGCGGAATCCATATCCATGAATCCTTGTTCACGGTGGCTGTCCTTTTCCTCTTTTTGAGAGGAAAGCCCCATATCCAGCAGCTTGTCATCGACGGCTGTAGTATCATCTCCATATTGCAACTGCATGGCACGTTTCTGCTCCAGGTAATCGCGTTCAGCTTCGAGTAATTTCCTGCGATACTCCTCTTCGGAACGAATATCCCCATCAAGGTAGGCTTGTTTTATCTGCTGCCGGTCTGACTTATATGATGAATCAAGGGCGGCAAAGGTCTCCTGCTTTTCCTTACCTTCAGCTTCACTCTTAGCCTTATCAATACGGGCAGCTTCAGCTATCATCTTGTCATAAATCTGCCCTTGTATATCTGATGTATCCTTGCCATAAGCTTCCAGCAAAGCTTTCCTCTCCAGCAGAAATTTCATTTCAGAATCCTGCAAGGCCTGGTTGTATGCATCTTCGGTGTGCTGCCTATTCAGATATTCTTCCTTCCACAAATTCTGCTCGACCAGCATTGCCTGCTTCAGCTTCTCTTCACGGGCCTTCAGTTCTTTGTCAAGGCCATTATCATCTACTCCATTGCTGTTTCCTTCTGGTACCGGATTATCTACTTCTTGTTCGGGCAGCTTTGCAAGAATCGCTTCCAATTCCTTTTTCTTCACAGCATAGCTACCATATAATTTTAGGCGTTCTTGCAGTTGATGTTTTAACCCACCGATAACCGCCTTTTCCAAAGACTTGTCATCGCCAATCCATTTCATCTTTTCCGCCTTTTGTTCCTGGAACCATTTACGGTGAATCGCCATCTCTTCAGCCATGCGGTCCTTAAGTTCGCTGATGGCTGCTTCAGTCTCGCTCCGTGTACGTTGCTTCTGGTCATCATCCAGCAAATCCAGATTATCGGCTTTGCTTTTTATACCAGCAATACGTCCCATCAGCGTTTCATAGCGCTCCATTTTGGCATTCAAGGCTTCTTGAGCCTCTGTCGCCTCATTGGTCCTGGTTTTGAATATAACCAGATATGATACGACACCAGCCAATACCGAAGCTACAAGTCCCAACGGATTAGCCTTCAATGTCTTGTTAAACAATGACGCTGCGGCAGTAGCGCCTTTGGTTATAGTAGTCCACAAGCTTTTGGCCATAGTGTCTGCCTTTACGACCAATGTATAGGCAGCAACAGCAGCCGAGGCTGCAACAATGGCCCCCTTGTACTTCCATAAGATGGAAATCATAGTTCCCAATCCCTTCACCGTCAGACTGCCCGTCGTTATCATGTACTTCATCACCGGCTGGAGCTTTTCGCCCAGTTCCACCCGTATATCTTTGAAGTTATTCTTCGCCTTATCCAGCCCCGCCTGAACCGTATTGTTCTGTACATTGACCTCTTTAATAATGCTGGTACCGTCGCGATACGCATCATTAGCCAATCTTTGCGCTTTACGAATATCATCTATCTTGCCGGCCATCGTGCTGATGACACCGGAAGCCCGGACACCATCCAGCCCCATCTCCTTGAACATAGGTGCCAGCTGGTCAAGTCCTCCTTTCTTATTCAATGTATCCAGGAACTGAAGTATCGCCTCGTTCGCATCCTTTTTGATAAGAGAGGTAAAATCCTCCACGCTCTGCCCTGCAATCTTGGCAAACTTGGCTGGCTCCTGGTACATCTTCATCATCAGCGTCTGGAAAGCCGTCGCCGCCATCTCCTGCTGCTGCATGTTCTGGTCAAGTACAGAGGCATATCCCAGAATGTCACCCTGAGCAACCTTCGCCTGATTCGCTGCCCCTGCCACGCGAGCAGTAAATCCTACCAGGTATGCTTCTGCCGCACTGGAGTTCTGTGCCACCTCATTAATGGCGCTACCGGTAGCCAACATCGCCCCACGCAACCCAAGTTTCTGGTCCTCACCGAACATCTGTGCCAACTTGCCGATGTTCTTCACCGCATCATCCCCCAAATCCTCACCCAGTGCCACATTAATCTTATCGGCCGCATCGACAAACTCCAATACATCCTTCTTCCCGGTAATCCCCAAACGACCAGCATCACCGGCCAGAGCATTCAGCTTCTCACGCGCTGTACGGGTATCCATTTCCTTGAACTCTTCATTCAGTCCCTTGACTTCATCTCGGGTCATACCGGTGTACTTGATAACTTGTGCTTCGGCTTCCTCCATCTCCGCATATTCATCCACACATTTGCGGGCAGTCAAGGCCACCCCGGTAAGAGCCCCGACAACTCCTGCCCCCATAGCTGCATACCTATTAACCCCATCAGCCATTTTGGAAAGAGAAAAACGGGTCTCACGTGCCTGCACCTCCACCTCTCTCATCCGTTGCCTGGTCAGCAGATAATCAGCCCGTAGCGCTTTCCATTTCTCCGTGCCGGGAGTGGCATTATCCATCTGCCTCTTGAGGGAAGCCGCAGCCTTGCGCAATTCCGAGTAAGACAATGCAGTCTTTCCAGCCTCTATACGTTGAACGGCGAGCGCAGCATTCAGTTTATCCAGATTCTCTTTCTGCTCCTTGTATTCCGCTGAATTCTCCTTCCCTTCTGCCCGCAATTTCGCCATTTCAACCTTGACAGCATCAATCTGCCGTTTGGTCTCGTCAAACTTCGCTTTCGCCTCCGAATTATCAATCCGGATTGCCATTCTAAAGTCTTGTATGTTAACCGCCATATCTTTACCTATTAATCCAGGACAAAGGTATCTTCAAGCGTCACCTTGAAAAAGGACATGAAAAAGCCCGGCAATCCATCACGGACTACCAGGCCAGCACTTATGAACAAAAAGTGTTATCCGTCAAGCCAACGGCCATTATCCAGCCACACCCCTCCGTCACGCCAACGGCCATCAGCCAATATCCACCGGACATCAGCCTCAGTATCGCTGATACGGATGGGATAGAACGTACCGGTCCAGGCTCCCTTACGACCGAACGCATCCAATGTGAATTCCATCTCCTTGCAGACATATCGCTTGTTGCGTATCTCAAACACTTGGTGAGCGGCATATACATTCGGGTCATGGCTCTGGACCTTCACCGCCTTGGTGTAATCAATATCATAGTTACCTTGGTAAAATTGTGCATTCATTGTCACCAACCGAAGAGATGCCCCTACTGTATTCGTCTGGTAATATCTGGAGAAACCGGTATCCGCATCAGCTATATACTCATCAATATATGGACGGGGAAAAGGGTACATCAATCCTCCCAATGCTTTCACTTCTGCCATACCACTATAAAAAGCCAGACAAATATCAGTCTTGCCACTTGAAGTCTCGTTTGTATTGTTTGTTATCATCTCTTCAAGTGTCTGCCCCATAGTAGTATCTCCCTCTGAACTGCCACTACTGATAACCGGAAGATAGAGTTTGATACCGCTCACACGTACCGGATCGCCAGTCTGATACCTATTTATCTCCGAAACAGCCAGTTCCACCGGTATCATTTCCAATTCCAATGTCGTAGTCGCATTTTCTCTCTCCAGATTCATGAATTCGTTCACCATCGCATAATCCGGTTCATTCTCCCATCCTGCATGATTACGCAGATACAGATATTCTCTGCCATCACTCAAATCCTTATAAATGGTATCCGTCAGTTGATGAGCCGAATTCATAAACCACTCCTGAATACGCTCATATCTCTCCGGCACATAATCAGCAGGAATTGTATCCCTCTTAGCAGCCTTATTCACTGCATCAGACAAGCAACGCCAGCGCCAGAACTCACTGTCCGGCAATTTATATTCCACATTCGAGAAAGTAGCATCTTCAATATCCGGCTCTTCAACCTCCACCTCATACACATCCTCTACATTCTGCACATGTACGGAAGTGCCTCCGGTAAAATAGTTCCCTCTCAGCAACAGCCTGGCCGTACGCTTGCGGTTGTCAACCAGAAATACAGCATTGAACAACCGCTCCACCTGCTCAAGGAAATCCTTCACGCTCCAGCCCGGCAGCATCTTGTTCCACAATACCGTTGGTACCGTATGACAGATATACACATCCTTATATACCGTATTCTCCAATTGGTTCTCCGTCAACCCATATCCGAGTGCCCTCATCAGCTCCTTGATGTAAGCGCACAAATAAGGCTGCGGTGTCACTTCGAACATGTCATCCGTATCTACTCGTCGGTTGGTCACACCAGCATCTGCCTTGACACACCACTGGTTGTGTATATTTCCGGTATCCTGGTCAAGTACCGGCGCCAGACAATACTCCACTTCCGGATAGGTTTTCTCAATATGGGGAAACATATCCGTCGTCAGTACATCCGTCCGCTTCATTTCCAGAGTTCCAATCAGCAAGTCACCACCGACAAAATAATTCAGTTCGGAATTGCCGCTCGCAATCTGGAGCGATACCGTATCATCGGTCCAACCGGTAATAATCTCCGTACCGTTGCAATACACCCTATTGTCAGCTACCAATATGGCAGCGCGTTTGGTCTTCACCTCCTGCACGCTGTTCAACCGGTTCAGATGCGCATACAACTCCGCATTGGCAGCATTAGTCAGTTGCAATGTTATCTCATAGGTATATTCTCCATTCTTGGTAATCAACGGATTCTCACGCTTCACCTGAATGGAAAAATCCTTCGGAAGTACGGCTTGCACACCGTCAATAAATAATTCAGTCATAATCAACCAAGTTAAGTCCTATACTCATTCCGTTCCAGCCGCCGAACACATCGTACTCCCACTCCACTGTCATACTCTCTGCCCCCTCCACTTCTCCACAAAAGAAATCCATCTCCCGGAGTTTGGTTTTAAGCAGTTGCATGACCTGCTGGATGCGTGCATAATGCAGCAGTTCCTCTTCGTCGGTCTCCTGACCCGACGGAACCTTCTCAATCAGGAACAGCAACAAGCTATTCCGTTCCCGATAATTGTCTTCATTGCCCTGCGATACGGTATCCGGGTAGTTGGCACACAGCATCAACCCCGTACAGTCTCTCAATTTCTTGACAAGATGCTTTTCGCTGACGGCAATCACTGTCCCGTCAATCTTCGTCCGGCTGACCTTATTGACGCTCTCTTTCAGTTCTGCCAGCATCTCCCTATATCTCTGTATATTTATCATAGCCCTATCAAATTATTCTGTTCAGGATTCGCCATGGTGAAGCTGAACTCCACCGCCTTCAAGACGCTACGCCTGAAGGAGCGTTCAAACTTCTGTTTCGTAATCACAATAGGCAGCCATTCGCCATCCACAAGAATCTCCACCTCTTGTGCGTTCAGCATGTTGTGCCATAATTTATAATCACTCTGCAACATGATGCTGCCGGAGTTGACCGTGTATTCATCAGTAACCTTGACACCGAACTTGCGTTGTACCCCGTACATGGCTGCTGCATCACTCTCGTTGTTTCCGGTCAGTTTCAGTTCACCGGTAGCCGTTAAAGTCTCAGGCATGTCATACACATTCTTGAAACGGAAACACCATATATCCACATACCTTGTACCATCAACGTAAAACTGCATGGAGCCTCCGAGCATGCCCACCGTATAACTGGCTATATCCGATTTGGAAAACTCGGGAAGCACAATATCCGGACTCACATCCACCGTGAAAGGCTCCGAAGAAGATACCGGGAATGATTTGCTTTCCTGGCTGCCGTCATTGAAAAAAGCCGTTATGTCATATCCTCCATTCTGCGGATAACCACTCACATACTCTTTGGCCCCCATACGTGTCACCTTAGCAGCTACCTCACTCAATACCCCTGGAGAAGCGGCATCCTTCCGGGTCTGCATCCGGCTGAACATCACGTAGCTCTGCGCGTCTTCTATCTCGTTGATAAGGAAGGTGAACGTCCCCGAAGCGGTGCTCTGCGGTGCATAGTCCAGGCACCACACGCCCCACAATGCCAATTCGCAGAACTTGCCCAGCCCTCGGATTCGCACCTGGTTGTCGGCATCCGGTACATATTCTTCATCAAGTATCTTTTTACCGCCATATTTTATGGCAAAAGTTATGGTCACATCCGTGTCAATGATGTAGTCCTGCATGGTGGCGCAGAACTCCCGTGCCCTGGGTCTCTGTATTACATTCATAAACGACAATATTTGTTTCTACGGTCATTTTTCGGCAGCAGCTCGTAATCGATCATACTACCGTCACGCGCCCGCTTCATCTCATCTATCCAAGTGGCAGCATCGTCTGCCATCCATCCGGCCACACGCTCCACATCATCGAGCGATGCCGGTTCACTTGCATTCATACCGCTTTCTGCCACAAACCTGCGGATCACTCCCCCCGGTATCGCTCCCAAAGACAAGCGACGAAGCGCCATACTCATAGCCAGTAACGCCACCGCCTTGCATGCTGCGAAATGCGCGTCCGTCTCCGGTACCGAACTTTCTGCAAGCAATGCCTCCCAACCGGCACCGTATGCCCGCTTCACCGTCAACTGCTGGGCTTCTCTGATGAAAGGCAGAAGCAGCAGGAACATACGCTCACTCTTATTTATCGGGAAATAGGTATCGAAAGAAATCCCATTACGGATTATCAACATCTGAGCAGACTTATACATATCGCTATCCGTCCACTCTTTCAGTTCCTTGTCATTCAGATAACGAATCAGCACATCCACCGCCTTGTAGTATTCTTCGAGGTGCAGCGCGTCATCACGGTCCAACTGCCACTCCCAGGGTAGTTTTTCGCTGCCATCGGTAGCCACCTTGAACTTGCGCCCGTCATCCTCATGGCTGAGGTCATTCTTCTGATACAGCCGCAATGTGGCCAACAGCGCAATCGGCCGTTGCACCTTGCGTACAATCCCGGTATCAACACCCTCTTTCTCCGGATTGAGATAATAGTTCTCTGCCAGTTCTATCACCTTGCTACCGACCAACTGCGCCAGTTCTTCAGTAGCCAGCTCTATCTCACCGATAACCTTGGTGAAATCATTGTTAGCGTAATAGTTGGCGGTCAACTCACGCAATTCTTTGGCACCTTGGCCGTCTTTGTTGAATATCATAACATCATTTTTTTAGATTCCTCATCAGTTCGTCTGCCCGCTGCCTATCATCGAGCAACTTCATCATCACACGCAGCAACAGCGTATCATCGGTAGCCCTCGCATTGCCGAACACTCCGCTTTCGGCCACAGAAAAGAGTATCGAGTTCATGCCCAGGCTCTGCACATCATTCTGCCGGGTATCCTTGTCCCTTCCACGGGAAAATACCGGTCCGAAGCACAGTTCCAGTCCGTCAATGATGAAAGTACCGGAAAACAAGTATTCACAGAAGTAGGAGAACCAAGCATAAATCCCCCACATCATCCACACCGGCATGTGCTCCACAAGCCCCATGTATCTGCCCATATATTGCTCACGGAAGGGTTCACGCTCTACACAGCCTTTTTTCTCCACCGGAGGACGATAGAGGATGGCACACAATGCCTGCAAGTCTACCGGCTCATGTCCGGCATTATACCTATTGACCGCAGCCACCGCATGACGGAACTCACCAAAAGCCAAATCCGCCCCATGGCTCATCGGACCGCGCAGATAGCGCCATTCCGGTATCAGATTCACGGTCGAGTCATACGCCAGTACCACAGCGTCTCCCTCCATTCTCCACATCCATGCCAATGTTTCGGCCAGACGGTCTACCAGCAGCATATCCTGCACCTTTGAACGGAAGACATATCCCCTATTTTTCAGTACATACGCACACCACTCGCGCTTCACGTCCAGCAAGCTGATGCCCGGTTTCGTCATCAGTTTCTCCCGGTTCTCCAGCAGGTGCAGCCACTCCAACGGCTTCACCTCCTCCCAGCAGTCCGGGAATTCAATATCTGTCTGTTTCATGCCTATACTTGTTTTACCGCTCTGTCCGGCGTAGATACATTCTCTTCCTTGTTGATAACCTTCCGGTAGATACCGAGGAAAATTCCCTTCTTCTGCGGGAAATTGATACGTATGGCATCATTGATTGCCTCCAGTACAATATCCTCGGGAATCTGTGTGTCAGCCCCGTAGAATATCTTCAATGCATAGAGCATCTGGCTGCCGCTGTCACTCTTGCCGTCAATGATGATGTTGGCCAATGCCGGAGAAAGCCCGAAACCGCTGGTAGTGGAACTGTCCGCGATGCGTGAAATCTTCGCCTGCGCCTCGATGTACTTGTCGATATTCATCTCGATAGGCTCTATCTTCCAGCTCTGGGCATTACCGTCGGCATCCACGAAGTCGACACAGCTGAAGAACTTGCCGGCATTCTTCTTGCCAGCCATCACATTGGCAATGGTTTCAGTCAGTTCATCCTTCAGCCGCTCCATTTCTTTCTGAATCTTCGTCTCATCCCAATCCTCGTGCATGGCCATAATCAGCTCATGTTTCTGGTTCCAGTACTCCTGCGGAGAATGCACCACATAAGCGGCTGCAATCATGTTCTCATTCAGATGCTTGATAATTTCCGGAAGGTTGTTCGCATTCTCCAGCCAGGGAACCGACCCATAGAAGCAGGAAATCGCATACATACTACGGCCAAAGCTCCGCATGCAATGGTATTTAATGGCTGTTTCGTACCGGGTCGGATTCCATTTGTCAAAAGCCGGGTACTTGCGGAACGTGCGGCTCTTGAAGGAATCAAAATCACCGGTAAGGTATTCCGTGACATCCTCAAGCCTACGGCTGTCATTCTCCGGCCACACCAGACGGCTTTCTTCGCTGTGCAGTGACTCCAATCGCTGCACCCATGGGCGGCCGATACGCACTCCCTTGCCCATATAATACTTGGTGAAATGCCCGTTCATGTGCGTGTATTCAACCAAGTTGTCACGTATATACCCTTTGTAGTCCCAGCTATCCAGCCATTCCTGAATCTCGGCATCCTCCATCCATTCCTGGATGCGTTCGTTATTCTCAATCTTCACCCGGTAAAGCATCGGCCCCTGCCCATACAGCAACCCCACCTTACGGTCCAGAATACCGGGACCCAGGTTGTTCTTCTCCAGCAAGTCACGGATGGCATTCGGCATATTGTTGTCCGGGCCCCATGGAACCACACGTACACCGGCCACCGATACCGGGTCACCGTCCCAGTCCTGCGAGCCAGCATTAAAGAACTGACTCATGCTCTGGCTCCAGTTCATGTTAATGGCATATTGCCCGGCAGCCGTATCCACAAAACTGAAACTGCCTATCTTCTTTATCTCACTCATAACTATCTATTGATATAAATTCTCGTTGTATTAATGAACAGCGAACCGCAATAATCCACCACTATCTGCTGAAGTTCCGGTATATGCTGTTCAATCACGGGATTAAACCAAGGTTTCGGCTCCCGGTTCCAATCCTTGTTGCTTTTCTTGGTGATTACCCGTGTACCACCCTCCATATTATATCCACGGCCTACACCCAAATGAACATAAAGTCCGTCGGCATTGAACCCAAAACCGATACTCGTAATCTCCTCGCCTTTAGCCGGCACCTTGCCCCAATGCCGGTAATTCTGCCTGATGGATGCCGAAAGCTTCTTATCTTCATCAATCCATTTCGATACGCTCGCCTGCAACGCCTCGTTCACTTTCTTTCCCCAGACGCGTATCCGACCGTTGAATGCCGCAACCGCTTTCGCATCCTGCTGCCGCTCGAACTGCTGCGTAATGCCGGTATCACCCTCTATCGTGATGTCCAGCGGAAACCTATCAGCCAGCCGGTTCTTCTTGCTCCACCAGCTGCTGCGGTTATTATTTTGCGATAATCGTTCTGCATGTGCTCCCATGCAGCAAAAGTAGCCCAGACTGTATCTTTGAAAAAGGACACAAAAAAAGAGGTCTCCCGAAGGAAACCTCTCCAACTTCATCACAAAGATGCTGTCAAACAATAACAGTGAAATGAAGCTATATCAAAGTACCGATACGCTTGCAAGTTCATCCGCAAAACTATGCAGCGCCTTCTCTATACGTTGTTTTTGTTGAATGCGCGGTTTTGAACGCCCGTGCATATATGCCCACAGTTGTTTTTGATGAATACCGGTCAATCTCTCCAATCCGGCAAGTGACAACATGCTGCCGTAGTGAAGCAATAAGCTCTGTATATCATAATGCCATATCAATGTATATTCTCCTTTTATTTGTTCCGGCCAACGCTCTTCAGGAAGATTTTTTTTAATCAAAGCAATGGCGACTTCCACATCCTTCTTGCACTCTTCTACGGTATCTCCAGCCGCATAGATGCCCTCACAATTTTCTGAATAAGCCCCAAAACTATCAGGACTTGCACAAATGTTCATAATAATCTTTTCCATGATTCAATGATTCTATTTGGATTAAAAGGGATGGGGATTATACCCCCATCGCCCTTGCTATTTTTCTTCTTAACGGTTCGGGAAACTCTTTGGCCCCGTGATAGGGAACCGGCTCCGAAAGCTTCCCATTCTTTGTGTAGAAGTAATGACTACCTTCTGCGTGACTGAACTTCCAGCCTGCCGCAATGATTTTCCGATGAAACTCTGAATACTTCATTTTTGATTTCTATTATTGTTTGACTCTGCAAATATAGAAATATTTCTATTAACAGCAAAGAAATAACAGAAATATTTCTATTAACACACAAAAAAACCGGCTATCCATCACGGACCACCGGCTTCTCAAATGTATAAAAAAATGTTTCTTAGAAAATATCCTCTACGGCAAAGTTATCCAGACCACCATCCTCATGCGTCAAAACATTACCATCAGCATCTGTAGTCGAACCTATATGGCGCATGATGTAATCCTCATCGCTCATGCCTCCGGTCAGAACCGATAAGGCATCCTCTCGCGAATAACGTATCAAAGCCTTGCTTGCATAGGGAATATACTTATTTCCACACGGGAACAACACATAGAAATCATCATCCGAAGGCTCTATACCCAATTCAGACCGTATCTCTTCAATCTGTTGGAACAATGGTTTCAATCCTGCTGATACCGGAACCTCAAGCTGATATTCTATCCGGTATATATTCTTGCTATTCTTTACAGCCTCGTTCATCTCACGCCTCCTTCCTTCTTGACATATTCGTTTAAAAACGCACTCAGCCGCTCGATTTCATCGAATGACAGATTTGTAATAACGTCTTTACCCCCATTGAATTCCAGATAATACATTACAAGTTCATTCCCTTCACTACCGGTAATAACCGTTTTATCTATTGCAAATTCATCGGTTAGCATACCTCACCCCCTTTCCGGCACTTCTTTGCCTTATAAACGCACAATGCAGTAACCACAAACAGAGGGGGAAATATCAGCCCGGTACAAGCGGAGAGAATGGCACCGAAGTACCAGCAGTCAGAAGAACTGCGGAGCTCGCAGTCGGGAGCCAGGCTACGATAGTAGCGACGCTGAAGGTTATTCACTTGCTCGGTAAGAGCATTGACGGATTCGCCCACGGCAGGAATGCCGGAAGCAGGCACGTTGAGAGTGCCGGAAGTTTGAATTTTCATAACTGTATGAGTTTAGCATATAGGCAGAAAAACGGCTGCCATTTCCCGTGTCGCTAAACTCATACAGATTTCCGCCCGAAAGCAAAAGTGTAATGGGAAAGGCAGCCGCCAATTTCGTATGTATCATTTTACTGACGTCAGTAAAATGGTTTATGTATGGGCATAAAAAAAGCCCATCGTAATTCGTGAGCATTAACCGAAGCCCGCGGTACGGATAACATTCCGTATGAGTTTAGCACTGCAAATATGGGGATAATATTTGTAATGACAAAGGAAAAACTTATTTTTGTAAGTAAACAATCAATAAGATTATGTTTGAAACAGAGTTATCCACTTTTTACAAGTATGCACAACAGCTTCGTAAAGACAATCCTGCAGGTGGTTTTGTCATAATTCAAGGCGATTACATATTTCCCGAAATCTTTTCGAGTCATTCAGATGCAATGAGAAACGGAAACAGAATTTTGGGTAACGACTGTTTTTTAATCAGAGAAATCAATGAGGGAGAGTCCTCCTCTGTCTTTGAAGAAGTATGGTCTGCAATCAACTCCCATAAAGAAGAAATACCTTCTCTCATAGGAGGAGGATTCACCAATACTATGGATAGCAGCCCTATATCCAGTGCAATAGAAATTCGTAAATTTTGTTTGGAAAAAGCCATTGAAATATTCAATATGAAGAAAAATTTCTTTTTCAAACGCGAAGAAGGACCTTTAGAATATGCAGAAGTGCTATACAGCTACATTACAACCGGAACGATTACAGACTTTCAACTACCAGGAATGAGAAAAAAGAATAAATAGAGGCCTCCATCCCGTGGAAGCCTCTATTCGTGCCGTACAGACTCCATGTACGGGCTTTTGTCAATAAGAACAATCCTAAATGGAAAGAGAGCCAAGTTTTTTGCTGATGTCTTGCAGGGCAAATCTCAATATGCGTAATTCTTCATCATTAAATCCGCATTTTCTGCCATGCACCATATTTCCATTCAACCGCTGGGAGAACCATGATTTTGACTTGTTGAAATAGGTTTCTGCTATATACTTGAAAGAAATCATATTGGAGATGCTCTTTACAGCCTCCAAGGTATCCAGTTCCTCGTTCACTTCATTCAATTCACTGCCAATACCATCCAGCATCAGAAGCACATGTTCCGAAATCAACGCCTTGTCTTCAGCTGAAGTATATACACCGTTCATCTTCTCCAAGCGCTTGTCAAAAGCCGGAGTACCCAACTCCGCTTTCAATAACTCAAGTTCTTTTTTCAGATTCTCATTCATAATAAATTCTATTTTAGAAGGGGAGGGATGCTTAATCCGCATCCCCTTGAGTTTGTTTTTTCAGTTCTTCAATTCTCTTTCGGGCTTCCAAGATGCCATCCAGATAAGCATCTATCTTTTCATCCACTTTTTCATCAGCCAACCCCATTTTCTTTAACCTCTGAACTTGCCTGATACATTGTTCTAACCTGACAATGTGCAGTTCCAATTTCTTAATTTTTTCTTCCATTTGTTTTATTATTAGCTCTTATTGACACTACAAAGATAGATAAACTTTTGTTTATCACCAAACAAAAATCTATTTATTTTTGAAAAAATCCCCTCCGTGATTGAAGGAACGGCAACACAATTCAGTCATTCCGCTTTTCGGGTCCCATTCCGTTTGCGAGCGTGCGAGCAAACGGAATGGGTGCACCCTGCACCCATCCGTCAAATCAGCCCCTCATCGCAAAAGCTGTAATATCCTCCATTAGTGATAATCACATGGTCCATCATCCTGATATTGAATAATCCTGCCGCCTTGTTAAGCTGCTCTGTCAGCCTCTTGTCCTCGTTGCTCGGTCGGCTGTTGCCACTCGGATGGTTGTGCACCGCTGCGAACTGCACCGCCCCCGTATCAATCAGCACGCGCATAATCAGCCTTATATCTGCTGAAGTCTGGTCTATGCCGCCTACCGATATACGTACTTTCTTGATAAGCCGTCCGGCTTGGTTTATTGACACTACCCAAAACTCCTCATTCGGCAAATCTCCTATCAACGGCTCCATCAGTTCGTATATGTCTTTGCTCATCCGTATCTGCCTGCGTTCCACCTGCTGCGACAGTTGTCTCTTGTACATCTCCACGGCTGCCACGGCTACCCTCCTGCGTCCAGGAGTCAAAGAGGAAAACAATTTTTCAAGGTCTATCACTTCGTTACCGCGTTCGATGTCCGAAACAATCTGTCTGTTGTTGCTGATTTCGTAAATCAGTTCGCTGTCGCTCATGTAGCGGCAATCGTTATCAAAAAGAGTATTCATAAGTGTATGGATTAAGTTGTTATAAAAGAATTGTCTTACCTAAGAAATAGCCTCCCAAAACCTCTGCCCCAAGCGTTTCAAGCGCACATGCAAACCGTGCGTAACTATGCCCCTGCGTCAATATATCATCGAATACAAGGCATTTCTTGCCCTTGAAAAAACGCTTGTCAAATTTGATGACCTCCACCGTCTGCACCGTCTTGGCTGCTTTCGTCTCATGGATGGCAAGCCGTCCTCCCTCAATGGTAATTGCTTTGTACGCATTCCTGCACCCCGTCAGCCGTGCCACCTCTTCGGCAAAAGCCTTGTATCTGATTTCGTTCTTTTCTCCGCTGCTGGCTGGTATGCAAACCAACGTCACGTTGCAAACTTCTGCACCAAACTGCTCACGCATTTTCTTCGCTACAAGTTCTGCCACGGACGCACTGCGCTTCCCGTCCTTAAAATCCCATATCATCCTGCGGATAGACCACTCCCGTTTGTTAGCCTCGTACTTGGTAGGCAAGTAATCAAAGAAGTTAAACATGAATTTAGACCATTGATTTTTCCATGCTTCGGGGATGTTTCTTTTTGCTGCCATAACTGTAAGTTTTTAATTTATTCTGGATTTCTGGAGTTGTCGGGTGGAGCCTTTTTTAGATTCTCCGTTTCCCGGAACGACTTTTTTTTTATTCCGGCGTGTCTGTATGACGTGCGGTATGGTTGCCTTTTGATGCCGCAATAATTGAGGTGCCGAGGATGACATTCCGCAAGGTTCCGACTAAAACCGAAGGCTTGAATACTACCCGTAGGGCTGGAGATTTTTTAGCGGACAACGCCCGACCTTGCTTGTCAGACCGGTGCCCTACATTTGCGGACTCAAAAGACTACCTGACCGCATACAGAGATGCAGGAAATGAAAAGGAGTTGCGGAAAAGAAACGGAGGCACGCCAAGCGGAACGCTTACCGCTCTGCCCTTCCAGATGGAGGGGCGTTTCATAAAAACAGACAGAAAGCACCGCTTTCTACCGCTAAGACGCGAAAAATCCCGTTATGCAAGTTTGACATAGGATATACCGCCACCGGCACCTAAACCAGACTTGTATAACGGGATTTTTCGCGCGCCCACCCCGTATCGGGGTGACTTCTTCTCCCAATGGGGCGTTTTGGGGTACAGAAACACCCTAATCAAAAATCCACCTCCTTGAAAACCAAAAAGAAAACCCATCCCTACAACTTCTGTTGTAGGGATGAATCAGCTTGCTGCCCGAGCCGCGCCGTCGGTGATTTGCGGTCGCAAGCGCCCTTTCAGATTCGGAAATATGACAAAACCTTTACAATTTGTACCCGATGCTCCCAATCCCACCCGCTTCGGCCTCCCCCATAAACGAAAGGCCCTGCCATCCTCACGGACAACAGAGCCAAAGCAAACAGAAAAGAAATGTCACACCGAAGCGGCGCCGGACACATTGCGGCCCATCCTCCAGGTGCGGATAATCTCTTTGCGCAGGATGAAATACTTCAAGGCATCAGTCAGGTTGGTGGATTCTTTAGGCAATCTATGTGCAGGCAGCTTATCTCCGGTCTTCTGTTTGACTATCACACTGGAGCTGTCCGGCCGGGTAGCTACCTTGGTTTCTGTCACCTCCATTTCCGACTTGAGATTCGGGCAGTTGTGCTGGTCAATCAACAGTGTAAACAGCGTACGCTCCAGGTTACCGCTGAGCAAGTCCATGAAGAACCGGTACTCCAAATTGCTGCCGATGTTGCCCTGCCCCAAGCTCATCAGCTGTACCTGCCACCCCGTACGCCTACCCTCCGCATCCGTCTCGATGTTCTTCTTTATCTGTGTGGCCATATCCGCACCTACCCCCTTGTAGTTATTCATGGAACGGTCATAATAGAGCTTCAGTATCTTGCGCTTGTGCGGCTTGAAATAATAGAGGAACTTATCGGCCAGTTCACGCACGGAGTTGGGCGGCAAAGTATATAGTTCTTTGAGTACACGCATCACGCGCCCACTACGTTGTCCGAACACCATGGAAAGCATATTGCCGGAGTCCATGCCAGCTTCAAGCGGTCTGTTCCTATCCAAGTACCGGAGCACGGTACAGTCTTGTTCCCACCCGAATGGATGCTGCTCTATCACTTCATTCAGGAAACCGTCGGCATAGAAGTTCTTCATCGAAAGGTTGCAGTAGAACATCTGGCTTGCCTCCAGCTTGGGGATGATGGAAAGTATGTTGCAGAGAATACCTTCCAGTCCTTCAGCGAATTCATCACTGAACCAGTCTTCTCCCAATATATCCACATTGACATAGGAAGAAGAAATGAAAAAGAAAGATACGCCCCGGCGTGTCTTTATCCAGCGCTCCTCCCAACGCTTCATGTTCTTGCCGGCGAGTTCCATGGAACGTTCTGCTGTATCAAGCTTGGCCTGCAATGAACGGTCTTTCCGGAAAGCTTCTTTCAGTTCCTTGTACCGCTGCATAGCCGCCACATACTCTTTTTTCGTCTCGTTATAGACAAACCCGGCCTGCAGCATGAGAAGGATTTTCCGCTTATCGTTCTGCTTGGCCAGCTTGAGAATCCAGTCATATTCACCCAGATGGTTCGGATTCGGCATGTCAGTAGTCAGTGTACGGCTGCGGTACCATACACTATCACCATACTTGACCCGGAACCCACGCACGGCCTTCAGCAAGTTCGTGAACTTCTCTTCCGGGAAATACTTCACTTCATCACCGAACACCCCCACATAGGAACGACCGGCACCGATGGCCGGACGGTCCAAAGAGATAAAGGTGAAGTTGAAGCCGGTGTAGAACACCATCGTATTGCGCCAATCAGAACATACGTTGTACATGCGGTCGCGCCACTCTTTTGGCGGTTCCTGGTTCATAACATAATGGATGCCCTGCTCCCACCCCAGCTTTGACAATCCGTCCACCAGCGAGGGAACCACATTCTTATGCAAATCGGAATACGTATCGGCTACCCATGCGAACGGTGCACCAGGGCAGTCCTGCGCCACCTCCTGCACCCGTTCCGCCAATACCTGCACTGTCTTGGCAGATGCACGCCCGGCAATCCAATAAAGCGACCAGGGCTGCATCACGGCAATGAGCTGCGCCATCCAGTTGGAATAGCGCAGCTCCACCTCATCCGAAATCTTTAGTTTTTTCTTCCTGGTCATCGAGCATCTCTTCTATATCTACATCAATAATATTGGCATCTCTCTTGAGACGGGTCTTCTCCCGTGCAGGAATATCCTGCATACTGTCAATCTGCGCCGCGAGCAGGTTGCGGTTGGCAGAAGGCAATCCCACCGCATTCGGGTCGAGGTCATAGACCTTGATCGGTTTCTCATCCATCTCCTTCGGCTTTATCGGGTCGGGCTTATCCAACTGCTTGATTCTTGCCGCTTGCACCGTGAGATTACCGTACACCTCCATATCCTTGGCACTGGTGGCGTTCTGAAGTACCACCTGGGCCGCTTTCATCAGGTTGTCATACATCATGTTGCGGTGTGCATCATTCTCAATGGTATCACAGAGATAGAACAGATTAATGGCCTCACTGTACATCTGACGGGCGCGCATCCGCTCCACATTGAACGGTTCGTGCATCAAGAAGGCGACGGCATTATCCTTACCGTACTTGCGGTTAATGCCTACCAGTGCATATAGCACATTGTAGTAGTCCAGTTCTTCGGCAGTCAACTGCATGGTACAGCCGGAGGCTATGTAATCCTGAAGGGTATCAAAGTAAGATTTATCGAACATCAGCCTATATCGTCATAAAATATTTTGTTAATGGAATTGCGGTATCCGGTCGCCTGACGAAACTTGTCGAACCGCTGTGCCTGGGTCACATTGTCACCGGTCTCCGCACTGGCGGCCATGGCCAGCCCCTCTTTGGCCCGTTGAAGCAGTTGCCCACGTTCATAATGGTATTTCAACGGTGAGCCTACCAGATTGAAGTACCAGAGGAAATCATTCTCCGGTACATGGTAATACATGGCAATCTGTCGCGGCTCATAGCCTATACCCGCCAGCCGTTCGAACTCGTCCAGGTCGATACGGTCATACCACGCCGGACTGTCACGCCACTTAACCAATTCGTCCGCTACGAAACTCATATACTTCTTTGTTTTTAAGGAATACGTATTGTTCTTCCATCGCATTCTCACCATAATTGCCGGAGCCTTCAACCACGAAGAAACCTGCCGATGTATCCAGGCAGGTAATCTTTTTGTGGCTCCATGCAAATGAAAGCTCTATCTCTCCATCCTGATGGAGCTGCATCAACCTCTCGTATATCTTCGGCATACGAAATTTGATGGTCTCCGATATATGCAGATGAATACTGCCAATCAACCCTTTTTCACGCCAACGGAGCAACGCGTTGATGATACGCTCGTTGGTGGAATAGGTCGCTATATACAAGTGCCTCACCTGCCCGGCATTCTTAATCAGATAAACAATGAAAGTGAATGCCGTAAAGCTTTTCTTTGTCTCAATGAAAAACGCCTCATTCTCCCGTGGAAGCCGCCCACACAACTCTTTCAAACTGTTCAGCTTGAATGTCAACATGGTTTCAAACCGACGGGAGAAGAGGCGGGCATCAGACATTTCCTGCCGCAATTCTTCAAGATTGAAGTAATAGCTCATTCCAATAATCTGTTGATGTCGGCCAATTCCTTCTCGTACCCAGCCAGCCGTTCGCGACGGACAACATCCAAATGCGGCTTGTCACCCTTGGCCAACTCAGACTTGACCCGCCAGATATTGTTCTGAACCTGCTGCTGGCGGCGAACCAGTTCCTTAACCGGAAGTTGGAGCAACTCACTGCGTCGACGGAACTCCGCAAAAGCCGGATGCTTGCCCAAAAGTGTGTGATGCTCCTTGTAATAGTTCAGCTCCTGCCATATCATGCGGTTATCCATGTAGCTGTCAATCACCTGGCGGCTGACATCGGCACACTCCTGCAGGGAGGTACAATCCCTCAGCCTGGCATGTAACCGCACATAGGCATGGTATTTGCAGAACTTGCGGGAAGCAAGCGCCTCCAGCTCCATCGGACAGTCAGGGGCATTGAGAAACGGGAACTCCTCACGGAAAGACTCGGGTCTTTTCCGTGAAGACGTCTCCGGAAAAGTCCTTCACCCCTCAAAGTCCGACGGTTCAGAAAAGACCCCTTCCAGAAACTTTTCCAACCATGGTGAATATCCGGATACCGCATTGTTCATAAACACCTTGCGGGATAAGAGGTCAAGTACCCTCTTCTCATCCGGCTTTTGTGAAACCACCGGTAGCAACACCTGGTCTGTCGGCCAGTTGAGATATACGGGTTGTGTCGGATAAGGAAGAGAATTATAATAAACGGAAGTAAAGAGATAGCCTCCCTCTTCCAGTTCGGGGAATCGCTCAAACATGGCGGCCAGACATCCCTTATCCAACAACATGGGTGTATGCGTACCATAATTCAGACAAGGCAGTTGATTCTTCTCCAGCAGCTCCTTCGTCCGCTTCATATTCTCGGCATAAAGCCCTTTGAATCTAAGCGGAACGAGCATTCCATTGACTTTGGGCAGCGCCACATGAGCCAAGTCAATAGGATTCATCACATAGATGTCATCATTGGTCCAGATGAAACGTCCGGTCACTTCGGGCAATTCCATAGCCACCTTTAGTTTGGCCAGCGTGTCAACCTGCGCATTATCAGAGACGCGATTGTGCTCAATGAAGGTAATCTCTTCGCTGAACCAATCTTCACGGTCACCGATTACCACCACATTGATGCCGAAGCGTACATTCTTCTGCCAGGAACGCAGTGCAAAAAGCAGTTCCTTGCCTTGTGCAAACTCCTTGCAATAAGGAATAACCACTGTCACATGGTCTTGAACCGACCGCGACGGCGCCGGTTCCTCCACCGTATCCACCGCCTTATCGACGGCCTGCACATCCTTTTGTTCCACACTCTCTTCTACCGGTTTCGGTTCTACGGCCACATCCTTGGTCTTAGCTGTTTTCTTTTTTGTTGCCATAATTCTAACGTTTTTAATACGATACAAAAATATCGTCTTCATACAGTTCGTAAAAGGACACAAAGAGAGGCGAATGCACTGCAAACGCCTCTCTCCCATAACCAACCTTTAAAACAGAAATGAATCAAACTCCTGAACCGCCGGAAGAAGACGACACTTCACCCAACCCCAAAACCGCATTGATTTCTTCGTTGTCCGTAGCCGGTACAAGAGTCTTGGCGATGTGACCGATAGTACCTCCGCGCAAAGAACTTGCCAAATTGATAGTATTCTTGTCACCCTCCTTGCTATCCTGAGAATCGGCCTTGGTCATCTTCAGCGGAGTGCACGGCGTACCGGCAATCTTCGCATCCTCACCGGAGCAACCGAACACGATTGCCCCCAGATTCTCATTGATATTGTTGTTCACGAATTCGTCGTGCTCCAACTCCGTACCCGGATGTTCATAGTCCACATGGTGGATGAACCCGCGTGCATCATCCTCTCCCTCGCTGGAGTGGTAGATGTTGATGGTGGAGTCCGTAGCATACACCGCTATGGGCTTTTTTCCTGACATCATCTCGAATGCCTTCACTTTTACTCCTTTCTCATCGCGCTCATAGGTCTTGACGTCTTCCCAACGAAAAATCACGATGTAGGATTTCTTTCCTTTCGGACGTCCGGCATTCGACGCCTTCTTCGGCACCGATACCATTGCATATGTATCACTCATATCTATGTCTCCTATATTAAATGGTTAAACACCTGCACCGGAACTGGAAGAAGAACTGGACGATGCCTCAGACAAACTGTCTGTTTCTTCAGGCGGCAGATAAGCGAAGATAGCTTCTGCCAGCCAGAAACCGACAGCCTCCCACCATTCCGCGAATATCTTCACATCGTAGTTCTCACCCTGCATCCAAACCTTGGCGCTCTGCGGGTCACGGCTGCGCAAATGCTTGAAGTTCTCCTTCGGCGTAATGAAGAAGGCTCCGGTACCGCGCATGCCCTCAAGCGGTGCGAACGTGAACCTGGAGAAATCCACCTTGATTTTCTCACCGTCCTCATTCTTGAGCCAGGGATATTTTTCACGGTATGCCTTGCTGTAGCGTATCACCAGGTCCGGATCGGCATGGATAAACATGGTCTTTTTCCGATACAATGGCTTCACCTCACTCACCGCCTTGTTAATCTGGTCAAGCAAGGTCGCATCTTCCAGCTTCTCGCCATCAAGCAACCAAGTAATCTTATCATTATTAGCCTTTTTCAGCTTCTTCAGCTGGGTAACATAACCGTCCATCACATCATTGGCATCGGTGGCAGCATCACCATCCTTGGTTGCGCTGGTCTCTTTGAACTCACCAACTGCCAAGGCGATTTCACGCTCTTCGTCCAATTTCGGGAAGATAAGCTGATACAAGATATACTTGACTACCGGCATATCTTCCGGCTTCAGGTTCTCATCATACAGATAACCGAGGATGTCCTCCATGATGTCCGACGGAGTGATGGGAACGTTTATCTTGCACTTGTAGTTCTTGATGGTCAACGGAGTGAACTTCGATTTGCCCTTGGGAGTCCACTTCGGTACGAACTGCTGGAGAACAGAATCAACGGCAGCCTGCTGCGCACGAACCTCTGTTTTGTCCGTCACCAGGGTTGACATGTACTTGGTAGACTCCGTGGTACCCATCAGCCCTTTGAGAATTTCCAGTCTCTCGGAAGATACATACTTGCCAAACTCTTTCTGAAGCTCGGTAGTCTCAATGGTCGAGTTGCCACTGTATGCAGCACCCTTAAATGCGGCATCCAAATAACGGTTGTGTGCCAGGCTCATGTCCGGCTTGAAATTGCTACCCATTGCGTTCTTGTCTCCTGCAACCTGCTGCCCCGCATCCGGTGCAGGTTCTTTGGCCATCTTGGCAATCTGGGCATCCTTCGAGGCGATGTCCTTCTCCTGCGCTTCTACTTTGGCTTTCAGTTCTGTCAAAGCCTTACGAGCTTCGGCAAGTTCCTGCGCATTCTTGTCGCGCTCCCCCTCTAACTGCGTTCTCACCTCATCGGTCACAGCACTCTCAGCATTTCTGCCATCTCTCTCAAATTCGGCGAGGTCCTTCTTGAAGGCTTCAACGAATACGGCACCGTACTTGTTCTTCAGTTCCTCTTCCTGAGAGGAGAGCAGGATAGATTTGCCCCTCTCATCCTTAGCAAACGCAGAGATGCCCAAGAAACCAAGCACTACGCTCATCACTTTTGCAAACATAATTCTATGATTTAGAGTTGATATAATTGTTAATAGTCATTTCAGAATCAATCTCACGGCTACGTTGTACGGCATAGTCCTGGGTACCGATAGCGTCTATCAGCCCCACTTCCAACGCCTCCCTATGATAGAACATCCGGCCACGAAGCAATCCTTCAGTCTCCAGCTTCAGGCAATTTCCCCGATTCTTCTTGACGTTCTCCTGGAAGTCGCGGGCCAACGGGTCCAGTTCCTCGTCACGGATGGAAGCATAATCCCCCTTCTTGGCTGCCTCGAAAGGAGCGTTCTTGTAATCAGAGAGGTTGGAATAGATGGTATGCACCTTGATGCCTGCACTCTCATAATACTTGGCATAATCCGGAAAACTCATCATCACACCTATACTGCCGAACTCGGCAGACACCTCATTGGCCGCAATGATTTCGTTACAATAGGAAGCGGCATAATAAGCGGCAGAAGCGCAGAGGTCACAATGAGCCACCACTGCCTTGCCTTTGCCACGCGCATACAGAATGGCATCGACCAGCGGTGCAATGGCATCCACTGCACCGCCACCGGAATCGATATCACATAAAACAGAAGAAATATTCGGGGAATCAGCCGCCTCGCGGATGAGGTCGGCATACTCCATTGTACCATAGCTGCAATAGGTACCGTATTTAAGCAGGGTACCATGAACGGGAATAATAGCCGTACTGCCTTTGGGAGCGTCAGCATAACCACCGGAAAGTCTTGCCGTTCGACCGCCCGCTGCCGCAATCATCAACGGCACCGGTTCTCTGTCGGCAAGTATCCTGTTATCCTGGTTGTCTATGCCATGCTCCAACAGTCTGTTTACAAGCAACAAGTTAGATTCCACCTCGCGGAAGGAAACAAACCATTTGCCTCGGCAAACTGCACTATATAAGTTTGAAAATGCCATTATCTTTTGTACCTTATTAATCCGATACAAAGGTACGATGGCACCAACCGCTTAAAAGGACTTCAATATTTTGGCCGGCTCAGGGCTGCTGCGCTTGAAAGAGAGGGTAAAGGCTGCCGGAGAACCAGATTCTTGAAGCGTCACCACTACCGGGAACTGGTCGGTTCCCACCACCCTTTCGGAACCATTGGTGAATTTCAAGCGGACCAGTCCCTCCCGGCAAAGCAAATCACGCAGCGAATTGGAAAATAAGGCTCCCGTATCAGTAACCACCGCTTTCAGCTCCTGCTCCGTCAATTCCCCGGCAACGTTCTTTTCCTTGAACTCCCCGGAAGAGACCGGAATCGGCGTCCATTCTCCTGAAACCTGAATCGTTTCCACACCCGGCATATTTCTGACCACCGAGGCCGCAACCGGAATAAATCCCATGGCACATATTTGGGCACGTTTGTCACCGATATTCATTTCTCACTTATATTTTAAGAGTTATTTATCTGAAAATCTGCTTTTTACTTAATAATTAATCTGCTAAAAAATGTCAAGGGAACAGCGACAATTGAATATCCCTATTCACCTCCTTGACCATCCGCTGCCTATTGCGATAGTCGAACTTCTTGACAGCATCGTAATTGATGGCATTGTTCTTTATATTGTATGCCATCAGGAACGCCCGGACAATCCGGTCCTGCTTGTACCCCTTCTCATATCCGGCAACGAAATATTCCCGCACACGTATGCGGAAAGAGGCTTCAATATAACTCTGTAACATCTGCTGCTTCCATTCCGGTATATAGATAAAGTTCTCCTGCAGGATAAAATGGTTCCACTCCTGGATAGGAAGATACAACGTTATCGGATGCTCCTTGATAGCCTGCTTGGGCGGTCTGTCCGTAACAGTGACCATGGCCTGAATGAACTTGCCAATATCATTGGCAGCAGTCACATTCACACCTTCATCAGTAGGCCTGCATCCGAATTCATGATACAAATAGTCATGGAGATAAGGCTTCAACTCTATTATCACATTAGGTCTCATAGGGTAAATCATTTATATGCAGACAAATATACGCATAAATACAGACACTTTATCCAATTCTCACATCAAAACCGCCATAATATAAAATATTATTACATTTATCTATAACCCACATTCTCATCTCTTATGTTCCATACAGTGTTCTGACTGTTTTGCTTAGAAATTTATGCAACTTTGTAACGTGTAACTTTTAACACATATCTTTTTGATTACCAAATAAAAACATTGTAACAAAGTCCAAAACACTCATTTGTTACCAAGAACCAGCATTGTAACATTGACTCCTATTTCCCACTCATACAACCAAAGTAACAAACCCTTATTTTTTGTAACCAATGTTTGTTACCTAAAATGTAACCTTTGTTACTTCTTGTTTATAAATAATTTATCTCTTTTTTCAAACATAGGTTACAGAGTTACAATAATTTTGTAGCAAATAGGGGAAGGGAGTGGGAAACCCAAGGAAAAGGGCATGCCCGGCGCCCTATTGAATAGTAAAAGCCGCGGACAATCGTGCCCGCGGCTTCACTGTGTGACTCTTATACCGGATGTTAGAGTTTCATAGCCTTGCGGAAATTTGGCGGCAGCAGTTTCCTTCGCAGCTTAGTATAGTCATCATTCAACTCAAAGTCCATCCAATGGTCTTGTGCAGGAAGAAATGCACCGACGGCCACAAGCATCCAAGGGAGCTTCTCCTTGTCTGCCTGCAGGTTCAGAATGGTGCCCGGCTTCATCAGCTCCAGATAGTCATAGACCTGACGAATATAGGCAGCCGCCTGCTCCGTTTGCAGCATCTCCGGCAGGAACCGGTCATAATGCTTAATGTAATCAGAACGGAGCGTTTCCATCACCACTTTCTACTTGAGGAACGAATGCCGCCGGTTCTCCATTCGTCTGTCTTGAACGCATATAAATCATCTCCTTGGTCTTGCCGTCCACCTTCTGAAGATACCGCCCCGACTTGTTCAACAAGTCTGCGGGATTCATCTCGGCAATATACGGGCATAGTTCGGAAAAGCTGCGCAAAGCCTTGGTAAAGCGCTGCATCTTCCAGAAATCCTTTTTCGACTTGGATGCGACAATAAAATCGTCATAGACCTGTTCACGTACAAGAGGCGTGTTCAGATTCTCACCATCCTCGGAAAAATAGCAGTAAGCCCAATCCTCGAAGTCAGACCCCATGTCAGCCTTCCGCTTGCGCTTGAGAATATTATCCATCGGAGGCTGTATCTTAACATTACGATCCACCATGGCCAGATAGAACTGAAGACACTGGGCGAAGAAATTCAAGTCCCAGTTCCAATCCTCCTCGCTGTAATCGGTGTTCGTCATCAAGTTGCGGTCAAAGTCATCACGAATGGTCCGGCTCTCGATGTAGTCGTTTTCTTCGGTCTTCTGATGGTAATAGTCCGAAAATACCATGTACAGCATACGTGCCGAAGTAGACGGGTCAAATTCACGCGGCACATAGTTGGTGGTAAAACCAAATTTCGGGGAGTCTTCGAATTCTATAAAGAATGATTTGTTGTTCTTGGGGTTGACTGTCATACCGGAAGTGATATTGTCATAGAACTGGCTCATCGGCAGATAACGGTCACAGTCATCCACCAAAACAAAATCAGTATGTACATCTACCTGGTCAAACACGTGGGGATTATCAAGAAGGCGGGGATTACGTCCGGAGAGATTGACCGTCCGCATGAAGAACCGGAATGTCTTGAACAGAAAGCTCTTGCCGCTACGCCCGTTGCACTCATCATCCTCACCTATCTTGTTATCCATCGCATAAAGTGCCCACGCGCGTGAAGGCGACTTGTAGCGGTGCATATTATAACCGATAGCAAACATCTTATTGAGCAGGTTCTGCTTCTGCTCTCGTATCTCATCCCGGGAAAGCAGCGGCCCGGCAATGTCAAACTTATGCTCTGTCCGGTACTTGTCAGCTTCGTCTACCCCTTTGTCCTTCCAGGCATACTCCAATTCATTACGCCAATACAGACGGCTGGTATTTATCAGATAATTGAAGAAACAGCTCTTATGCTCCTTGACAGTAATATCAAACACATCCCTATCCTCCGAATCCTTTCTGTACGACCATTCGAACATGGGTGGAAGAATGCTCACCTTATGAGGTATCACATTCGACTCCCAGGCGCTGCGGTTGTCAGGTATCTGCCCATGTAGCGACTTGATACCGTCTTTACTCACTTCCCAGGTCTCACCTCTGAAAAACATATACTGCTCCTTGGGGGTATAGCTCCGGAAGTCCAGGTTGATTTCATCAAGCTGCGCCAAGGATGATTCTCCGGTACGTGGAGAGTTCAGAATCAGGTTACGAATATCTACCGGAAGATAACGCTCAATGGTAAACCGCTTGAGAAACGCCACAATATCCTTTGCCTTGATTTCACTGACTATACAACCGTTACGGTGTATATACCTCGCATCCTTTGAGTTGTCATCCTTCAGTGTATAGAATCCATTCAACGTGAGGAAATAATGCAAGTAAGCGGAGTTTACTTCATAAATTGTTTTCCGGCTCCGCTCACTCCAGCTATCCACCCAGAACCGGGCAGGCATGGCCAATGTCTGCAAGTTGCGGAAATCCTCTTGCTTCGGGCGCAAATCCACAAAGTCACGAAAATCCTTGCGTGGTTTGCCCCGTTGGTCGCGATAGCCCCGCAACCATCCGGGAAGCCATATCGTATATATGTCGAGGAAACGCAGGGCCAGTTCCGTCCCCTTGCGTACGCCCGTGTCGTCGATGTCCGGAATATTGTAGATACGCTCCACATATTTATAGATTTCCTTAATCTCTTCAGGAGCGACCTTGTAGGTCTCGCTGTTGAACCATAGCGGATGACAACCGAGGGCACGGACGCAAAGGGCGTCACGCTCTCCGGAACAGATAAAGGCCTCCTTCAGCTTCTGTTCCTTGTATTGGGCATCCTTATTCTTCGGATCATTGAAAAACAGTTTCTCTTCCTGGGCATTGAAATCCCGGTAAGCCTTCTGCAGCTCGGCAAAACCGTTGATATACTGTTTGGGTTTCACCCCATCGGGCGTATAGCTGAAGCGCCACTGCTTATCCGGATTCAGAGGCTCATATACCTTATAGAACTTGTCAGTGCTGCCGTCTTTCTTCGTAACAGCACACTCACGCATGAAGATAGGATAAGTAGGCGTAGTATATTTAGTGGTGACTTCACGGTTGCGGACATAGGATATGGATTTGGCCACATACCAGTGAAGCGCATCGACGTGCTCCTGCCTGACCCGAGGACCGAGCACCTGCAACTGTGCATCGGTAAACTTCTCTTCAAGCTCGAAGAACCTGGCACCTTCGGCTTCATCAGCCGTGGCCGGACGTTTACGAATATCCGGTTTGTTGACAGAACGTTTAAGTTCATCAGTCACGTTATATCTGGAAGCAAGCAAGGCAACCGCTTCCGGGAAACGGACATTCTCCTCGTTCATGCAGATGTCAATCGGACTCATGGCCGTGCCAGAATCCCCGAAATCAGTGACCTTGTAGCAGTCATCATATTTCTTGAGGCAGGCGGAAGCGTCATCCTCATCGGGACGACGCTTGAATTTCTTCTTATTGTCTATGCACCCCTCTGCCTGAGGGTAATAGTACAAGATAATGTCTAACCCATCATGGGTAGCATTATAAATATCGGCAGCTTTAATCATATTGCGGATGATTTAATTTGGTACAAAAGAATTGTTTTATAAGACAGTTATCAAGGACGTTATCCGCTCTTACAGTTCCCGCGTTTCCTTCAGGCTCCCAATGAACAAGTTCATCAGTCTCGCATATAGTCCGGATGCTTCCTTCAGATTATCCGGATTCTTGCCGGTAAGCCGCACCTTCATATTGTCCTTGGAGTAGTCATGGCATATAAATAAGTGCAGCTCCCGGTTCCGGTCATCAACTACCGAGACCTTCACTTCCTCCACCACGTTGCCAAGTTCTGAGGCATCCAACCACAAATATGACTTTTCATTTGTCTTCAGATGGCAGTACCGATGTACCTTGCCACCTTTACGAATTAACTCCACTTCGACGATTGTCGCTACCTGATTGGTACGCAAGATGCGCACCTTCTGACCTTTTTTCATTGATATTTCTTTTTTATTCATTACTTTTTAGTTTTACGCTAATTCTACAATAGTAAATTCAACTAATTCAGAGGGAGAAATATCAAGAGTTCGCTTTTTACCTTCAGGTAAAACTGAAACTCTTGCATTACCTAAATATCGAAATATACATTGTTGATATCGGTTAAGAACCTTAAATCGCTTTCCATTCTTCTCAATCACCATTCCTTTACTAACAGGTCTTCCTGTTGAATCAACCAACCATTTATCCAGAAAAGATTCCTCCAATTGAGCAATTTTTTGTTTAAGCGGAGCAATCTGTTTTTTATAAGCATCTTCAAAAACTTTAATTTCTGAATAAATAGCTTGTACCTTTTTCGTGAGTTGTTCAGCATCTGCAATGCGGTTGCTGTATTTATCATCTGATTCTTTCATATCTGTTCTGGTTATATTTAAAGTTCACGCATCAGCAGAACATCATTATAAGCATCTGCATCTATTTTTTTTGAGCAGATGCTTTTAATTTTGAATCCAGCTTCTAAAATATCAGCAAGATCTTTATCTGATAAGAAAGAACTCCTTATCTCAACGTATTCACCAGGCATTGTCAAGCCTACAATCTCTTTTTGTATCCAATACCTAACCCACCTATGTGCGCTTAGGAGATTGAAGATGATTTTCTCTATATTCATATTTATTCGATTACATTACAAAACATGTACAACAGTATGCTCCACTTTCAGGCATTCCCCCGAAATCAACCCTGATACACAATTCTCCACAAATGACAAAAGGCTTACCGCTTATCACTTTACCATAGACACCATAATGTTCGTGAAATCTGTCATTTTCAAATCTCTCATATTACCGCATATTAGATAGACAACCAATTGCAAATCCTATTATCCCAATATTTATCATCAAGACGATAATATCAAAGAGAAAGAGAATTCGGTAAGATCCGGATGCTTTCCGCATTGCCCAGACACATAATATCAAGGCGGCTACCAATGCAATCAAAGATGTCCATAAAAAAACAATCACATTACTCATCACTGTCCTATTTTTGCAAATTCATCTATCTTATCCGCCAAGGCATAATAGCCCATCACCTTTTCATAGGATATGATGCAGACAATGCTGTCGCTGTCATGCTCCACAAGAATAGTCCATTGCCCGTCCTTACCGCTGTCATATACATCAAGCCGAACCGGACGGCTGCGTGGGTATTTCTCATTCATAGCCTTAATCTGGTGCTCGATGTCACACTTCAGTGCATCCAAAGAACATTCGTCAGCAATCAGATGTCGGTCAAACTGTTGCACGTATATCTGTAATGCCCTGCCTTTTTTGTTGACACTGGCATAAGTCTTGATGTTATCTATAAAGTATCTCATAGTCAAATCATTTACATTTTCCATTACTCATTCAATAGGCCAACAAGACCCTTTCCACATCCTCCGATTCTGTATTCTCAAAGAAAATGCACCCCATATCGCACTCAGCATACTCGCTCACTTGCACCATTTTATCCCCGAATGACATCTCCAGAATATCAATAAGCCGCCTATCTGACTTCGGAAGGAAATTCAGCAAGAGTTTGGCACCTTTTCTCTTGCCATCCCTATAGATATAGGCAATACGATGTTTATCAATGCTCACTTCTCCGGACAGTTTGGAAACATCCGGGAACATGCGTCTCGCAGCTCCTTCGCTGTAAATGACATTCGCGTAGTTCTTGCTAATCTTGCAGGATAACATGACGACACTATTAGGCAACAAACGGCGTATATCCACAACAGTAGCCGGTCCATTAATACGAAGCTGCAATTTAATCGCATCCGGAAACAATGCTTTCGCTTTCTCAATATTCAATTCCATATTCATTTTATTTTATAGGTTAATTATTTCATTTGGTTCTGATGCCAGTAAGAAACCATCTCAGCGACATTGCGAACCCTGATTTTCGCTTTAATATTCTCCCGATGGCGGTTTACCGTACAAGGCGAGATATGCAGTTCTGCCGCAATATCATCCGTCTGGCAGTTGGAGGCTATGAGCCGGAACACCTCCATCTCGCGGTCTGTCAATGTTGTATTAAGCTCCGGACGGCAAATCACGCCTTCATGTTCGCATTCACCCCGTAACGGGCATTTAACCTCCTCGAATACAAACAGACCATCTTTGTTGATGTCAAGGTTATATTGGTCATATTCGCCAAAGTTGCAGCGGATGAAACGATGGACTACCCGAAATTCATAATGCCACCGGTTCATGGTGCTGGCAGAATAGAGCTGCATCAGCCGGGCATGTGCTTTGGGATATCGATCTCGGATAACAGAAAGCATATATTCAATGGTCGGCCTATCGGAATCTTTAAGTACAACCGCCGGCTGTCCAAACTCTTTCATCATCACATCCCCTTCGGGCGTGTTGTAGAATTCGATGTTAGTTATCTGAGACATCCTTAGGTGGGAATAATTCTTCTACACTCTTATTCAAATATTCGGCAATAACCTTTTGCTTTATAAGCGGAGGATTATTCTCACCATTTATCCACCGATACACTGCTGCCGGAGTCGAATAGGTCAACTCTGCCAACTTCTTGATAGTTTCTTGCTGTTGATTAGGCAGGCTCTTCATATAGTCTGTAAATACCATAATTGATAAATAATTAAAGTTTTCTATTGATTTAAACTCTCGTTTAACTAACTTAGCTACGTGAATTAATTAACACGATGCAAATATGATAAATATATTTATCCTGTCTCTTATACACATCTGACGCTGCCGACGAAGCTAGAAGTGT
>ENA-UAKN01000186-UAKN01000186.1-human-gut-metagenome-genome-assembly--contig:-NODE-186-length-22760-cov-4.962387_pt1 | contig 22760 bp, 20 predicted proteins | sample MGYA00243690_ERZ654448 | MGnify/ENA primary metagenome ERZ654448 (study PRJEB26926, sample SAMN06164715) | human gut metagenome | biome: ENVO:00009003; feature: ENVO:2100002; material: ENVO:00002003...
ATTTTAATTATATTCAATTGTCTCATTTTTCTGGATAGGCTATAATATACCTATGGTTATCCCTGTTTAACATTTTCTAAATGGGGATTTTTGAAATATTTTGAATATGAAAAATAATACGGAGGAAGCAGAAACATGAATAAACAAACAGCCCATTACCATCTTCCCGGTCTGTTTGAATTCTATGAATTATACAGAATGTTCCTGCCGTTGTTTCGGGAGCATCGAGAATATTTTTACGACTGGTGCGACATCGGTTCCATCTACGGGGCCCCGCCGGACTGCATCTGGGGAGGCGGTCGGGTCTCACTGGAGGATCACGACGCAGGAGAAGTGCTGGCACTGTTACAGGAATACGGGATCTCAGCCCGTCTGACCTTCAGCAATTCAAAGCTTATCGAAGAACATCTTTCCGACAGAAAATGCAATGAACTCTGTGCCCTGTTTGCGGAAAATACAGAGCCGAAAAACGGCGTGATTGTCCATTCGGAACTGCTGTTACAGTATTTGAAAAGTCATTATCCGCAACTTTATCTGATATCCTCCACCACAAAAGTACTGACGGATTTTGAAGCGTTAAAAAAGGAAACAGACAGAGAAGATTTTCGCTACGTCGTACCGGATTTCCGCCTGAACAAGGCTTATGAAAAATTAAATACGCTGACAGAATCACAGAAAGACAAAGTGGAGTTTTTGTGCAATGAGTGCTGCTATTTTGGCTGCAAGGACAGGAAGGAATGCTACGAAGCCGTCAGCCGCAGGAATCTGGGAGAGGAGCCGGATTTTAGTTGTACCTCACCGGGGGCGGAGGAGGGCTATCGTTTCTCCAAAGTTATGAAAAATCCCGGATTTATCAGTGTGGGAGATATTCAGAAGATCTATCTGCCTATGGGATTTTCCAATTATAAGATCGAGGGCCGAGGACTGGGCAGTGCACTGGTTCTGGAATTTTTACTGTATTATATGACGAAACCGGAGTACCAGCTGCAGGTCAGAGAAGAAATCTATCTGGACAATATGCTGGATCTGTTTTAATTATTTGAGTCACCACCTCATAAATGAGCAAAATTAGCTGCGTAGCAGACGGCGGCAGGGTCGTTGCTGTGGGAACTCTGGAGCAGATCAAGGCAGATGCCGATAGCATTACGGGAAAATATCTGTAAAAAATCAAAAACCCGGATACGGCAGAGGCATCCGCTCACCGTACCCGGGTTTAAAAAACTGATTTTTACAGAATCACCTGCTCCAGCTTCTCACGGAAGTCCGCTTCGGACATGGCGCCGACGAAGTTGGCCACGGGTTGTCCGTCTCTGAAGATCACAAAATTCGGAATGCTTGCCACGCGGTACTTCTGGGCGATGGTCATGTTCTCATCCACATTGATCTTGCCGACCTTTACTTTTCCCTCGTAAGCTTCTGCCAGCTTTGCCACGGTAGGAGCCATCATCTTGCAGGGATTGCACCAGTCTGCGTAGAAATCTACCAGAACGGGCAGAGGGGAGTTCAGAACTTCTTCCTCAAAATTAGCAACGGTAAACGTATATTCCATAAGTATCCTTCCTTTCTGTTATCTGTTGTTGATAGTATCTCAAAAATAAGATTCTATATTCGGGGCCTTATCTGTAAATAATATATTTGCAGATGGGATTGCCAACGGAGGAAAACTTTTCCTCGTATTCGGTCATGACGTTCCCCTCCATCAGCGCGGCATCGTTATGCAAATCGTAGGTGATCACCTGCGCTTTCCATCCGGCGGGCTCCAGTTCCTCTATTGCAAAATCAAACAACGGGCGGTTGTCTGTCTTGAATTCCAGCGTACCCTCTTTTTTCAGGATCACATCATAGCGGGCCAGAAACTGTCTCGAAGGAAGTCTTCTCTTCGCATGACGGTCCTTGGGCCAGGGATCGGAGAAATTCAGATAAATGCGGTCCACTTCACCTTTTCCGAATACCTTATCGATGTCTTCTGCATCCATACGGATGAATTTCAGGTTGGGAAGCTCGTCCTCTTCCATTTTCTGGATCGCGCGGAGCAATACGCTGGAATATTTTTCAATTCCCACATAATTAATCTGCGGATTCTGCTTTGCAAGGGTATTTAGGAAACGTCCTTTTCCCATACCGATCTCAATATGGATCGGATGATCGTTTCCGAAAATCTCATGCCAGGTTCCGGGGCATGCTTCCAGGGTATCTTCCGGTACGACATAGGGACTTTCCGCAATAACTTCCCGGGAACCGGTAATATTTCGTAACCTCATGGTAATCTCAGCCTTTCTTATAGTAATCTGTATTGTCAATGTACTTTATCTGAGAAAGCTTGTCAAGTCACAGGCCGGGGGATTATACTGGCAGTAGGAGGAGAAAATTTATGAAATGGATGATTGCATCAGATATTCACGGATCGGCATATTACTGTCGAAAACTGTTGGAAGCATATACGGAGGAAGGGGCCGACAGGCTGCTTTTACTGGGGGATATTTTATACCACGGCCCCAGAAATGATCTGCCCAGAGATTATGCGCCCAAGGAAGTGATCGCCTTATTGAACGAGCGGAAAAATGATATCTACTGTGTACGCGGTAATTGCGATACGGAGGTGGATCAGATGGTGCTGGAATTTCCGGTGCTGAGTGATTATTGTGTACTTGCGGAAGGGACGCAGGCAATCTATGCCACCCATGGACATATCTATAATGAGCAGAAACTGCCGCCATTGCATTCCGGAGATATTTTACTGCACGGTCATACTCATGTGCCGAAATGCGTTGTTCATGAGACAGAGCAGTATATCTGCATGAATCCGGGGTCCGTGTCGATTCCCAAGGAAGAAAGTTGGCACGGATACATGATCTGGGAAGGCAAAAATTTTGTGTGGAAAGACTTCGACGGACAAGAACATTTACGGTATTCCGTATAGAGAATGACAGCGTTCGCAGAAGGTCTTAAAAAGAATTAAAAAATAGAGATAAGACTTTGGTTTTTAGGTAAAATGGTGTATGATAAAGAATGCGCATTATCATACACCATTTTATTTTGAAGATATCAGGAAGGATTTATACATGCAGTTTTTCAGGCATTTTTCATATAGAAGTTTTTTAACCAGGGCAGTGATGGGAATCAGCGCTCTCTGCCTTTTTGCATCTCAGGGGCTTAGTGTCTCTGCTGCAACGATCAAAGAAGAGAACATCGCCCGCAATCAGGCACTGGCCATTCAGTCCAATGAAGTGGCAAACTGGCCTACGGGACCGGTAGTCAGCGCAGAATCCGCCATTTTGATGGATGCGGATACCGGAGCGATTCTTTATGCCAAAAATATCCATCAGCAGGAATACCCTGCCAGTACCACCAAAATTCTGACAACATTGATCGCATCCGAGCGCTGCAGCATGGATGAGATCGTGGATTTCTCCTATGATGCGGTACACGATATTGATCCCGGAAGCAACCATATCGCTATTGACCCCGGCGAGCAGCTGACCATGGAGGAATGTCTGAATGCCATTCTGATCCGCTCCGCCAATGAAGTTTCTTTCGCGGTAGCAGAGCATATTTCCGGAACGACCTGGCAGGACTTTGCACCGATCATGAATGAAAGAGCCAAGGAACTGGGGTGTGTTGATTCCAATTTCGTCAATCCCAACGGACTTCCCAATGAGGATCATTACACCAGTGCCTATGACCTGGCGATGATCGGAAGAGCTTTTTTTGCCAACGAAGCGCTGTGTAAAATGACAATGACACATATGCTGCACATTTTGCCGTCGGAACGCCAGCCAGATGATATTATGGAAGTCAACAAGATGGAACTGATCCCCGGCGGTAAATATGCATATCCGTATCTGGTAGGCTGTAAGACCGGTTACACCGATGTTGCCCGCAGTACACTGGTGTCCTGTGCGGAAAAAGACGGCATGAAGCTGATCTGTGTGGTCATGAAAGACGAAAATCCGAATTACTATGAAGATACAATCACTCTGTTTGATTATGGTTTCAGCAATTTTCAGAGAGTGAACATTTCTCAGACAGAGACCAAGTATAATATCGAGAATGCAGGATCTTTTTACAGTGGGAATGATATTTTCGGCAACTCCAAACCGATTCTGGAACTGAACCAGACGGACAGCATCACTTTGCCGAACACCATCACCTTTCAGGATGCGGTGTCCAGTATTTCCTATGATAATACAGAACCAGGACAGGTGGCTGTGATCACTTATACTTACAATGATGTGGCACTGGGAACGGCATCCCTGGACTTTACGGCAGCGGAAAAGGGCAGTAGTGTCTTCCGGGAAAATACGGCAGAGACCACGGAGTCTGCAGAGGAAAGCGGTGCAACCGATGAAACGCAGTCAGGCACAACGACCACAGAGGCAGACAATACAGAGACAACCGAAACAGCAGGAGATAACACCGGAAACAATGGTGGAATTCCAACGGTTGCACAGGAGACATCCCCGGAGGAGGAAAACAGCACTTCCGGCGGTCCTGCGGTTATTTTCATTAATGTGGTAAAAGTATTTTTCTGTATCGTGGGAATTGCGGTATTGATCTTCCTTGCACTGTTATTACGTACGTTTTTCAAGAATTATCATTTTGCCCACCGCAGTACCCGCCTGACCTGGAGATTTAACCGCAGAAGAAATCGTTCCAGATCCCGGTATCGTTCGGTGGATCAGGACCTTCGGAACCGACGCAAAGAAGCAATCCGACAGGCGAAAAAACGTCAAAAGCCCAAGAAGTCATCCCACTTTCGTGGGTAGTATTCCGAAGGGGAGATTTCCATACATTTTACCCAGTTTGATTTTGACATATCAATGGGTACTATGGTACACTGAATAAGAAAAAAGTGGGGTAGTATACCCGGGGAAATGAGAAGCTTAGGATAAGAAAAGGTTAAGGGAGCGAAATACCTTGGATAAGAGTGAATATAAATTAAGAGCGGAAGAAATCAAAGACCTGATCAGCCGTGGGGAGTATGCGCAGGCTGCGGAGATTGCGGATACCATTGACTGGCGCAGAGTCAAAAGTGTTATGATGCTGTGCACCATCAGTGACCTTTACAAGATCAATCGAAGATACGAGGATGCCAGAGATATGCTGCTTCTGGCATATGAACGCCGTCCGGGAGGAAGGACGATCTGCTATTCTCTGTGCGAACTTTCCATTAAAATGGAAGAGTATGTACAGGCTATCGAGTATTACAAAGAGTTTGTGCAGGTAGCGCCCAAGGATCCCGGCAGATATATTTTGCAGTACAAATTATATGAGGCGCAGGATGTCAGTCTGGAAGAGCGCATTGCTGTTCTGGAAGAACTGAAAAAGAGAGATTACAGAGAAAAATGGGCATATGAGTTGGCTTATCTATATCATAGAGTAGGACTTGCTGCCAGATGTGTAGAGGAATGTGATGAGCTGATCCTTTGGTTTGGCGAGGGCAAATACGTTATCAAGGCAATGGAGCTGAAAATGCTCCATCAGCCGCTAACACCGGAACAGCAGGAAAAATACGATCATCGTTTTGACGCGCCCGGTACGCAGCAGTATTCTCAGAATTATGCGCAGGATCCCGGTTATGGACAGAACGAAACTTATGATCCGAATCAGGGCTATGCACAGGGCGGAAGTTATGACCCGAACCAGGGCTATGCACAGGATGGAAGTTATGACCCTAATCAGGGCTATGCACAGGATGGAAGTTATGACCCGAATCAGGGTTATGTACAGGACGGAGGCTATGATCCTAATCAGGGTTATGTACAGGAGGAAACCTACGAGCAGGTGACCGGTGACACCAGAGTCTATGAACCGGTGCAGCCGGTACAGCCCCAGCAGGCACCCGCGCAGCCGGCGGAAGATGATTTCGACATTCATGTGAAGACCATGGATGTGGGACAATATAATACGATCAATCTACAGGCAGAACTGGCAGCAGGCCTGCGGGAGGTACTGAGTGAGGACCATACGAAGGAGACTTCGGATTCCATTACCCGTTCTATCGTGGCACCCATGATCGATCCCGGGGATTCCGATACGGAGTCTCTGGACTATCCGGAGATCGCAGATGTCAGTGAAGACGATCTGGAGCCGGAGACGGAGCAGATGGAGAGCTCGGAAGTATTCTTTGGGGAGACCGGAGAAATCGGCGATCTGTCACAGGTGCCCCAGGTAGAGACGGAAGAGATTCTGCCGGAAGAGCCTGTTGTTGCAAGAAGAACCGATGTAGTACCGGAGCTATCCGAAGTACAGAAGACACCGGAAGTACAGGAAATCGTGAAGGAACCGGAAACACAGAAAGTACCGGAAGCTTCCCAAACGCAGGAGATTCATGAAGTTACGGCATCGGCGCCGGCAGCTCCTGTAGCACCGGTAACCCCGGCAGCTCCCGTAGAGCCGCCCAAGGAACTGGCCGATGTGTTGGCACAGGAATCCGACGGTCAGATCAGCCTGGTAATGCCGGAGGCAGAGAGCATTGAGAAACAGATCACCGGCCAGATGAATATCGAGGATATTCTGGCAGAGTGGGAACGCAAGAAGAAGGAGAACCTGGAGAAGAGAGAAGAAGAGGTTCGCCAACATGTATTACAGCAGACCGGAGCCATGTTCACGGAGTTTGAGCAGGCGGTAAGAGACGGATTGCTGGAAAAACTGGAAAAAGAAAAAGCTGCGGACACGGCAGATACCGTGGCAGAAGATACAACAGATACCGATGAGGTAGAAGAGCTGGAAGAGATCACGGAAGAGCCTGCCACAGAGGAACCCGTGGAAGAACTGACGGAGGCTGCTCCTGCAGAGGAAGCGGAACAAGAGCCTGTAGAAGAGCTTCCGGAAGAGGATACTGTAGAAGAACTCGCGGAAGAACCTGCATATGAGCCGGAAGCAGAAGAATTTGAGGAACCTGCGGAACCGGAAGCAGAAATCTATGAGCAGGAAGAAATCATAGACGAGGAACAGGCAGAACCGGAAGAAGCAATGGATGACGAGCCTGTAGAGGAGCCCACGGCGGAAGCAGTAGAATCGGTAGATGAGGAAACAGCCAGCGAAGAGATAGAACTGACGGCTGAGGAAACGCCGGAAGCCGGGGAAGCACCGGAACAGCCGGAGCGCCCCGCAGTAGAGCGAGACAAAGCAAAGGTTCGTGCGCTTACCAGAGAAGAGAGAGAGCTGTACGCACCCTTTATCCAGAGCAGATCTGCCAGAGAGCAGTTAGTCAAGGCCATTGATAATATCAGTCTGGCAGCCTACACCGGCAACGTGATCATCACTGGAGAAGAGGGTATGGATACCTTATCTCTGGCGAAGAACATGGTTCGCGAAATTCAGGCAACCGACAGCAATTTCTCCGGAAAAGTGGCAAAGATCTCTGGACATGCATTGAATAAAAAGGATACTGCAGATACCTTATCCAAGCTGAAAAACGGCGCGCTGATCATTTGCAAGGCATCCGAAATGAACGATGCTACGGCAAATGTACTTCACAAGGCATTGCAGCAGGAGAGTCAGGGAATCGTAATTATTCTGGAAGATACGAAGAGGGATATTGATAAATTCCTCGAGAAACATGAAAAATTGAGAGAGTGCTTTACCGCACGAATGGATGTGGAAGCCCTCAGCAATAACACACTGGTGGCATTCGGCAAACAGTATGCACGGGAGATGGAATACTCTATTGACGAACTCGGAGAGCTGGCATTACATACCAGAATCGAAGATATGCAGACGATAGATCATGTGGTTACAGTAGTGGATGTGAAGCAGATTGTGGATGAAGCAATCAATCATGCAAATAAAAAGACATTGAAGCATTTCTTCGATGTACTGTTCGCCAAGAGATATGACGATGAGGATATGATCATCCTCACCGAGAAAGATTTTGTATAACTATTCAGAGCCATGTAAATGTTGGCAAATGGGTGTCGAATGCTTGCATTCGTAAGACCATTTGACAATATTTATAGGGCGAAGTAACCACATTCGCAAAAGGAAAGCATTGCAAATGCGGTTTTGCGAATGGGATTCTGAACAGTTAAATTTTATAGCGGGAGGCGCGGCCATGACGAAGGAGAAGGTATTTATTTCCGAAGCAGATCAGTATCTTTTTGCCCAGGGGACCCATTATGATATTTACAAAAAACTGGGTGCACATCTGTCGGTGGAAGACGGCGTGCAGGGAGTCTATTTCGGAGTATGGGCACCAAATGCAGCACAGGTGAATGTCATTGGCACATTCAATGAATGGAATGAGGAATCCCATCCCATGCAGAAGCTGGGAGAAGGCGGTATCTGGGGGCTGTTCATTCCCGGCGTGGAAGAGGGAACGATGTATAAGTTCCTGATCTATGCAAGGGATGGCAGAAAGCTCTACAAAGCCGATCCTTTTGCCAATTATGCGGAATACCGGCCGGGCACTGCATCTATCGTTACCGATATTACAGGCTTTGACTGGAGAGATTCCAAGTGGATGGAAGCCCGGGACAAAAAGGATATGAATAAAGAGCCTATGGCGATCTACGAATGCCATATCGGTTCTTTTATGAAGCATCCTAACAACGGTACCGCCGAAGGATTCTACAATTACCGGGAGTTTGCGGACCGGATCATAGAATATCTGAAGGAGATGAAGTATACCCATGTAGAACTGATGGGTATTGCAGAGCATCCGTTTGACGGTTCCTGGGGATATCAGGTGACCGGCTACTATGCACCGACTTCCCGTTACGGAACGCCGAAAGATTTCATGTACCTGATCAACGAACTGCACAAGGCCGGAGTCGGCGTGATTCTGGACTGGGTACCTGCGCATTTTGCAACTGATGCCCATGGCTTGGCTGAATTTGACGGTCAGTGCATTTTTGAACATCCCGATCCCCGTCTGGGAGAGCATCCCGAATGGGGAACCAAAATCTTCAATTACGGCAAAAATGAAGTAAAGAACTTCCTGGTAGCCAATGCCTTGTTCTGGCTCAGAGAGTTCCATGTGGACGGCATCCGTGTAGATGCGGTGGCATCCATGCTATATCTGGATTATGGTAAAAAAGAAGGTGAGTGGCTGCCGAATAAATTCGGTGGCAACAAGAATCTGGAGGCCATTGAGTTCTTCCACCATCTGAATTCTGTCATCCGTGGAACGTATCCCGGATTTGTGACAATTGCCGAGGAATCCACGGCGTGGCCGAATGTGACCAGCGATATCGGAGGCGAGGGATTAGGCTTCTCCTTTAAATGGAATATGGGCTGGATGCATGATTTCTGTGAATACATGAAGCTGGATCCTCTGTATCGTAAGGGCAATCATTACGCTATGACCTTTGCCATGAGCTACAATGACAGTGAGAACTACATTCTGCCCCTGTCTCATGACGAAGTGGTACATCTGAAGTGTTCCATGGTAAATAAGATGCCAGGTTATACTGCGGATAAATACGCAAATCTGCGTGTGGGCTATACCTACATGTTCGGACATTCCGGCAAAAAGCTGCTGTTCATGGGACAGGATTTCGGACAGGAGCGTGAGTGGAGTGAAGAGCGCGAACTGGACTGGTATCTGTTAGGCGAGAAGCTGAATCAGGGCGTACATACCTATGTAAAGGAACTGTTGGAACTGTACCGCAAGTATCCTGCAATGCATGAGATCGACAATACCTGGGACGGTTTCGAGTGGATGAATGCGGATGATGCAGAACACAGCACCTATTGTTTCGTGAGAAAAGGTTCCAGCGGCAAGAACAATCTGCTGTTTGTATTGAATATGACTCCGATGAAATGGGAGAATTATACCGTACCCGTGCCGAAAAAGAAGAAATATAAGCTGCTGCTCAACAGTGATGAGGAACGTTTTGGCGGCTGGGGCAATGAGATTCCCGCAGAGATCATGGCAGAGAAAAAACCTTACCATTACAAGGATTATTCTATCAGCTTTGATCTGCCCCCTTATGGAGCTGCTGTATTTCTGTTCTAAGTCCGGTTAAGAAATTATAAGAAACGACCGAAATAAAAGATGAGTGTGACCAAAAGGTGCACTCATCTTTTTTCTTAACTATTCAGAGACATGTAAATATCACTAAGGCCTCTTTGAATGCTTGTATTCGTAAGAGGATTTAGTGATATTTATAGGGCGATATAGCCTCAATGGGCAAAAGGAAAGTTCTGAAAGAGCGATTTTGCGAATGAGTCTCTGAATAGTTATTTCAAGAGTTATTACCAGGAAGGACGACAAGCGTGAAGATAACATTTCAGAATCAGACGGTAACTGATACAGAAAATAGAACAGAAAGTATCCAGACGGAGAAAAATACCTGGGGCAGAGATAAAATACAGCGCAATAAAAAAAGTGTGAATGCAAATACTTTTGGAGCCGTATACGAGAGTGGGCAGATCCCAATGCCTGTGGGAAATGAAGAGAATAATAAGGGAAAATCCCTGATTGAACTGCAGCAGGATGCCGGGAACACCAATGTGGCATTACAGCAGGATTACATGACACTACTGTCACATACTATGTCCCAGGAGGATTATGCGAAGGCTTGTGAGGACGGATTTGACCCCAGAGAACTGGATCAGGATACCGCAGTTACCATCGTGGACAGGATCAAAGCAGAACTGGTGCGTTCCGGACAGAACATTGCCGGATACACGGACGACATAGATCTGGACACCCTGGCGGCAGCTGTGGGCAGCGATACACTGGCACAAAGTATTGAAGAACAGTTCCGGGCAACGGATATACCTCTGACTCCTGAAAATGTAGATGAATTAAAAACCGCCTGGGAGCTGGCATCTTCTCTGCAGCAGCCCCAGGAAGGCGAGGTCGGGTATCTTGTAGATAATGGATTGGAGCCGGAGATCTGGAACTTGTATGTGGCAGAGAACAGCGGTGCGAAAGTACAGCAGAATACCGTACCGCAGGAATTGCAGGACCAGATGGATAAGGTGATCACGGATGCCGGCCTGCCGGTCAATGATGAGAATCGCCAGAAAGCGCAGTGGCTGGTGGGAGCAGGTTTGCCACTGACAACGGATACCCTGCAGCAGCTGGCAGAACTGGATACGATTGACTATCCCGTCAGTGAGGATGCTTTTGCACAGGCAGCGGCATCGGCACTCGCGGAGGGGAAATCCCCTGTTCATGCGAATCTGGCACGGCAGGAAAATATATACGAGAAAGCCACAGAAATGGTACAGGACTGGTTCTCGGATGCAAAATGGGATGTCACGGCGGAGAATCTGGCGGCCAGAAAACAACTGGAAGAGATCCGGTTGCGCATGACAGCGGAAGTGAATGTGAAACTCTTACAGAGTGATTTTTCCATTGATACGGCCCCTATGGAGCAGCTGATCGAAGCACTGCGTAGAGCGGAGGCAGAAGTTGCGGATAAGTATTTCCCCAACGATGCGGATGCCGTGGCAAAATATGAGACCTATACACAGACCGTACAGGTGACAAACGAACTGCCGGGACTGCCGGTCAGCGTGTTGGGACCCTATAGCCTGGAACAGAAAGCTTCGCAGGATACCGTGGCAGAATTCCACGGCGAGGGCAAGGCGCTGCAGACCGCTTATACAGAAGCGAACGAACGCTATGAGACTTTAATGACAGCTCCTCGAAGAGACCTGGGGGACAGCATCCGCAAGGCATTTTCCAATGTAGATGACATTCTGACAGATATGTCATTGGATAAAACACCGGAGAACCAGCGGTCGGTCCGCATCCTTGCGTATAACCGGATGGAGATTACTGCAGAAAATATCGAAAGAGTCAAAGAAGCAGACAAACAGGTCACTGCAGTGATTGAGAAACTGACACCGAAGAATGTATTGCAGATGATCCGGGACGGCGTAAATCCGTTGGAGAAGACTTTTGGGGAACTGGAGTCCTATTTTGCCGAAAATCCTCAGAGTTATGAGGAAGAGGCGGAGGACTACAGCCGTTTCCTGTATCAGCTGGAACAAAAGAAAGATATCACGGAGAATGAGCGGAAAGCTTATATTGGTATCTATCGTATGGTACACCAGATTGAGAGAGAAGATGGTGCCGCAGTAGGCGCAGTGGTAAATACCGGCGCAGAATTGCAATTTTCCACACTTCTGGCAGCTGCCAGGAGCAGAAGAACCTCCCATATGGACTGGAAAGTGTCGGATGATACCGGACTGACACAGGAAGTACGTTTATCGGAGAACAATATTTCAGAGCAGATTTCTGTAGGGATGGCAAAAGAAATATTGACAGATGTGTCAGAAGACACTGAGAGCAGAGACGCATATTATCAGGAATGTCTGCAGCAGATGCGGGAAGCGGTAGAGACCGAACCGGGAGCAGCACAAATGTTGGAAAGGGGAGAGGTAAATACCAGTACTTCTAACCTGCTGGCAGCTCAGGCTCTGCTGGAGGATCCGGCGGAACTGTTCAGCGACCTGCAACGCTATCGTAAGAAATACAACAAAGAGAAAGAAATACCTGTGGCGGCAACCGGAGAGGAGCCTGCCGGAACAGAAGCCTCCGGATTGTGGGAACAACTGGATCAGCAGAATTTTGCAGATGATTACCGGACCATGCTTCAGGATGCTTTACAGGAGACAGAGACGATCAGTCTGGAACAGGCAGAGAGCCATCTGGATGTGAAACAGTTACAGCTGGTACACAAACAGCTGCGCCTTGCAGGAAATCTTCAGAACAGGCAGGAGTATTTCCTACCGATGTATCTGGGAGACCAGCTGGCAGGAGTGCATCTTACCCTACAGCAGGGAACCGGAGAGACCTCGGCTGTGGATATCCGGGTAGATACGGGAGACGAACAGCTGGAAGCGCATTTACAGGTCAACGGAGAACACATCGAAGGTTATCTCGTAGGAAATACCCCGGAAGAGGTTACGAAACTGGAAAAGACCTCCGATATATTCCTTGAATGGATTCAGACAGATACCTCTGCAGACTGGAAAGCGAAAAAGCTTTCTGTTGTCAGCTCCCGGGATATGACAAGGATGGCTGCCGGTGAGGCGCAAAATGCAGAAACAATAGAGAGCCGGGCAGATGCGGCGCAACTGTACCGCCTGGCAAAAGGATTCCTGCAGGCTGTCGCAGACAGCAGCGGAAAGTAAGGAGTAACAACACATGAGAATTAATTACAATGTATCGGCAATGTTATCCAACAATGCCTTATCTACCAATGATGACCTGCTGTCCAAATCATTAGAGAGACTTTCTTCCGGATTAAAGATCAATCATGCAAAGGATAATCCGGCAGGACTGGCAATGTCCAAACGTATGAATGCCCAGATCGAGGGTCTGTCCGTGGCAAACCAGAATGCCAGCGACGGCGTATCCATTATCGAGATTGCAGATGGCGCCATGACCGAGATCAGTGAGATGCTGCAGCGAATCAATGAGCTCTCCGTTAAGGCTGCCAATGGTATAATGACGGATGATGACCGGGCTACCGTACAGGATGAAGTAAAGCAACTGAAAGAGGAAATCACCAGAATTTCTGACGTAACAGAGTTCAACGGACAGAAACTGCTGAATGGGGAGTACGATCTGAAGGGATATACCAACAAGCAGGAAGTTAAGGTGAACTACTATTCTACCGACGTGCCGGTAAAAGAATATACCATAAAGTCTATACCGCTGACAAAGGATGCGGACGGCAATATTGTGCTGAACGGAGATGTGACGTTTGGAGATGGTTTCCCGGATGCGAAGACACTAAAGACTGAGTTGAAGGATGATCTTTTGACTATCACCGGAGAAAACGGATTTGAGATGCGCCTTGATGTGAGCGGAACTTTGAATGGAGCACAGACAGGAACAACGGTTCAGGATCTGAAGATCAATGCCACAGGTATCGGCGCTATGCGTTTACAGATCGGAGCCAATGAGCATCAGGTGCTGGAAGTAAATATTCCGGCTGTTTCCCTGCAAAATATGGGAATTGAGAATGTTGATGTCAGCACTGCAGAAGGTGCGGACGATGCCATTGATCGCGTAGACGGCGCCATCAAATATGTATCTTCCGTTCGAGGCAGACTGGGTGCATTCCAGAACCGTCTGGAATCTACGATCAACAGTCTGGATATTACCAGCGAAAATATGACTTCCGCATATTCCCGTATCATGGATGTAGATATGGCGGAAGAAATGACTTCTTATACGACTTATCAGATCCTGGCACAGGCAGGAACCTCCATGCTGGCACAGGCCAACGAGAGACCGTCTCAGGTACTGCAGCTGTTACAGTAGGAAAGTTCTGAATAAGAGGACATGGCAGAATGACAAAAGAATGCAAACAACAATTTACACTTCGGATTACACAGGCGAATTCCACGCAGTTGATCGTGATCCTGTATGAAATGACCTTACAATATCTGGCAGACGGAGAGCAGGCAGCAGATGATGCCGGACTGGTGGAAGCTGTTCACAGAGCCAGGGGATGTATCAAAGAGCTCCTGAACTCTCTGCACAGAGAATACAGTCCGGCAGGAGAGCTTTCCAGACTGTACCTGTTCTGCCTTCGCAGACTTGCTGTATGTGAAGTCCGCAGAGACCGCACAATATTGGAAGAGATTCGCAAAGTGATCGCACCTCTCTGCGATGCGTACAGGCAGATCCAGGATCAGGATACTTCCGGCCCGGTGATGAACAATTCTCAGACAGTATATGCCGGACTGACTTACGGCAGGAACCAGTTAACCGAAAACATGGCTGACCAGGGCACGAATCGGGGAATGTTGATATAGATTTTTTTCCCGATCCGCCGGCTGCAGAGCGGCCAGCTCTGTGAGATGCTGATACCTTTTTTGTAACGCATTGATTTCATAAATATAACTGTCAATGAGATCACTTTCCAAAGCATTATCGAAACCCGCATAGGCGATTTCCAACGCCTGGCGGGTTTTTCTTATGGATTCTTTCAGATCTATGGGAGAGAAATCCTCTTCAATGATTTCCGGGGAGGCATCTGCCTGACTAAAAAAGATTTTCATAACATTAACCGTCCTTTCTGCTAACAGTATAGGAACAAAAAAGGAAAAATATACCTGACATGGAGGAAAACGGAAGACATTTTTACACGGAAAGAGGAATAGATTAGGATAAAGAATTGTCGGGAATGCGAGAACAACAGTGGAACATCCGGAAAATTTATTATGGCTGATAGCAGTGGCGGCATTATTGCTGCTCATAAGCTTTTTGGGGAAAAAGGCAGAGTGGCTCCTCAATTTTGCATTGCGGGGCATTATGGGAACCATTTCCATTTATTTTATTAATATGGGTGTGACTTTCCTTGGATTTACTACAGTGGTTGGAATCAATGCAGTAAGTATTTTGACAACGGGAATCCTTGGAATTCCGGGCATTGTGATGCTGTACGGGCTAAGTATTTATGAAATATTATAAAAAGGTGTTTTGACATGCGGAAAGCGTGTAAAATAGCGTATTTCATGATGACTGAAAATATGAAAAACAATTCTGTTTGTTAAAATGTACTAAAGTTTATCTTTTTACGAAAAAGGTATTGCCAGACGGAAAGTGAGCATTTATAATTCATCTTACAACCAATCGCGATGGTTGTTCAGAGCATCTTATAAGATCTTTTAGAATTTCTATTTTGGGATAGATTCATCCCGCATTACCAGAAGACTGATTTTGAATAGTTGGGAGGAAGGTGACGACAGGACTATACGCAGGAAAATAATGTGAAATCAGGAGAAGGAGATGAGATATTTGGGGTATTATGTATACTTTTGGCAATAGCTTGCTGTTTTGATTACAAAACGCACAGGATACCCAATTGGCTGATCGTATGCTGCATGTTTGCAGGCCTGGGGTATCGGTTGATCAGCGGCGGGTACAAAGGCGTTTTGGAATATCTGGCAAGTGCATTACTGACAACGATATTACTTTATTTTGTTTTTTGGATCGGAGCCATAGGAGCCGGTGATGTTAAGATGTTGGGAGTCTGTGCCGGTTTTTTTCCCTGGAATAAAGTACTTTATTTTCTGTTTTTCGCGCTCATGATTGCAGCAGTAATTGCACTTTTCAAAATGTATCTGGAACGCAATATGAAAGACCGTTTGTACTATTTGGGAGAGTACTTATGGGACGTATTCCGGTGTGGAAGATGGAAACTTTATTTTGCCGGAGAACGGGAAGGTGCCGGAGCAGGGATTTGCATGGCGGGACCGGTGTTCTGCAGTGCATTGATGTATATGGGAGGAATGTATTGATGGAACAAAAGGAACCGGTTCTGGTTCTGTATGACCGGGAGGAAGAATACGCGCGGCTTTTTTCAGAATACCTGAAGAGGCAAAAGGAATTGCCCTGGCAGATCCATACTTATACCAGGGCGGAAGAACTGTTGGCGGGAGAGAAAAGCGGGGAGGTAACAATGCTGGTGGTGGCGGAATCCTCCTGTGAGGAGGCATTGAACACATTACAGCCGACATGTCAGGCAATTTTAAATGAGAGCGGAACTCTCCGCTTTCATCAGTTTCCCAATATTAACAAATATCAGGAAGCGGGACAGGTGTGGAAGGAACTGTTGGCGTTGTATGTAGAGACGACGGGGATACGGATGCCGCTGTTATGTGCGGAATATAAGACCCGTTTTATCGGAATGTACTCTCCGGTTCACAGATGCCTTCAAAGTACGTTCGCATTGACTTTCGCACAGCTGATGGCAGAAAAACATCCCACGCTGTATCTGAATTTCGAACATTATGTGGGGATCATAGAATTGCTTCCGGAGAGACAGAATCGGGATCTGGCAGATCTGCTCTATTTTTTAGCAGGAGATGAAGGAAAATTTCCTCTTCGCATGCAGACGGTCATTCAGAGAAAAGGCAATCTGGATTATATTCCACCCATGCGGAACGGACAGAACCTGTTGGGGATCACCTGGGAAGAATGGAGAAGTCTGTTCCAGAGGATCGAGGAGCTGGGGAAATACGAATATGTCATTCTGGATCTGAGTGAAAGCATACAGGGGCTGTTGGATGTTCTGCAGATGTGTATCAAAGTATTTACGCTGACCAGAGAGGACAAGATGTCACAGTGTAAACTGGATCAATATGAACAGCTATTGTCACTATGCGAGAAAGAGGAAGTAAAGGGGAAGACCAGAAAGCTGAATTTGCCATACTTTCAGCGACTTCCCGTGGAAATGGAACAGTATACCAGAGGGGAACTGGCAGATTATGTGAGAAAAGAAATAGAGACATTGGAAGAGTAGAATAGGAGAAGGACAAATGGATTATTTAGAGCAGAGAAGAAAACTTCGTCAGATGGTACAGGAAAGACTGGATTATGGAAGAGATTATACGGATGAAGAAGTGGAGGATACGATCGATGAAGTACTGATGGAGCAGGAAAGTCTGGAGTTATGCCCGGTAGAATTGCGGAGACGTCTGCGTAAGGAATTGTTTGATTCCCTGAGAAGACTGGATATTCTGCAGATTTTTGTGGAGGACAGCTCTGTTACAGAGATCATGATCAACGGCATGGATCACATTTTTGTAGAACAGGATGGACAACTGCGGGAACTGGATCGAGCCTTTGATTCCGTGGAAAAATTACAGGATGTCATTCAGCAGATTGTGGCGGGGTGTAATCGCGTGGTCAATGAAGCGTCACCCATCGTAGATGCCCGGTTGAATAATGGTTCCAGAGTAAATATTGTCATGAATCCCATTGCTCTGAATGGTCCGATCGTCACGATCCGGAGATTCCCGGACAAGCCTGTCACCATGCAGAAGCTGATCGGTCTGGAAACCATTTCGCTGGAGGCAGCCCAGTTCCTGGAGACACTGGTGAAGGCGGGCTACAACATTTTTGTCAGTGGAGGAACGGGAAGCGGTAAGACAACATTCCTAAATGTTCTGTCCGGCTATATTTCGGCGGAAGAGCGGGTGATCACCATAGAAGACAGTGCGGAACTACAGCTGCAGGGTCTTCCGAATCTGGTTCGTTTAGAGACTCGTAACGGCAATACCGAAGGATGCAGAGAAATCGGAATCCGGGAACTGATCCGTTCGTCTCTGCGGATGCGGCCGGACCGGATCATTGTAGGAGAGGTCCGGGGACCGGAGGCTATCGATATGCTGCAATGCATGAACACCGGCCATGATGGGAGTATGTCCACCGGGCATGCCAACAGTGCCACGGATATGCTGGCAAGACTGGAAAATATGGTCCTGATGGGAATGGATCTTCCGCTGACGGCTATTCGCAACCAGATCGCCTCGGGAGTGGATGTTATTGTACATCTGGGGCGGATCCGTGATAAGAGTAGACGTGTCCTGGAGATCACGGAGGTAGTAGGTTGTGAGAATGGAGAAATACGCCTGAATCCTTTGTATCAGTTTGAAGAGCTGGGGGAAAACAGTGAAGGAAAAGTGGTCGGCAGGCTGCGGAGAAAAGGAGAATTACTTCATGAAGGAAAGCTTAAGGCAGCAGGATTATCATAAGGTTTTTCAGAAGCGGGGAGATTGCATACGGCTGCTGGCACAGACATCAGGGGTAGTTATATTTTTTGCCTGGTTTTTCTATCGCTCTATCTGGGCGGTTCCGCTATTGTTCCCTCTGGGGATTCTCTATTTTCGCAGGTGCGTCAACAGACAGTGTCGGAAGAACAGACAGGAACTGACCATGCAATTCAAGGAATGCATCTTGTCTGTGGCAAATTCTCTGAGAAGCGGATATGCGTTGGAAAATGCTTTTCTGGAAAGCCGGGAGGATATACGAATGTTGTATGGTGAACATTCCGCCATGTACCGGGAACTGGAACTGATCCGCAGAGGAATGATACTGAATATCACGCTGGAAGAGTTGATCAGTGATCTGGCAGACCGGAGTGGCATTGAGGAAATTGAGCAATTTTCCGCTATTTTGAACATTGCCAAGAGAGGCGGTGGAAATGTCACGCAGATCATACGGACTACAGCAGAGGTGATCAGTAATAAAGTGGAAACCATGCAGGAGATGCTGACCATGTTACAGGGGAGAAGACTGGAACAGAACGTGATGGAGATCATGCCGTTTGGAATTTCTCTCTATATCGCAGCCGCTTATCCGGGATATTTTGGAACGCTCTACCATAATGGAATGGGTATCATAGTGATGACACTCTGCCTTGCAGTCTATGCAGGAGCATATCTGCTGGGTGAGAAGATACTGGATCGGATCGAGGAGGAACTGTAGAAAGAGATGATAGGTAAGAAAGGCATCCTGCGTTTTTTCTATAAGGTGACGATGGTCTGCTATAAAAAGCTACATTTGTGGAGAATTCCGATACCTGGAAGAGATAAGGTGCAAGCGGATCTGAATCGTATGCACCCGGGAGAAAATCCGCAGGAGTGTGTGACAGACTATTATGTGACAAAGCTGACACTTTCTGCAGTCATATTGATCGCAGGGATAATGCTTGCCATTACAATGCATTACAGCAGTCGGGAAAGTCATGTCCTGCAGAATCAATGGGTGTATCGGGGATCTGGGGAAGAGGGCAGTCGGGAATACAGCATCACCGGACAGGTGGAGGACGGCGAGAGATATTCTTTCCAGATGGAAGTGATGCCTCGCAAGTATAGCCAAAGCGAATTGGAGAATTTGTACGAGCAGTTTGGGAGAGAACTGCCTCAGTTGATCCTGGAGAAAAATGATTCTCCCGATGAGATCAGAGAGAATCTGGATTTATCGGAAACGTATGAAGGATACCCGTTTCTGGTGAACTGGAAAAGCAATTCTACGGAAGCTGTTGAAGAGAATGGACAGATACATCCCGGGCAGGAGGATGTGCCTGTATTGTTGAGAGCGGAGATACAATACGGGGAATTTGTCAGAGAGACAACGGTTAAGGTAACAGTCGTAAAAAGGAATGAGACCCCACAGGAAAGAGAGAAAAGCAAGTTGTCGGAATTACTGCAGCGGGCGCAGGAGGAAGATCCGGAAAGTGAAAAAATCCAGCTGCCCACAGAAATTGAGGGCAGAAAAATTTCCTGGGAAGAAGATATTCCGGAGACTGGATGGAAGATTCTGGCGGGGGCTCTGTTGTTGGCGGCGGCAGTCTTTTTCTTCCAGGACAAAGACCTGCATGATCTGGTGGAGAAGAAAAAGCGGGAGGAACGTAGAAGCTATCCGGAAATCCTGCAAAAGCTGACACTGTATCTGGAAGCGGGATTGACGGTCCGGTCTGCGTTTTGCCGGGTTGCAGAAGATTACGAGAAGGAAAGAAAACGAGGGGGACGTTGCCGGGAAGCTTACGAGGAAATGCTGATAGCAACCCGGGAGATACATATGGGAGTGCCGGAAGGGGCAGCATATGAGAACTTTGGGAAAAGGACAGGAGTCAGGGAATATGTCCGTTTAAGCACATTCCTGACGCAAAATCTGAAAAAGGGCAGTTCTACGCTTTTACAGCAATTAAAGGAAGAGTCTGTCCAGGCGGAAGAACTGCGGATACAGAATGCCAGAAAACTCAGTGAGGAAGCGACGACAAAACTGCTCCTGCCTATGGTGATGCTGCTGGTGGTAGTAATGGTAATGATCATGGTGCCTGCATTTTCGAATGCGGGAATATAAGAAAAGGAAGGTATGGTTATGGGAAACAACAAATTAAAATCATTTCGACAGTTTCTGACAGAAGAAGACGGAATGGGTACAGTGGAAGTAATACTAATCATTGTGGTACTGGTAGGGCTGGTCATTATTTTTAAAGAGAAGATCACGGAAGTTGTCAATTCCATTTTCACAAAGATTACAAATCAGACCAAAAAGATATAAGGAAAATACGTTATGACATCCGTGAAAAAGGTAACCCCGGGTGGTTATATGACGATATATCTGGCACTGACGGTGACAGTGATCATGGCCCTGTGTCTTGCTTTGATCGAGGGCTGTCGGTATCGGGGAATCTCACTGGAAACAGAATGCGTCATGGATATCGGAATGGATAGTATCCTGGCTGAATATCATAGAGAACTGCAGAAACAGTACAATCTGTTTGCCATAGACTGCTCTTACGGGACAGAAAGTGCTTCGACAAAGCTGACGGAGAGTCATTTGCTGGAGTATATGAACCGTAATTTTTCTCTGGAGGATGTGTTTCTCGAAAAACTGTTGTACCGGGATTTTTTTGCTGTTCAGGCAGAAGAAGCACAAGCTGTGAAAGCGGCATTTCTGACGGATGGCGAAGGAGAAGTCTTTCGGCGGGTTGCTGTCGATGCCATAGAGGATACGGTGGGAATCGGACTCTTACAGCAACTGACGGACTGGCTGCAGGTCATAGAATCCCGTGGACTGGAGCAACAGGATATTGCGGGACAAAAACAGCAGATCGATGCACAGATTCAGGAATATGACGGGAAGGAGACCACGGAAGGAAAAACCGTTCATATAGAGAATCCTACCGCAGCCCTGGAAGAGAAAAGAAATAAAGGTCTGTTAAAGCTGGTAACAGAGGAAGACAATATCTCCTCCCGCAGGATAGAAACAGAGTCCCTATTGGAGACGCGGATGGAGCGAGGAGAAATAAACCGCGGAAATATGGTGCCGGGAACCGCAGAAAATTATGAAGAATGGGAAGCGTTAAAACAAAAAGTTTTTTTCCATGAGTATCTGTTGCGGTATCTTGGGCGGTATGGCCAGGAGAAACAGGACAGCCCCCTATGGTATCAGACAGAATATGTCATTGTGGGCAAGGATAATGATACTGACAATCTGAAGGGAATAGTGAACCGAATATTCGTTATCAGAGAAGCTGCAAATACCATGTATCTGACCGGTAGTGAGGAAAAACGGGCAATAGCGGAGCTATTGGGAGAGGCACTTGCAGCGGCAATGATGGTTCCGGAGATTGGAGAGTTGCTTGCGGCGACACTGATCCTGGGATGGGCTTTTGCAGAAAGTGTTTATGATGTAAAGGAACTTCTTGCCGGGGAAAAGATTCCCCTGTTAAAAACAGATGCTACCTGGCATTACGGACTTTCTTCCGCATTACAGGGAGAATTGCCCGGGACTTCCGAAGAGGATGCCTCCGGTTCCGATTCACCGGGAATGGGATATGAAGATTATCTGAGAATATTTTTGCTGCTCTGTGAGGAAAAGTCTGTTACCTGCCGGGCTATGGACGTGGTGGAAATGGATATTCGAAATACTCCGGGAAACAGAGCATTCCGACTGGATACCTGCATTGTGGAAATTGCAATGAATGTGAAAGTAAAAAGCAAATATGGCTATTCTTTTGAGATCGAGAGACAGAAATCTTATATAGGATCTTTAGAGGCAATAGAAAATACTGGTAATTAGGAAGACGAGCCGGGAAGGGAGGTGAGCAGCGATGTCCTCTTTATGCAAGTACAGCTTTATAACTATTAACAAGAATGATTCAAGTCCTACTCCGACTTTAAGAAAAACTCTTAACCCATGTAACGATTTACTCCCCGTAAAATTCCTACAGACAGCAAACTTCATAAAGAGGATATCACTGCTTATACTCCCGCGAACACCGGTGAAGGCAAGTATGACGGTGGAAACAGCACTGGTTTTGCCGTTGTTTTGTTTTTTTATGATCCATATGGGAAGCGCTATAGAAATGATGCGTTTGCATGGAAACCTGGAAGTAGCATTGTGGGATGCCGGCAGACAGGTGGGAATCTATGGCGGAATACTGAATGCAGGAGATGCCGGAGAGAAAGAGGATAACGATGACAGGTTGGGAACCTGTCTCTTATACACATCTCCGAGCCCACGAGACTAGGCATGATCTCGT
>ENA-UAKN01000208-UAKN01000208.1-human-gut-metagenome-genome-assembly--contig:-NODE-208-length-20731-cov-4.663329_pt1 | contig 20731 bp, 18 predicted proteins | sample MGYA00243690_ERZ654448 | MGnify/ENA primary metagenome ERZ654448 (study PRJEB26926, sample SAMN06164715) | human gut metagenome | biome: ENVO:00009003; feature: ENVO:2100002; material: ENVO:00002003...
CAGCACATGTGATGTATTATAAATATGTCATGTCCATGCCCTTATACCGTCAGGAGAAGGACTTTGAACACCTTGGGGTAAAGATCAGCCGTACGACCATGGCCAGTTGGATCATCTACTGCGCAGAGAATTACTTTTTGCCAATGTATGAATATCTGCACCGGAAACTGTTGAAACGCAGATATCTGATGGCAGATGAGACTCCGATCCAGGTATTAAAGGAAGAAGGCCGCAGACCACAGAGTAAATCTTATGTCTGGCTGGTACGAACTGGTGACAATGGTGGGATTCCTATCATCCTTTATAATTACACTCCGACCAGAGCCGGCAGTCATGCCGCTGCTTTTCTTGCAGGTGCAGATCCCGGATACTATCTAATGGTTGATGGCTATAAAGGATACAACAAAGTGCCGGAGGCACAGCGTTGTTGCTGCTGGGCTCACATACGACGCTATTGGCTGCGGGCAATACCCAAAGGCCACGAAAAGGATTATACACATCCGGCAGTCCAGGGATTCCTATACTGTAATAAGCTGTTTGAGTATGAACGATCTTATCGAGAAAAAGGATTATCGCTCAAACAGATTTATCATCGCCGCCTGAAGGATCAAAAACCTGTCATAGAGGCTTTTTTGTCATGGCTTGACCAGCTGCATCCGGAATCCGGAGACAGGCTGATCAAGGCAATCAACTATTCCAATGGTTGCCGTCCGTTTATGATGAACTATCTGAAAGATGGTGCATGCAGCCTGAGTAATAATCTCAGTGAGAACAGCATTCGGCCATTGGTAGTTGGCCGTAAGAACTGGCTTTTCTGTGATACACCAGCCGGGGCAGATGCCAGTATGAAAATCTATTCTATGATAGAAACGGCAAAAGCCAATGAACTTGATCCACTTAAATATCTGAGCTTCCTTCTGGAGCATCGTCCTGGTGCTGAAATGTCAGACGAGGAATTGGAACAATTTGCCCCGTGGAGTAAATTGGCTCAGGAAACTTGTAAATAAAATGTAGTGAAATACTCGCATGTCTGGCATCCTAGCGCGGGGTGTCAGATTTCATTTATAGGGTACGCCCTAAAACTATGCGCTTACGAATAATAAATGTCCTGAAGAAAAAATAGCCAACATTACATGAGCGTCGAGAATTCTTTTCGATAAGCTGGGTTGGAGAACAGTTCAACGGAAGTTGTTTTCGTTCTTCTTTCTCTTTACGAGTTAGTTCCTTAGCTAATTTCAATAGCATGTATTTATAAGTAGATGGATATTATATTATAAGTAATACTAAATTGACCACATAGCCTTATGCTCGTAAAATAATTTTGTAAATTTTTTATTAAATAAGAGTATAAATATTTGGAGGAACCAATGAAAAAGACAACAAACTCTTCACCTTACCAGTTTGAGGGCAGAATACCTCTGTCTCAGGCTATTCCGCTTGGACTGCAGCATGTTATGGCTATGTTCATCGGAAACCTTACACCTCTTATCATTGTTATGGGAGCATGCGGGCTCACAGCGGACGCTGGCTTTGCGGAGCTTAGAACTGCTCTCTTACAGAATGCAATGATTATCGCAGGTATTGTAACATTAGTACAGATGTTTTCCATCGGACCTGTCGGCGGAAAGGTACCTATCGTTATGGGAACCTCTTCGGGCTTTCTTGGAGTATTAAATAATACAGTTGCAGCGTGTGGCGGCGGAGTTATAGCATATGGAGCTATTATGGGAGCCTGCATTGTAGGAGGTATTTTCGAAGGCATACTCGGAGCCTTCTTAAAGCCTTTACGCAAGTTTTTCCCTGCAATCGTTACAGGCTCAGTTGTTATAGCAATAGGACTTTCACTCCTTGGAGTGGGAATCAACTACTTCTGCGGTGGCACAGGCAAAAATGATTACGGTTCACTGCCAAACCTTTTTCTTGGAATGGTTGTACTTATAGTAATCGTGCTTCTTAAGCATTTTGCACCGTCGCGCAGTATTTTTTCATCATCTGCCATCCTTTTTGGTATTCTGGCAGGATATGTTGTAGCAATCATTATGACACTTACCATGTCACACACAGGTGTGACCGCTGACGGTGTTAAATACACATACTCATGGGTTGTAAACTTTGATGAGGTTAAAAATGCGGCATGGATAGCAGTTCCAAGCTTTATAGGCTTTGGAAAGCTGTCAGATGTGGGAATTTCCTTCCATGCCAATGCAATCATCCCAATCGGCATCATGTTTATCGTTACTGCAATCGAGACAGTTGGCGATATCTCAGCCTGTGTGGAGGGTGGAATGGACAGAGAGGCTACAGATTCAGAGCTTTCAGGCGGTGTTATCTGTGATGGTCTTGGTTCATCATTTGCAGCGCTTTTCGGAGTACTGCCAAATACCTCATTCTCACAGAATGTAGGTCTTGTTTCAATGACAAAGGTTGTCAATAGATTTGCTATTTCAATGGGAGCTATATTCCTCATCATTTGCGGCTTCTGCCCAAAAATTGGAGCTCTCATGTCAATCATGCCTCAGTCGGTGCTCGGCGGAGCTGCGGTTATGATGTTTGCCTCTATCCTGATTTCCGGAATTGAGCTCATCACAAAGGAGCCAATCGGCAGCCGTGAGATTACAATTATCTCAGTTGCAATCGGTTTAGGCTACGGACTTGGCGCTACAACAGGTGCTACATCACACCTGCCATACTATGTACAGCTTATATTTGGCGGTTCAGGTATCGTGCCTTGCTCACTTTGCGCTATTCTTCTCAATATTATTTTGCCGAAGAAGTCAAAGAACGCGCCATATATGTGGGATATGGACGAGAAGGACGATGTGAAGCGTGTGGATGACTAACGCTTAGGATTTTGAAGCCGTCCGGTGCATTAAGTACACCGGCGGCTTTATTGTTTGTGGGAAAGTATGGAAATATATGGAAAAAGTGATTTCAATAGTGGGCGCAGGTGGAAAGACCACACTCGTCCATAAGCTTGCAAGGGAATATCACAGGAGAGGAAAAGGTGTGCTTGTCACAACAACAACGCACATGTATGTCGAAGCTGACACTGACCTATCCTGCGATTTTTTTGCGTTAAGGGATAAAATAATAAAAGATGGGTATTGCATGGCGGGGCAGAAAATATCAGAACAGTCAAAGCCAAAAATGTGCGGACTGCCGTATGATTTGCTTGATAGACTGATTAAAGACATGCCACAGGCGTTAGATTATGTTATAATCGAAGCAGATGGAGCAAAGCACCATTCTCTCAAATATCCGGCAGCGGATGAGCCTGTCATATATCCGGGTACCACAGATGTTATCATAGTGCTTGGCACATGGGAAAAGGGCAGGTCATGTAAGGACGTTGTATTTCGATATGAGCTTATGCAAAAGGAGCTTGGAACGGCAGAGGATGCAGTGGTTGATGATTCGATTATAGATACGTTGCGGCAGGTCTATGTCAGAAAGCTGCGCGATAGCGGGTTTGAAGGACGGGTATCGTGCGTTTTTGCGAATGAGCGTGGGTGGTTCTGAATAGTTGCAAATATGGAAATAATAAGGTAACAGGGTAATTAATCAGATGAGCATGAATCAGAGCAATAATCAGATAATAAAGAAAAATTTGTTAATCATATGCCGCGGTGCAGGAGACCTTGCGACCGGCATCATCCACAGACTGCACCGGGCAGGGCATAGGGTGATAGCGCTTGAGACAGACTATCCGGCTGCCATACGGCGCCAGGTGTCCTTTTGCGAAGCAGTGTATGATGGGAGCGCAGCTGTAGAGGGTGTGACAGCCAGACTTGTTCCGGCCTTGGCTGATGCAGAGACTGATACAGAGACATATTCAGGGATAAATGACACACCGGCAACTCATATTGCATCAGAAAAGTGGGATAGTTCAGTCATCGAAGCTGTGCTTGAAGCCGGAGAGGTCCCGCTTCTTATAGACTCAAAGGGTGAGTCAATTGCACTTTTGAAGCCGGATGTTGTAGTAGATGCCATAATAGCAAAGAAAAATCTGGGTACCACAATCAATATGGCACCGCTTGTGATAGGAGTAGGCCCGGGCTTTACGGCAGGGCAAGACGTGCATCTGGTGATTGAGTCCATGCGTGGGCACAATCTGGCGCGCATCATTACCGATGGCATGGCACAGCCCAACACAGGGGTTCCGGGAAATATCGCAGGCTTCACAAGTGAGCGTGTGATACACGCTCCGGCAGCAGGATATATTTATGATGTCAGAAAAATCGGAGATATTGTGCAAAAGGGCGATGAGATAGCGCGGATATATCCGGATAAAGGAAGCTATGACAATAAATTGTCTGAATATGTTCCGGTAAATGCTACAATTACAGGCATCATACGAGGTCTTATCCGTGAGGGTTATTATTTCAAGGAAGGCTTCAAGATAGCGGATATCGATCCACGCAAAGGGGAGCTTTCAAATTGTTTTACGATCTCTGACAAGGCAAGGAGTATAGCAGGCAGTGTGCTTGAGGCGGTATCGGCATTTGAGCACGGCGTAAAGATTTATTAAATAATAAATGAGGGTAACTATTTAGGTGTTTTCAGTGGTTCTGAATAGTTACAGTGAGGATAAATAGATTGACGCAGGAAAACGAATTAGATATCAATAATCAGGAACAAAATAAAGGAAAGCTCACACATTTTAATGAGGCAGGGGAAGCTCACATGGTGGATGTGCATGCAAAGGATGACACATACCGCGTGGCGAAAGCCTGCGGCACGATAAAGGTAAATGACGCTGTATACAGGGCTGTATCTACGGGCACGGCTAAAAAGGGTGATGTGCTGGGAGTGGCAAGGATTGCAGGAATCATGGGAGCAAAGAACAATTCCATGCTTATTCCGCTCTGTCACCCTATTGCTATGACAAAGTGTGATGTTGAGTTTGAGCTGGATGAAAAAAACAGCAGTATCATGGCAATTTGCACGACAGCCTGTGTGGGCAAAACCGGTGTAGAGATGGAGGCCATGACAGGGGTCAGTGTGGCGCTTCTTACCATATATGATATGTGTAAGGCGCTAGACCGTGGAATGGAAATCGGGCAGATACATCTGCTTGAAAAATCCGGTGGAAAGAGTGGACACTATACAGCTGAATAGTTAAAAATACACATTTAATCAAGGATAACAGGGTGATGTAATGTATACTGTAGGGATTATAACGATAAGTGATAAAGGCGCAGCGGGCCGGCGCGAGGATAAAAGCGGCCAAAAAATAAGACAGATGCTTCCCAAAGATGAGTACGAGGTGGTTTCATATAAAATCATACCGGACGAGAGAAAACAGATTGCAGACGAGCTTGTCAGGTTGAGTGATGACATGAAATGCAATCTGGTGCTTACAACCGGCGGCACAGGTTTTTCACCTAGGGATATCACGCCGGAAGCTACAATGGATGTTGCACAGCGCAATGCACCGGGTATCGCTGAGGCACTGAGAGCGTACAGCATGAGTCTTACACCTAAAGCCATGCTTGGCAGAGGAGCTTCAGTTATCAGGAAAAACACACTGATAGTCAATCTGCCCGGCAGTGTGAAGGCAGTGTCGGAGAGCATGGATTTTCTGATGGGAAATATAGAGCATGGGCTTGATATTTTACTGCAGTATGACAGTGAGTGCGGTCGGTGTACTAGGTGTGGTTTGGAATAGTTAATATTTACAGAGATAATAATTGGAGTGTGGGATTATATGAAGCTTATGAAGACAACTGAGGCAGTCGGACAGGTGCTCTGCCACGATATCACACAGATTATTCCCGGCGTGAAAAAGGATGCAGTTTTTCGCAAGGGGCATATCATAACAAAAGAGGACATACCGGTGCTGCTTAGTGTCGGAAAAGATACCATATATATATGGGAAAATGATGAGACCATGATGCACGAGAATGAGGCTGCGGAGGTGCTTTATCGTATGAGCGCATGTGGCACAAAGAAAATTGAAGCAGACACACAATCAGGCGTTTCTTGCGGCACTGTGAGTAAAATGCATCCGTCCCCCGTAAAGGAGGGCAAGATAGAGGTAATCGCAGACTGTGATGGACTGCTTAAGGTGGATAGCAAAAAGCTTGAAAAGGTCAACTCCTTTGGAGAGCTGATGATAGCCACAAGGCACGGCAATACCACTGTGAAAAAGGGTGATAAGCTCGCCGGAACAAGAATCATACCGCTTGTCATAAAAAAGGATAAGCTAGAGGCGGCTTCGCACATATGCGATGACGGACCGATTCTTGATATAAAGCCGTTCGTGGTCAGAAAAGCAGCGATAATCACAACCGGAAACGAAGTGTACCATGGCAGGATACAGGATGCATTTACACCTGTTATAGAAAAAAAAATAGCAGAGTTTGGCGCACAGATGATGTTTCATGAGGTGTTTGATGATGATGACAAAAAAATCACAGAAGGATGCTTACGCGCGATAGAAGCCGGAGCGGAAATTGTATTCTGCACAGGTGGAATGAGCGTGGATCCTGATGATAAAACGCCGCTTGCCATCAAAAATACAGGCGCACGGATTGTGTCATACGGCTCGCCGGTGCTTCCGGGAGCCATGTTTTTGCTGTCGTACTATGATGCAGGTGACAGGCTGGTGCCGATATGTGGGCTGCCCGGCTGTGCCATGTACAATAAGCGCACGATATTTGATATTGTGTTGCCTAGGCTTATGGCACGTGATATGATTTATGCAGATGAGCTTGCCGGACTTGGAGAAGGCGGCCTCTGCCTGAATTGTGATGTCTGCACGTTTCCTAACTGTGGTTTTGGAAAGGGCTTTTAACATGCGCGATGGATTTGGCAGAGAGATTGACTATATGCGCATATCGGTGATAGATAGCTGTAATTTAAACTGCTATTACTGCAATCCCTGTGACAATAATGAGCACTGTCATGCACTAAATATACTTAGCGTAAAAGAGGTGCTTTGTATAGTCCGCGCAGCCACAAGGCTTGGAATTAAGCATTTTCGTCTGACAGGCGGTGAGCCGCTTTTGCATCCGCAGCTTGATGAAATGGTTTTACAAATCAAAAAGATATCGGGTGTCAGCAGCGTATCGCTTACTACAAATGCAGTACTGCTTGCGCAGCATGCAAAGTGGTTAAAGGAAGCAGGCATAGACAGCATAAATGTGAGCCTGGACACTATAGATGCGTCAGAATATGAACGCATCACAAAAAAACCGCTGCTTGAAGAAGTAAAGCATGGAATCAATGCCGCTATAGAGTGCGGAATAAGAGTGAAAATCAATGTGGTGCTCACACCGCAGACAGATGTGGTGGCGCTCACACGATATGTTGCAAAAAAAGGTACAGATATCCGCTTTATAGAGATGATGCCGGTAGGTGAAGGACACACCAACGGAGTCGAGCCATATAAGAAGGTTATTGGTACACTTTCAAAACTGTATGGAGAACCTTGCCGTATAAATACTGAAAAAACAAAAGAAATTAATTCGGGAAATGACAAACGGAAAATTCCGGATAACGGCCCGGCAGAGTATTACATTTTTCCGGAACTTGGTATCAGAGTAGGTCTGATTCAGGCAATTCATGGGAAGTTCTGCGACACCTGCAACCGCATACGTGTTACGGCTGACGGCAGGCTTATGCCATGCCTGGGAAGCAGCGTGACGATGGATTTAGTACCTGATTCATGGGATTTTGCAGATGATGTGGAAAAAGATTTTGCAATAGTCCGGGCACTAAGGGCTGCCATAAAGGCAAAGCCAAGGTGTCACAATTTTAATGATAATGCAGTGACATATACAAAAACTACAGAGATAGAAGCTGCGGAAGTAAATGCAGCAAGAAATATGAGCCGGATAGGGGGCTGATAGAAAATAATGGGAAAGCTTCTTGCAATCAATATAAGCAAAGAGAGAGGAACTGAAAAGAGAGAGGTGCCACAGGCAGAGCTTGTTGCGGACTATGGCATCATGGGAGATGCACATGCCGGAAAGTGGCACAGGCAGGTCAGCCTGCTTTCCGCGGAGAAAATAGATGACTTCAGGGCAAGAGGGGCACAGATAGACAACGGTGCATTCGGTGAAAATTTAATTATTTCAGGATTTGATTTAGGAAATCTGCCTCTTGGTACACGCTTTTGCATAGGAGATACCATCCTTGAGATGACGCAGATAGGCAAGCAGTGCCATTCGCATTGTGCCATATACAAGAGGATGGGCGAGTGCATTATGCCAAAGGAGGGTGTGTTTGCGGTAGTCGTAAGAGGTGGTCAGATTCATGCCGGTGACGAGGTGAAGTTGATTCCGGCCAACATATATGCTTCGATAAAGGACAGACCTGTGGACAGCCGCTGTGAGCTTTTGACAGTCATAGAAGGAGCACATGCCGGGGCAAAGGCACTCTATATAGATGGCAGAATAAGAGTGGCATACGGCAATGTGTGGGCAGATGAAATAGATGACAATGATAATTCCATTGTGATGTTCAGACAGCAGATAGGCAGCAGACCACGTCTCATAATCTGCGGTGGAGGGCATGTATCGGCGGCACTTGTACGCATGGCATCGCTTTTGGCATTTGACATATGGGTGATAGAGGACAGACCTTTGTTTGCAGACAATGCAAAGCGCCAAGGCGCAGACCATGTGATTTGCGGCGATTATAAAGAAACTCTCGCCAAGCTACAGCCGCAGGCGGATGATTACTATGTATGCATGACAAGAGGACATCGCTTCGATATGGAATGCCTCACAGAGATATTCACAAAGTCCTATGCCTATGTGGGTATGATGGGCTCAAAGAAAAGAGCTGTGATAGTGAAAAAAGACCTTGAAGAATCGGGATTTTCACAGGAAATTATATCAGGATTACATTCTCCGATAGGCCTTGCAATAGGTGGACAGACACCGGAGGAAATTGCTCTTTCGGTGATAAGCGAGATAGTAAAGTGTAAAAATGAGTGTACAAGCTGCACTCAGATAGATAACGAAGTGCTTGACGCACTTACTGAGGTGGCTGGGCATTGTGCATCAGTTACACACTCCCCGGATGAGAAGTACATACTGTGTACCATCATAAAAAAGAACGGCAGTGCACCGCGCGGAGTTGGCACACAGATGCTTGTGAGCTCAGACAACCGTATTGTTGGAACAATAGGCGGAGGCTGTGCGGAGGCTTTAGTTATAAGCCGCTGCAGGAGGCTGTTTCGCAATCAGGAGTTCAAATGTGAGCTGATTGATGTCAGCATGAATACTGACGATGCCGAGAATGAGGGAATGGTGTGCGGAGGTAGCATTTCAGTGCTGCTGGAGCAGATCAGATGATGAATAAATAAAAAGAAAAGAGAGATTAAAAGTGTGATTTTAAGAAGAGCAACAGGCACTGATAAATCAGTAAAGGAGCGCAAGGGTTTAAAGAGAAAATTTGCAGCATATGCAGGACTTACGCTTGGACTTATTCTTACAGCAGGACTTTTTGCAGGCTGCGGGAAAAAGGATGCTGCAGAGAGCGATAACGCTACTGATAAAATTGTGACAAGCAGCGCGCAGACAGAGAACGGTAATGTAGATGTAGATTTATCGATTTTTGCGGCAAAGAGCTTAAACAGTGTTATGGATGAAATTTGTGCAGCCTACACCAAGGAGCATCCAAATGTAAACTTCCAGAACAACTATGACAGTTCGGGAACTCTGATGGCACAGATTAAAGAGGGCGCGAAGTGCAATATCTTTTTCTCAGCAGGAGTGGCACAGATGGATGAGCTTCAGAATGGTTATGAAGCAGGAAGCGTGGTTGATGATACTCGTGTTGACCTTTTAAATAATCAGGTGTGCCTTGTTACATATAAGAATAGTGGCACGGCAGTTACCAGCTTTGCAGACATCTCAAAGGCTAAAAATATGGCACTTGCTGACGGAACAGTTCCTGTAGGACAGTACACCAGAGTAGCACTTGTAAATTCAAAAATGGTTGAAGGAGATGCTTCAAAGCCACAGGATATTTCAGATTCTGATATCTCAAAGGCACTTGGCGGTCTGGAAATCAACAGCTGTGCAAATGTAGGTGCAGTTGCATCTGCCGTAGCTGAGGGTGCAAACGAAATAGGAACAGTTTATTACTCAGATACATTCGGATACGAGAATCAGCTTGACATTATAGAAAAGCTTCCAAACAGCTTAACAGGTGATGTTATATATCCGATAGCAGCCTTAAAGGGTGACAACACTACAGCAGACGAGCTTGAAGCCGCAAAGGAATTTATTGCATATCTTCAGACAGATGAGGCAACGTCAGTATTTGAGAAATATCATTTTACGGTAAATGAATAATGGGAACGATTGATTTCGCACCGCTTTGGATAACATTAAAAACAGGAATAGTAGCGTCGGTTTTTTCATTCTTTATTGGAATAGCCTTTGCTGAGCTTGTTATAAACACAAAGGGCAGAGTGAGGGCATTCTGGGATGGACTGCTGACACTTCCTATGGTACTGCCGCCTACCGTGGCTGGATACATTCTTTTAAGGATTTTCAGCACAAGGCGTCCTTTTGGAAGCTTTTTAAGCCATAGCATGGGGATACAGGTAGTACACACGTGGCTTGGCTGTGTAGTTGCAGCGACCATCATTGCACTCCCTCTCATGTACAGAAATGCGAGAGCGGCATTTGAGCAGATAGACGAAAATGTCATATATGCGGCGCGCACTCTCGGCATAAGTGAGTGGAAGGTCTTCTGGAAAATACGTTTGCCGATGGCAAAGCCCGGCATCATATCGGGTGTCACACTGGCCTTTGCCAGAGCTATCGGTGAGTACGGCGCCACATCAATGCTTGCCGGAAATATAGCGGGAAAGACATCGACCATATCACAGCAGATAGCAATGGTCATCCAAAGTGGTGACTATGCCACAGCGGGCTTCTGGTGCATAGTAATCATAGCGATTTCGTTTGCATGCCTTGTATCGATAAATATGATATGCGGCAAAAGCAAGGGCATAAAGAGAAAGAGAAAAAATAATGTCGCTCATAGTAAAAATAAAAAAACAGTTGGATAATTTCATGCTTTCGGTTGACATGGAGCTTACGGACGAGATTGTGTCCGTAATTGGTATGTCGGGCTCAGGAAAGAGTATGACACTCAAGTGTATAGCAGGGATAGAGACTCCTGATTCAGGCTTTATATCATTAAATGACCGGGTGCTGTATGACTCAAAAAATCGCATAAATCTGCACCCCGGTAAGCGCAGGGTAGGCTATCTGTTTCAGGACTATGCACTTTTTCCTACAATGACCGTGATGGAAAATATATGCATAGCAATGGGACATCGCGATGAAAAAAAGGTGAAGGTCTGGCTGAAGCGGTATGGGCTTGATGGCATGGCAGACACATATCCGGATCATCTCTCGGGAGGCCAGAGGCAGCGCGTGGCAATGCTTCGCATGCTTGCGGCTAAACCGGAGTGTATACTGCTCGATGAGCCTTTTTCGGCACTGGATGAGCATGTGAAAAGAAGTATGGAATCAGAGCTTATGGAGATGCTTTCCGATTTTCACAATCCTGTTATCTTTGTGTCACACAATCGCGATGAGGTGTATCGTCTGGCAGAGCGTATCGGAAGTATTGAGAGCGGCATGCTGAGTGCAGTCCGCGACAAAAAAGATTTCTTCATGCGGCCTATGTCTGTGGAGCAGGCACTGCTTGTGGGCTGCAACAATATATCACAGGTGAAATGGCAGGATAAGCATCATGTTCTTGCCGTGGAATGGGATAGCGTATTTGAGGTCACTGATGAGCAGATTGAACAGCTTGCGATGGATACGGACAACATATCACACATAGGTGTTTTCCCTCAGGATATAATAATATCTGCAAGTAAAGCAAAATCGGTACTTGCATATAACAATAAAAATATAATCAGGATTAAAGATTATAAAATAGTTGAAGAACTAAAAACATGGGAAGTATCGTGTGAATTAAATAATGATTCAACAATTTATGCAAATCTTCCAAAGCATACAGAAGCAAATATGCTTAGCAAAAATATAAATGATGAGCTCTATATAAAGAATTTTTACCTGCTTGGATGAGAAGTAAATGAGGACATACTATGATTTACCTGGACAACGCTGCCACAACAATTAAAAAGCCGGATGCGGTATATGATGCTGTGCTTGATGCAATGAAGCACTGCGGCAATTCAGGTCGGGGAATGTCGGATGCATCGCTTGATGCGTCAAGGAAAATATATGAGGCCAGAATGTGCCTTACAGAATTTTTCGGCGGGGAGGATGCGGATAGACTTGTTTTTACGGCAAATTCCACTGAGTCGCTCAACATTGCAATCCACGGACTGCTTGAGCCGGGGGAGCATGTGATTACAACACAGCTCGAGCATAATTCTGTGCTCAGACCTCTTTATATGCAAAGGGAGCGGGGCGTGGGTGTGGATATTGTACCATGCAGTGATGCAGGCATAAAAAGGGGGATAATTTCCCCATCGGACATAGAGGCTTTAATCCGTCCGGATACAAAAGCCATCGTCTGCACACATGCTTCAAATCTCACAGGCAATGTGGTGGACATTAAGTCAATAGGGCAAATCGCACGAAAGCATGACCTTTTATTTATAGTTGACGCATCGCAGACAGCCGGTGTGCTTCCGATAAATGTAAAAGACATGAATATTGATGTGCTCTGCTTCACAGGGCACAAGGGGCTGATGGGTCCACAGGGGACCGGAGGACTTTATGTGGGAGAAAGAGCAGATATAAAGCCGGTTAAAAGCGGTGGCACCGGCGTGCTCAGCTTTCTTGAGAGCCAGCCTATGGAGCTTCCGACAAGACTTGAGGCCGGTACCTTAAATGGCCCGGGAATTGCAGGGCTTTTGGCAGGAATAAAGGCGATTGAAGAAATTGGTGTGGATAACATATATGCTAAAGAGTATATGTTGATGAAGGCTTTTCTAAAGAAAATAAAGATAATCCCGGGAATCAGGATATATGGGGATTTCGACATGCTGCCCGATAATGGAGCACATTGTGCGATTGTTTCAGTAAATATAGCTGATATGGATTCTGCGGAGGTGTCGGATATACTTATGAATGAGTATGGCATTGCAACAAGAAGCGGCATACACTGCGCACCACTGATGCATAAATTCTTTGGAACACAAAAACAGGGTATGGTGAGATTTTCATTTTCATATTATAATACAAATGATGAGATAAATGAGGCCGCTGAAGCGCTTATGCAGATTGCGGCATTGAGATAAACAGTATTAAACAATTGAAAGGAGCAAACATGCCACAGGAAATAGTGTTTTGCAAAGGCGGTGGCTGTACTGCAAAGCTTGGTCCGGATTTATTAAGTCATGTTTTAGCAAAGTTGCCAAAGGGCGAAAAAGACAGCAATCTGCTCGTCGGATATGATAGCAGCGATGATGCGGCAGTGTACAGAATTTCAGATGACACGGCGATAGTCCAGACGCTTGATTTTTTTCCACCGATGGTTGATGATCCATATACGTTTGGACAGATAGCGGCCGCAAATGCGCTCAGTGATATCTATGCGATGGGCGGCACAGTTAAGAGTGCGTTGAACATCGTTTGTTTCCCTGAGAAAATGGATTTGAATATACTCGGTAAAATAATGCAGGGAGGCGCTGACAAGGTGATAGAGGCAGGTGGTACACTTGCAGGTGGTCATTCCATAGCAGACAGCGATGTGAAATACGGACTTTCTGTCATGGGCACAGTTCATCCCAAACACATCTACAGCAACAATACAGGGCAGCCGTCAGATGTGCTTATACTGACCAAGAAGCTCGGAGTTGGGCTTGTGTGCAACGCAAACCGTGTCGGGAAAGCTCCGTTAGGTGCAATTGAGGATGCGGTAAGCTCCATGACTACACTAAACCGCGCGGCATCAGAGATCAGTCACAGCTTCGAAATACATGCATGCACAGATGTCACGGGCTTTAGTTTTTTAGGACATCTGAGCGAGATGTTAAATGATGATATAACAGCACTTATCGACTCGATTTCCATCCCGGTCATTACCGGAGCACTGCGATGCGCAGATGAGTTTTTCCTCACGGCAGCGGCGCAGCGCAACAGAAACCATGTAGGTGACAAGGTGCGTTTTGCAAAAAATATACCTTTCTCAATGGAGGAGGTGCTCTTCGATCCGCAGACCTCAGGAGGACTGCTGTTTGCAGTAAAAGCCTTTGAGGCAGATACCTTTTTGCATGAGCTTAAAGCCGCAGGGCTTCCGGCTGCAAAGGTGGGACGATTTGTTAAGCGCTGCGATGTGCCGATATATGTGAACTGATTTTAAGCTATCATAGCTTATGTAAATATGCTGACAGGCTGCATGCCCTGCATTTTGAGGGTTGACAAGTTAAATAACATAGGGAGGATTATAAATATGATTACAGTAAATGCAATCGGGGATACATGTCCAATCCCGGTAGTAAAGACAAAGAAGGCAATTGAGGCTCTCACACAGCCGGACACAGTGGAGACACTTGTGGACAATGAAATTGCAGTAGAAAATTTAAAAAAGATGGCTGCACAGAAGGGCTATAGCTGCGACAGCAATAAGCTCGACGACGGAAGCTACAGTGTAAAGCTGACAATTGAGACTCTTAACACAGGAGCGTTTTCGGATACAGACGAAGCTTCACAGTACACATGCAGGCCGGCTACAGATAACAGAGTCGTTGTAATCCGCTCTTCATATATGGGAGAGGGCAGCGAGGAGCTGGGCAGTGTACTCATAAAGGGCTTCATCTATGCACTTTCGCAGCAGGACAATCCGCCTGAAACCATGCTTTTCTACAATGGAGGAGCAAAGCTGACCTGTGAGGGCTCAGAGTCACTTGAGGATTTAAAGGAGCTTAAGAATCGTGGCGTGAAAATCTTTACCTGCGGAACATGTCTGAATTACTATGAGCTGTCAGATAAGCTTGCAGTCGGAGAGGTGACGAACATGTATGATATCGCCGAGAAAATGGCTGCAGCCTCTCTTATTGTGAGTCCTTAGTGTTATATTAAGTGTGATGTGATGGATAATAATTTGGTAAGAGAAAAGAAAAAGCGGCTAATCATTACCTTCGAGACTACCACAGCGCCGTTAAAGCTGGATATCAAGGGCAAGGCATGTGGTATTCCGGGGCGCACGATTCCTCTTCCGTCTGCTATATCGGCGGGCTGTGGTCTGGCATGGCGTGCAGAGCTTTCAGACAGGGAGAGCCTCATAGCCTTTATGAAGGAGCAGGACATTAGGTGGGAAGCCATGTATGAGCTTGAAATGTATTGATATAGGAGAAAAATATGTTTTATTACAATCAGTATGTGAGGGCGCAAAGCCTTGATGAAGCCTATGAGCTTTATCAGAAAAAACCGAATTTTGTGCTGGGCGGCATGCTCTGGCTCAAAATGAAAAATAAGACACTTGGCACGGCAATTGATTTGTGCGATCTCGGACTTGACCGGATTGATGAGGATGAAAACGAGTTTAGAATCGGTGCATATGCAACCCTCAGGCAGATAGAGACACATGAAACCCTGAATGCATATACACACGGTGCAATCGCAGAGTCGGTCAGACATATCGTCGGAGTGCAGTTTAGAAATGTGGCGACTGTCGGAGGAAGCATCTGGGGCAGATTTGGATTTTCAGATGTCATGACGATTTTCAGGGCGCTGGGAGCAAAGGTGCAGCTTCACAAGGCAGGAATTATGGATTTGGACGAGTTTGCGGCACTTCCAAGAACCACGCGCGATGTGCTCGTATCAGTAATAGTGCCGAAAAATGCAAAGGGCGTAGTATACTTAAGCCAGAGAAACCAGTCAACAGACTTTCCTGTGCTCACATGTGCAGTGGCAAATAGAAACGGCAGGTATGTGGCGGTCATCGGAGCATCACCATATATGGCAGAGCCTGTGTGGGATAAGGACGGCATACTCGATGGTATAGTAGATGCAAAGACGCACGGTAATGTAGCTTTGACGGAGAACTCCGAGAACAATGCAAAAATAGATAAATTTGCAGAATATGTTGCAGAGCATATCCGTTTTGGAAGCAATATCAGAGCAGGAGCCGAGTACAGAGAGATGATCTGCCGGGTGCTTACACGCCGCGCTGTCACACAGTCGCTTGACATCTGCGATGATATAAGGTAATCGCTACCGGATGCATGGAAGTTATGCAGGAAACTTTGGGAGCTTTATTAGTGTGATGACATCAATGCACGAGCATTAAGTAGGAAGGAATTCATGTATATGGATGTTAAAATAAAATTAAATGGAAAGTTAATAATCGACTCGGTTGACCAGGATATGGTGCTTTTGGACTTCTGCCGCAAGCACAACTGCTTTTCAGTGAAGAGGGGCTGTGAGTCAGGCAACTGCGGTCTTTGTACAGTGCTTCTGGATGGAAAGCCTGTGCTGTCATGCAGCATGCCGATAGGCAGGGCAGACGGCAGAGCCGTGGATACCCTTGAGGGACTTGAGGAGGAAGCTAAGCAGTTTACAGGATTTTTTGCTGCACAGGGAGCGGATCAGTGCGGCTTCTGTAATCCGGGTTATATTGTAAATATTGTGGCGCTTCTGAGAGAAAATCCTGACCCGACTGATGAGGAAATTCTTGAATATCTTTCAGGAAATCTGTGTCGTTGTACAGGATATCAGAGTCAGCTCCGCTCAATCAGAAATTTCTTAAACAGTAAGAAGGAGGGCGCACCTCTTAATCTTGAGGCAGGCGTCTACGGAGAGGATATCGGAAAGGAGTGGCAGGATGAGCATAAATCAAACTAATGAAAACAGCTTCAACCGCGCCAGAAGGGATTACCACGCAGTTGGAAAATGTATACCGAAGAAGGATTCGAGCCAGCTTTTACTCGGAAAGCCGGTATTTACTGATGATATCACACCGCGTGATGCGCTTGTCATAAAGCTTCTTAGAAGCCCCTATGCGAATGCAATTGTCGAGGATGTAAAGACAGATATTGCTCTTAAGGTACCGGGCATGGTCGCAGTATACACCTGGGAGGATGTTCCGAAAAAGCGTTTTTCTATCGCAGGCCAGACCTTTCCGGAGCCGTCACCGTACGACAGACTAATCCTTGACCGTCATGTTAGAAGTGTAGGTGACGCTGTCGCTATTGTGGTAGGTGAATCGGAAAAGGCTGTAGACAAGGCTCTTAACATGATAAAAGTAAAGTACACGATTCTTGAGCCGGTGCTTGACTTCAGAAAGTCGCTGGACAACAAGGTGCTTGTGCATCCTGAGGATGACTGGTCATCCAGCATAAATACAGGCGATGTAAAGCGCAATCTCATTCATCATGAGGAGGATGAGCATGGAAATGTAGAGAAAATTCTGTCGGAGTGCGATGAGATTATTGAGCACACCTATCGCATAAAGGCAGCGCAGCAGGCATATATGGAGACCTGCAGAGCATACTGTGAGATAGACAGATACGGCAGGCTTCACTGCATCAGCTCGACACAGATTGTTTTCCACCTGCGCCGAATACTGTCCAATGCACTCGATATTCCTAAGTCCATGGTGCGTGCTGAAAAGCCGCGTATCGGAGGAGGCTTTGGTGCCAAGCAGACAGCGGTCTGTGAGGTATATCCGGCATTTGTTACCTGGAAGACAAAGCGTCCGAGCAAGATAATCTACAGCAGAAAAGAGTGTCAGACTATCGCGTCACCGCGTCATGAGATGGAGGTCACCGTGCGTCTTGGAGCAATGAGGGATGGTCATATAAGGGCGATAGATCTTTATACGCTGTCAAATGGTGGAGCATACGGAGAGCATAGCACTACAACAGTAGGACTCTCAGGTCATAAATCGCTCCCTCTTTATACAGGAGGCTGCGAGGCAACCAGATTTTCGTGCGATGTTGTGTACACAAACGTGCAGGCGGCAGGAGCATATAGAGGCTATGGAGCTACACAGGGTATCTTTGCACTTGAATCAACTGTCAATGAGCTCGCTGAAAAGCTGCATATAGACCCGGTTGAGCTTCGTTTGAAAAATATCGTCCGTGAGGGCATGTTTATGCCGGCATATTTTGGCGAGACAGCCAATGCATGTGCACTCGACAGATGCATAATGCACTGTGCGGATAATTTCCATTGGGCAGACAAGTATCCTGTCCGCGATATGGGAAATGGCAAGGTTCGTGCGGCAGGCATGGCACTTGCAATGCAGGGCTCCTGCATATCAAATGTAGATGTCGGATCGTGTACCTTAAAGCTTTCAGACTGTGGCACCTACAATATGATGATAGGCGCGGCAGACATGGGAACAGGCTGTGATACCATACTTGCGCAGATGGCGGCTGAGGTACTCGACTGCGAGCCGGATGATATAACCGTGTTTGGAGCGGATACGGATGCTTCTCCTTATGATTCAGGTTCATATGCCTCATCAACCACCTACATTACAGGAATGGCCACACAGAATGCAGCACTTGAGCTTCGTGAAAACATAAAGAAAATCGGTGCACAAATGCTGGGCCATGCTGCATCAGAGGTGGATTTTGACGGCAAAGAGGTGTATATCATAAATCCGGACGGTGCAGACAATGGGGAGGTTTGCGTAAGTCTTTCCGATATAGCAACAAAAGCACAGGTCAACAACACGATACCTGTAGATGTCACAGCGACATATTCATCACCTGTTTCACCTCCTCCATACATGGTAGGAATGGTCGAGATAGAGCTTGATAAGGAGACAGGAGCAGTTAAAATACTTGATTATCAGGCTGTTGTGGACTGCGGAATTCCGGTCAATCCAAACCTCGCGCGTGTACAGACCGAGGGCGGCATAGGTCAGGGAATAGGCATGGCGCTTTATGAGAATGTCACCTACAATGCCGGTGGAAAAATCGCAGAAAATGACCTCATGCAGTACAAGATACCGACACGACAGGATGTGGGACATATCAACGTCGAATTTGAGACAAGCTATGAGCCTTCAGGCCCATTCGGAGTCAAGTCAATCGGCGAGATAGTTATCAATACACCGGCTCCTGCACTGGCACATGCCATTTATCGCGCAACAGGCGTATGGCACAGGACAGTTCCGTTTACCCCTGAGAAAATACTTATGGGAATGGCAGACCCAAACTGGCACGAAAAGGACCTAAGAGTGAAATGATTCATATCATATACATGGCGGCTGGAAACAGCCGCCGTTTTGGAAGTAACAAGCTGTTTTATGAGCTGGATGGAAAACCTATGTACAGGCATTTGCTTGATCGCTTGGCGGAAATTAAAAATAGGTATAATAAATCAAAATCAGACAGCCAGACCATAGATATAACAGTTGTCACCCGTTACCGGGAAATATTGGACTACTGCGCATGTATCCCAGATTGCCATGCAGTCATAAGTCCGGACAGCGAAAAAGGCATATCCTACACCATAAAAGCAGGAATTATGGCGGTGCAGGAGCAGAAAAAGACTGGTATGCAGGACTACTACATGTTTGCAGTAGCTGACCAGCCATATTTAAAAAGTCAAAGCGTGATTAAATTAATAGACAGAGTGCTTAAAAATACAGGGGGTAAGCGATTGGAGTTTTCACTTCGTTGTGGAGATGCTGTAGGCAACCCGTGTGTATTTAATTCATCGCTTATACCACAGCTTTTATCACTGGAGGGTGATAAGGGTGGCAGAAGTGTGGCAAAGAAGCATGACTGTGTATATGTAGATATTGCAGATGAGAGAGAGCTGATGGATATAGATACATATTTAATCCGCTAATTTACTGCCTTTAAGCAGTAAATTGCTACTTTCTCAGTGTAGTGCGGGTCAATAAGACATACATCGAATTGCATGCAAGCATGCATAGATGATGTCCTTTCCCCCTTGAATTATACATATTTCATACAGATTTCCATATACTACCTCCAAAGCATGAATGCAAATGCAAAAGTAACGGAGGACAATAAAGTGAAAATTACAGGATTGACCAGAAGAGTAGACTCACTCGGCAGAATAGTCATACCGAAGGAACTGCGCAGGATGCTCCATATCAAGGAGGGCAGCCCGCTGGAAATATATATGGATGCAGACGAGACGATAGTGCTAAAGAAATATTCGCAGGTGGGAAGCCTCAAAAATATATCACAGGCATATGCACAGAGCCTGTCAAAGGTAACAGGAGCCATGGTATGTGTGGCGGATAGGGATGAGATAATAGCGGCAGCCGGCAAAAACCACAAAAATTATATAGGCAAGGCTTTGTCAAAAGAGCTCGAGAATATTATGGATAAGAGAAAAAGTGCATTGTACAGTAAAAAAGACGATACCCTGATACCTGTGGTAAAGGACGATAAAGTTGACTGTGAAGCGCAGGCAATAGCAGTAATAGTGCATGATGGTGATAGCGCGGGAGCCGTTATACTGTGTGTTTACGATGAAAAAGCCGATAAGTCTGAGATTGCCGAAAAGCTGGCGGGTGCAGCAGCAGAATTTCTGGCTGACCAGCTTGGCTAGAGATAGCAAAAAGCATTGTAAAAAACTATTTACTTGACTACAACAGTAATAAAGAGTCTCTTTCTCTTAATGTTTACTTTTCTTCTACAGAAAGCTGAGTGACTTTCATCTCCAGATTTTTACAGAAAAGAAGCAAAAGACCATTTATATAAGTCTCATTTGCCAAGCGTTGAAATGGGAATGCCGGTAGCATCAGATAATTCCTTTTATATATATGATCTGTCTCTTATACA
>ENA-UAKN01000232-UAKN01000232.1-human-gut-metagenome-genome-assembly--contig:-NODE-232-length-19088-cov-6.993170_pt1 | contig 19088 bp, 14 predicted proteins | sample MGYA00243690_ERZ654448 | MGnify/ENA primary metagenome ERZ654448 (study PRJEB26926, sample SAMN06164715) | human gut metagenome | biome: ENVO:00009003; feature: ENVO:2100002; material: ENVO:00002003...
CATTTGTCTAATATTATGTTATTATAAAGAAAACTTTCAGGGAGGTATAAGCATGAACGAACAGAACAATTATCAGCAGCCTGTTGAACAGAACTGTCAGCAGGACAATCAGGGCTATCAGCAGCCCGCACCGCAGTATCAGCAGCCTGCACCGCAGTATCAGCAGCCATACGGACAGCAGTTTTACGGACCGGTAAGACAGCTCAATACACGCAGAGGTCTTCTTAAGCTGATTCTGTTATCGATTATAACTTTCGGAATTTATCCGTTTGTTTTCTTTTCCGGAATTTCAGAAGATATAAATCTTATCGCAAGCAGATTTGACGGAAAAAAGACAATGCACTACTGCCTTATGGCGTTTATCATCGGACCGCTTACATTCGGTATCGGCTTTATCGTATGGTTCCATAACCTTTCTTCAAGAATGGGCAACGAGCTTGCAAGACGTGGCATAGCATATTCTTTCGGTGCTTCGGATTACTGGCTATGGAACGTTCTGGGAAGCCTTATCATTATCGGACCGTTTGTTTATCTGCACAAGCTCGCAAGAGCGTCTGTGCTTCTTGCAGAAGATTATAATATCAGAGGCTGAGCAGATACATATTAACATATTGTATAAAAACAAGTAAAGTCAAGGGGCGATTTTCGAATCGCCCCTGATTTTTTTATTTGTTATTAAATACGGCAATTTCATCAATATGGCTGTATATATAATCCTGTGCCTGCTTTGAATAGACAACCGCCGTATACTCTTCGCCACGCTGTGATGTGCGTTGCCTTGTTTCTATTCCGAGCTTTACACCCTGCTCGGTAGGCAGTCTGGTTTTTCTGCCGCTTGGAAGCTCGGTGTTTTCAAGTACGCCTTGTTCTTCGAGCCATTTTGATACAGAGCCTGTTTTAAGCGTACCCGACTTTTCTTCATCAACATAAGAATTGATATTCTGCGTTATATCCGTTGCCGTAACGAATTTCTCCGTGGAAGTAAGCTTCTGACGCATTTCGTCTGTGACCTCAAACGGCAGTCTGTTACGTTTATCTCTCGGCAAGCCGTTCATTTCCGCTATTGCGTCTATGTTGTCAAGCACAAACTGCTGTGCCGCAGGGCTGAGCATTATTGCGTATCTCGGAAAACCGCCCGGAGTGAAATATTCATTAAGCCGTATACCCTCTGAAATGCCGTTTTCGGTCGGCACTCGTTTGAACTTGCCGTTAGGCAGTGTTTCTTCCGTCAGCATACCTATCACGGTCAGCCAGTCGGCAATTGCAGAGCCTTTCAGCTTTACGGAAACATCGCTGTCAATATGCTTGTTTATCATATCGGTAAAGGTTGACAGCGACACTTCATTTATAAAACATCTGAATTTTGCCCGTGCCTCGTCGGTTATTACCACACTGCCACGCTTATGCGGCCTTACAGCTTCGGTGACTTGCGGTTTTGCCACCTCTCCGCCGTTTTCAATCACCTTTTCAAGTATCCCCGAAATGTAGAAAAAGCATCGTGACAGCTTGACGTTATTGATAATATCTCCGTCCGGCACAGGCTTATCGGTAAAAGGGTCTATTCCGTTTGCGAGCTTGTCTATGTATTCCTTGGCGTGCTTCATGGTTTCGAGTTCTGTAGGCATAGCGATTCCTCCGTAAAAATATGTTAATTTATTTTAACACAGATCAATTCTGATTGCAATGTCATTTGCAAAATCAGAACGGTTTGCCGTATTTTCTGCGTTCTGATTTATCACCAAAAATTTCATCTGATATTTAAAAAATCTCCGAACATAATAATGTTGCAAGGTCAAAAGGACCTGCATAACAAATACGGAGGAAAACAACAATGGCTAGTACCAATAAAAAGAACAAGGCAGCATTAAACAGCATCAAGATGCAGGCTGCAAGCGAAGTAGGCGTACCCCTTAAGGATAACGGTTACAACGGTGACCTTACTTCAAAGCAGGCAGGTTCAATCGGCGGTCAGATGGTCAAGAAGATGATCGAATCCTACGAAATGTCAAACAAGCAGTAACCTGAAATATTGCGATCGGTCCGGTGCCATTCAACAGGCATCGGACCGATTTATTTGCATAGTATTATAAACACGGACTTTTGATGAAAGAAATCCGCTCAAAAAATTCAAATAATGTGAAAAAGATATTGAACTTTTGCAAGAATAGTGCTATAATTTTCTTTGTACAATTAGTCGGTACTGCAAGCATACATAATTTTCCTGTGCTTTCATCGGACAGATGCTGAAAGGAAACGGTATTTCGCTTGCATAAGGCAGACGAGCTGCCGCTATGGCGGAAATTACGGCGAGAAAATCGCTTTCAGGAAGGAATGTTTTTACAATGGAAATCAAAATTGAGAAAACTAAAACACCTAAGGCAAAGCCCGTTGACGAAACAAAGCTCGGTTTCGGTCACATCTTTACCGATCATATGTTCGTTATGGAATATGACACGGGCAAGGGCTGGCATGACGCAAGAATAGTTCCCTACGGAGATATTTCTATTTCACCTGCCGCTATGGTTCTTCACTACGGACAGGAAATCTTCGAGGGCATGAAGGCATACAGAACTCCCGACGGCAGCATTCAGTTCTTCCGTCCGGAAGAAAACTTCAAGAGAATGAACATCTCCGCTGAGCGTCTTGTTATCCCTCAGTTAAACGTTGACGATTGCTTACAGGCTCTCCATGAGCTTGTAAAGATAGATGCGGACTGGGTACCTCATACAGACGGTGCTTCGCTTTACATACGTCCGTTCATATTTGCCGCTGATCCGTTCCTCGGCGTTCGTCCCGGCGACAAGTATTACTTTATGATAATCATGTCACCCTCAGGCGCATATTACGCTTCGGGTCTTGATCCCGTTAACATCTATGTTGAAACAAACTATGTCCGTGCAGTAAGAGGCGGTATGGGCTTCACAAAGACAGGCGGTAACTACGCCGCATCGCTCATCGGTCAGGACGAGGCTCACAAGCAGAACTACTCACAGGTACTGTGGCTTGACGGTGTTGAGCGTAAGTACATTGAAGAAGTAGGCGCTATGAACATCTTCTTCGTAATCGACGGCGAGGTTGTTACTCCCGCACTTCAGGGCTCTATCCTTTCGGGTATCACAAGAAAGTCATCTATAGAACTGTGCAAGAAGTGGGGTCTTAAGGTAAGCGAAAAGAGAATCACAATACAGGAAATCGCAGACGCTTACGATGCAGGCAAGCTGAATGAAGTATTCGGTACAGGTACAGCCGCTGTTATCTCGCCTGTAGGTCACTTAAAGTGGGGCGATAAGGTTATGCTTATCAACGACAACAAGATAGGACCTATCTCTCAGCGTCTTTACGATACAATGACAGGTATGCAGTACGGCAAGCTCCCCGATGAAATGGGCTGGATCGAAAAGCTGTAAGGCACTGTAAGTTCCGACCTTTCTGTAAAGCAAAACGGTCGGAGGCAAACACTATTTAAAACGAATTATACGGCAGACAAGCACGACAGCGCAGATACGTTGCCGTGCACTGCTTTTAAACGCAAAACATGAAAGGAAATTTCGCACATGAAAAACACAGAAAAAACCATGGATAAGCTGGTCGCTCTCTGTAAGGGCAGAGGCTTTATATATCCCGGCAGTGAGATATACGGAGGACTTGCAAATACATGGGATTTCGGACCTCTCGGCGTTGAGCTGAAGAACAACATCAAGTCCGCATGGCGTAAAAAATTCATACAGGAGTGCAAGTACAACGTAGGTCTTGACAGTGCTATCCTCATGAACCCTCAGACATGGGTAGCATCGGGTCATATCGGCGGATTTTCCGATCCCCTTATGGATTGCAAGGCTTGTAAGACACGTCACAGAGCGGACAATCTTATCGAGGACTTTGACGGCACAAACTGTGCGGGCTGGTCAAACGAGCAGATGATGGATTATATCCGTGAAAAAGGCATCACCTGCCCCAACTGCGGCAAGGCTGATTTCACAGACATAAGACAGTTCAACCTTATGTTCAAGACATTCCAGGGTGTTACAGAGGACTCAAAGAGCGAGCTTTACCTCCGTCCCGAAACAGCGCAGGGTATCTTCGTAAACTTTATGAATATCCAGCGTACTACCCGTAAAAAAGTACCTTTCGGTGTTGCACAGGTAGGTAAGTCATTCAGAAACGAGATCACTCCCGGCAACTTCATCTTCCGTGTAAGAGAATTTGAGCAGATGGAACTTGAATTCTTCTGCAAGCCCGGCACAGACCTTGACTGGTTCTACTTCTGGAAGGACTACTGCAAGAAGTGGCTCCTGTCACTCGGCATAAACGAAGAAAACTTAAGGCTGCGTGATCACGATAAGGAAGAGCTTTGCTTCTACTCAAAGGCTACAACCGACTTCGAATATCTGTTCCCGTTCGGCTGGGGCGAGCTTTGGGGCGTTGCGGACAGAACCGACTACGACCTTACACAGCACATCAAGACAAGCGGTCAGAAGATGGAATATTTCGATCCCGAAACAAACGAGAAGTACGTTCCTTATGTTATCGAGCCTTCGCTCGGTGTTGAGCGTCTGTTCCTTGCAGTTATCACAGAGGCTTATGACGAAGAACAGCTTGAGGACGGTACAACAAGAAACGTTATGCACTTCCACCCCTACTTAGCTCCCGTCAAGGCGGCAGTTCTGCCCCTGTCAAAGAAGCTTGCCGACAAGGCAGGCGAGATTGCAGACGAACTGTCAAAGTACTTCTGCGTTGACTATGACGATGCAGGCGCTATCGGTAAGAGATACAGAAGACAGGACGAGATCGGTACTCCCTTCTGCATCACATACGACTTCGACAGCGTTGAGGACGGTTGCGTAACAGTCCGTGAACGTGACTCTATGAAGCAGGAAAGAATGCCTATCGCAGATGTAAAGAAGTACATCGAGGACAGAATTGCGTTCTGATAGATAAATAATATGATATAGCAAAACGAGGTGCCAACGCACCTCGTTTTTTATTTGCATAATACCCCTTTCCCTCTTGCATTTCTTCCCCCTTTATGCTATACTTATCCTTAACCGAATATCGAAAATACGGTACGAAAGGCTTTTTGCCCGGTAGGTAATAGGGAATCCGGTGAGAATCCGGAGCAACCGTCATTACTGTATCTGAGCCTATGCTCACAAGTCAGAATACCCCCGTATTTTTCGGCATTGTCTCTTGGACGAGGAAGAAGTACAGCCGATCTTCAGCTAAGGCTGTACCTTTATGCTTTTTTGGCATATCCGTATGGCTTATGTTTGCTGTGCTTAAAGATCAGTTGTGCTTTCACTTTTTTTGGTGAAGGCATTTTTTATTGCCGTTTTTCGTATTTGTTTACGGAGGTGACGTTATGGCGGACGAAAAAATGAGCAAGGCTGTCGCTATGCTTTGCGAAAAGTATGAACAGCTTGGCACTCTGCCCAAACGCTCCGATTTTACTCCAAGCGAAGTCTGCTTTATAAAGCAGAAGCTGGGTCCGTGGACAAGGGCGCTTGAAGCCGCAGGGCTGAAAGAGCCTCCTGCGGTTTCAGCAAAGGAGAAAAGCCGTGAAAAGCGTGAACGCTCCAGACAAAGAAGAAAAGCGGCAAAACGCAGATTAGACGGTTAAGCCTTACGGCAAAAAAGAATAAAGGAAGGTAAAACTATGACAAATGTAAAGAAATTTACAGCAAAAGTGACAGCTTTACTGCTGGCGCTTTCACTGGCACTGCTGTCAGTACCGCAGGTGAGCTTTACTGTATTTGCCGATGACGACCTCGGAAGCGTCCGTGTTATTGTAGAAAACACAACGTTTACCGAAGCGGTCAGCGGCGGTAACGCTCCTGCATGGACAGGTACCAAGATTGACAAGTGGGTATCGCTTGACAAGACCTCAAGTGCAATGACCTGCATAAAGGACGCTATCGAAAGCTCCGGCTTTACTCAGAAGGGCGCAGATGATGGCTACATAAGCGAGATCGCAGGCCTTGCGGCGTTTGACGGCGGCTCGATGAGCGGCTGGATGGGTACGCTCAACGACTGGTTTACAAACGAGGGCTTCACAGCCTATACCGTTGCTAACGGCAAGCTCGTAAGCGGCGATGAGATCCGTATGCAGTACACTATGGACTGGGGTGCAGACCTCGGCAGTGACTGGAGCGGTACAGATACATCGCTTAAAGCGATAAGCAGCGATTACGGCACGCTTTCCCCCGAATTCAGTGCAAAGACCTATAATTATACTCTTACTGTTCCTTTCGGCACAAAGAGCATCAATTTCCGTCCTACCGCACTGAACAAGAATTTCAAGACGGTAAGCAAGATCGGCGACAAGACGCTGAGCCTTACAAAGCCTACTGAAATAAAGGACGGCGATGTTATCACCGTTACGGTAGGTGAGGGTGCAACAGCAAGCACTTATAAGGTAACAATAAAGGAGGGCACAAGACCCACCGCACGTTTTGACAGCTTTGCACTTTCGGCTTTCTCGCTTGACGGCTGGGACAATGACGCTTTCGACCCCGAAAAGCTCGAATATGATGTAAAGATAAAGTCTTACAGCACATCATCTTTCTATATCAACAGCGGAACTAAGTTCAACAAGGATCTGCTGAAGTGCTATGCGGTATACACCGATATAAACGGAGTTGCACAGAGAAACGAGATAAAGTCCGGCAGCTTCAACAGCATTTCTAATATTCCTTTCGGCTTGACTAAGCTGATTTTAGAGCTTTGCTACATTGACGATGAAAGCATAAAGACGCAGTATGTGTTCAACATAACACGTCCCTATGACTACACTGCGGAAATCGCAAGCACAAGCGGCATCACGCTTGTTCCTGCCGGCAGAGAGCTGTATGCGACAAAGTACAACGGCTTTGCAGAAGGAACGGTTTTCAGAAATGACGAAAACGGCAATGTGACCGATACGACCGGCACAAACGCAGAATGCCACAGCTACACAGCCTATGTTTTGGGAGGCACCGACAGCGTTGCACTTACTCTCAAGGGCAAAACCGCAAACGTTCATTTCAGAGCAAAGGCTGACGGCGAATATACAGAGCTTAAAAGCGGCGAAACAACTCCCGCATATTCCTTCGGCAAGGACGGCACTGTTACAGTATCAATAGATGTGGTTTCGGACGGCGATTATCTTACAGACAAGTTTGATGACGCAGACAAGATAACAAGCTACAAAATAAAGCTCGTAAAGGCTGACGTTTCTATAAAGAACGTACACTTTACAGAGCTTAAAAGCGAACACGGCGATATGTATCCCGCATTCGACCCGTCACTTCTCAGCTATAATATAGTTATAGCAAATGACGCAGAATTCCCCACAGTATATTTCAAGGTTGCCGATGGTTGCACAGTTAAGATAGGCAACGATGCCGCAACAGCAGATGAAAACGGCGTTTACAGTCTTGTTACCAAGAGCGCAAACACTACTGTAACGGTAACAGACGGCACTCTTTCAGAAAGCTATACTGTCAAGGCTACAAAGAGAAGCAAGTATGACGTACCCGACAAGGTCGTTGATTATCTTTGCATCAACAGCCAGTACACCAACGTTTCCTACGGTGTAGGCCCCGAGCAGACGCTCGCAGGCACTATAAAATCACTCGGTAACTTCGGCGGTTATATCACATATTACTATGAAAACCCAGTAACAGATGACCCCTCAAACCCCTACGGCCTTGACTTCTACGCTTACGGCAACAGCTTTGTAAGCGGCGGAAGTGCGGCTGAAAGCGGACAGGTATATGTTTCTGAGGACGGCAAAACATGGTATGCACTCGCAGGAAGTGAGCATTTCGAAGATACGACCATCACCGATTACGAAGTAACATACAAAAAGACAGCCGACGGTAAAACAAGCTGGACGGATAATCAGGGCAACTCAAACGACGGCTCAAAGCAGACAGGCAGATGGGTTTCACCCAGCGTTTACTATATGAACGATCTTGCAAAGAGCGATACTGTCACACTCAGAGGCGTTGTTATCCCCAGCGTTCAGGGCAGTATACAGGGCGATAGCTCTACAGCTTCCTTTGTAGGCACGACAAGGTTCGGCTATGTTGACTACTTCAAGAACGGCACGATAGGCACTAATGTAAACGCATACAGCGAAAATGCCGAATCAAACGGTTTCGACTTAAAGTGGGCGGTAGATGAAAACGGCAACCCCGTTACATTCAAAAACGGCGTTCACTATATAAAGATACAGACAGCAAGCAACATCTGGGCAGGCGTATTCAACGAGAAATCGACAGAGGTTTCTTATGTTGTAAGAACAACCGCAAACGAGGAAGAGGTCGGCACGACAGCGCTTCCCGGAAAAATAGTCTTAACAGACGCAAACGGCAAGACAATAAAGGAAATTACTCCCGATGATAACGGTGTTTACGAGATAAGCACAGGTATCGAGGAAAGCGTGAACGTTTCCGTATCCGGCGCTGACGATGATAACATTTATATCAACAATCAGCGTGTAGCATCCGGCACAGAGGCTAAAATCGCACTTAATCAGTCTGAAATAAAGGTTGTCAGAATAATCGTTCAGAACGGTGAAAAACAGCCCGTATACGCTTACTTAAAGCTCGTTCCCGATGATGTAAAGGCGGCTGAGCAGGTTGAAGAGCTTATTGACGCTATAGGCGATGTAACGCTCGACAGCAATGACGACATCACAGCGGCAAGAACGGCTTATGACAAGCTCAGCGACAACGCAAAGGCACTTGTAGGAAACTACGAAACCTTAACAGCCGCAGAAGAAGCTCTCGCTAAGGCTGAGGCTGACGTTATAAGCAATGCGATAAAGACAATAGACGCAATCGGCAAGGTAACCGCTGACAGCAAGGATAAGATTGAAAACGCAAAGGATGCTTACTCGGCAGTTCCCGAGCGTTTAAGAGATAAGGTCACAAATTCGGATACTCTTGACAAGGCAACAGAAAGATTTGCTGTTATCGACACGATAAAGCAGGCAGGCACAAAGAGCGAAGAGCACTTCAGCACTGTTCTCGGCACTCTTGCGGATAACGATATCTACCCCGTTCAGTCTATCGGCGGTGAATGGTCGGTTATCGCACTCGCAAGAGCAGGAAAGCTCTCTGCCGACAAGGCGGCAAAATACTACAGCGAGCTTTGTGAAGCAGTAAAGGCTAACGGTTCAGACAGACTTTCTGACAGAAAGCCTACGGAGAACGCAAGAGTTATAATCGCTCTGTCCTCACTCGGAAAGAATTCCGCAGACATCGCAGGCCATAACCTGCTGAGCGGTCTTGACGATATGGACTATATCACATCGCAGGGTATCAATGCGGTTATATTCTCACTTATAGCATTCGACACTACAGATTACAGCGCAAAGACGCACGATGAGCTTATCGCTTATATTGTTGACAATATGACGGGCAAGGGCTGGGCGCTCGCCGGCGATACCGCAGATGTTGACCTTACGGCTATGGCTATACAGGCTCTCGCTCCCTATGCGGCTGACGAGAAGGTAAATGCGGCTATAGACAGCGGTCTTGAGTTCCTTGCAGAATCTCTTGACGAGAACGCAAGATATGCAAACGGCAGTGAAAGCACCTCGCAGGTACTTATCGCACTTGCCGCTCTCGGCATCGACCCGCTAACAGATTCAAGATTCATCGTTGACGGCATCACGCTTATCGACGCACTTGAAAGCTACGCTACAGAAAACGGCTACAGCCACACGCTCGGCGGCGAAGAAAACTATATGGCTACCGAACAGGCGGCGCTCGCTCTTACAGCTTATGAGCTTTCAAAGGACGGCTCTTCACTTTACGAAATGTCTGCGAAGGCTGAGCCGACAGAACCCGAAAATCCCGATACGCCCGCACAGCCCGGCGATTCTGTAAAGCCCGGCGACTGCTCAGGCAAGCCCGAAGATAAAAACGATCCCATAAATCCCGGTACAGGCGTACTTGTAACAGGCGGTATGGCAGTTCTCATCTCAGGCGCAGTTATGCTTGTTTCGAAGAAAAAGCGCAAATAAGTAAAACTATTATGTAAATGCTTGTTCCGTACCTGTTTTTATGATAAAATAGGTGCGGAACAATTTTTACATAACCGATATTTCACGGAGAAAAAATGAAAGCTTTTTTTGATAAATACAAATATATACTCGGTCTTGGGCTGGCTCTTGTCGCTGTGGTAATAATTGCGGTAGTTTCCGCCGCTATGGGAAAAGATGCCGCCGAAAACAGCGGTATATCATACGTTACCCCCGAAACATCATCGTTTACAACCGTAGAAAGCCTTGTCGCAACAACCGCTTTTCAGACAGACGGCAATTCTCAGACAACGCCCGCAACAACCGTTACGGACACTTCTTCACAAACCTTACCTGAAAGCGAAAAGCCGGAAACAACGGCAATAACCTCTGTCGCATCAACATCATCTACCGCCGCAGACATTTCAAAGCCAACCGAAAAGCACGTTTTCACATCCGCCCCGACATCTTCGGCAAGTCCGGCATCTTCAAAAGTCACAACAGTATCAACCGCTTCATCTGTAATATCAACGACCCCGAAGCCAGACAAGCCAATAAAGAAATATGACAACACCTGCACATTCGTTATAGAGTGCAAAACCATACTCAACAACAAGGATAAACTGAAAAAAGGACTTGAAAAGTACGTTCCCGATGATGCCGTAATATTCAGCAAAACGGTCGGATTCGACAGCGGCGAAAGCGTATACGATATACTCCGCCGTATCTGTGACGAAAACAGTATTCAGATGGAGGCAAGCTACACCCCTGCGTTCAGCTCATACTATGTCGAGGGTATCAACAACCTTTACGAATTCGACTGCGGACAAGGCTCAGGCTGGATGTACAGCGTAAACGGCGTTTTCCCGAACTACGGCTGTTCATCGTACAAGCCCGTAAACAACGACAAGATAGCGTTCCGCTATACCTGCGAGCTTGGCTACGACCTTCAAAACTAAGGAGCAACAATGGAAAGAACACACCCTGTAACAGCGGCAATGTATTTTCTGTCGGTGATACTGATAACCGCAATAGTGCAAAGCCCCGTCTTTATGGCGGAGGCTCTTGTCTGCTCTGCCGTTTTTGCTTTTTTACTGAACGGAAAAACCGCCGCAAGAACGCTTTTTGTAATGCTGCCTATGACACTGCTTGCGGCGGTTATAAATCTTCTGTTTTCAAACAGAGGCATAACCGAGCTTGCAAAGTTACCGAGCGGCAACAGTATCACACTTGAAACGCTTATTTTTTCGCTGTTTACAGGCGCTATGACAATATCGCTCATAATGTGGTTTATCGGACTTAACAAGTGTATGACAAGCGACAAAACGGTATATCTTCTCGGAAAAGCACTGCCGTCACTCGCTTTGCTGTTATCAATGACACTACGTTCAGTGCCTATGTTTGCAAGACGGGCAAAGCAAGCGGCGGCGGCCCAGCGTTTTGTAGGAAACGATATATACGAGGGCAACTTTAGAAGCCGTATCAGAAGCGGTGTTCACGTTCTCTCCGTTGCTGTAACGGATACCCTTGAGCATAGCGCATATACCGCCCGCTCTATGAAATACAGAGGTTACGGTACAGCAAAACGTACAGCCTACAGCATATTCAGATTCGCACCGTCCGACTTTATTATAATGTCTGTTACCGTGATATGCACAACCGCAATTATTATTCTTTTTGCAAGCGGTAAAGCCTATTATCTCTATTATCCCGAATTTATCCTGCCGCTGACAGCTTTCGATATTTCTGCGGATGTTTTCTGGCTCATACTCTGTGCGATGCCTGTTGCAGCCGAGCTTTATTCACGTTTTAAACGGAGGGAAAGAAATGGAGCTTTATAATATTTCAAATCTGTCATATTCCTATCCCGGCTCGGACATGAACGCACTCTCCGATATTTCGCTTAAAATAAACAAAGGAGAATTCGTAATACTCTGCGGCAGCTCGGGAAGCGGAAAATCCACCCTTTTAAATCTTATGAAAGCGCCTGCCGACGCAGGAACGCAAAAAGGAAAAATTTCTTTCAGCGGTCATTTTGCCGGCTTTGTCACGCAGTTTACCGACGAGCAGATCGTCTGCGACAAGGTTTGGCACGAACTTGCCTTCGGTGCGGAAAGCATAGGACTTTCACAAAACGAAATACGCTCGCAGGTTTCCCAGACCGCTTTGTTCTTCGGCATAGAGGACTTGCTGTACTGCGACTGCGACAAGCTCTCGGGCGGTCAGAAACAGATGATTAACTTAGCGTCGGTAATGGCTATGAACCCGGATGTACTGCTCCTTGACGAGCCGCTCTCACAGCTTGACCCTATTGCTTCCACGCAGTTTATTTCTCTGCTTGTGAGAATAAACAAGGAGCTTGGTACGACCGTGATTGTTGCGGAGCATCAGCTCGGCGGTCTTTTGTCCGTTGTAAAGCGTGTGGTTATGCTCGACAACGGCAAGGTGTGTCACGACGGCGACGCAAGCTCTCTTACAGAGCATCTGTCAGAAAACAATCACCCTATGCTTTTTGAAATGCCGGCAGGTGTAAGAGCAAGCGCATCTGTCAGCAATGTTCTTCCACTGCTTGACGTTCCCTCCGCTAAGAACTGGTATACATCCTACGGCGAAAATCACAGGCTCGTATCACCTGCCGCCGCAGACGATACGCTGTCGGAAGAAAGCTGTATATCCGTTAAAAATCTGTCTTTCGGCTATAAGAACAGCAAAAGAGATATTATAAGAAACCTTTCGCTTGACATAAAGCAAGGGAGCATAACCGCAATAGTGGGCGGAAACGGCGCAGGAAAATCGACCCTGCTAAGCCTTATCTGCGGTACGCTCAAGCAAAACAGCGGAAAAATAATGATAAGCGGCGGAAAGATAGGTTTTCTTCCGCAAGACCCTACCCTGCTTTTCAATAAGGAAACGCTCAGAGAAGAATTTGCCGGAAATGCCGATGAAATAGCCACCGCATTTAATCTTACGCACCTGCTGTCACGTCACCCGTTTGACTTATCCGGCGGGGAGCGGCAGAAGGCGGCGCTCGCAAAGCTCGTTTCCTACGGTGCGGATATACTTCTTCTTGATGAGCCGACTAAGGCGGCGGACGCAGTATATAAGCAGATGTTCTCGGCATTATTGAAACAGCTTAAAGCAGACGGGAAAACGATTGTGATCGTCAGTCACGATATGGATTTCTGTGCCGAAACGGCGGATATATGCGCCCTGCTTTTTGACGGCGAAATAAGCGTATCTCTGCCGCCGTCACAGTTCTTTGCCGATTCTTCATTCTTCACAACAGACAGTGCGAAAATTGCCAAAAACGTATGCGATAATGTTTACACTGTCGCAGGGCTTATAGCTTCTCTCGGAGGAAGGGCTGAAAACTACGGCGATCTCTCCGGACGTTTTCACGATATAAAAGGCGATAAGCCCGACACAGCAGTACCGCAACGCAAAAAACGCAAAAGGCTCTCGGTTTTCCGAAAGGTAATGCTTTCGCTCGGCAGCGTCGGATTTATTTTTATGCTTTTAGCCGGTACCGGCATATTTCCTTTTGAGATACCGTCAGAGCCGTTCTGGCTGCAATATGCGTTGCTGTGCGTTCCTATGATTATGCTTATTATCGGCGTTGCCCCGAAAAACTCAATGGCAAAGCCGCCCGTAACCGCAAAAAAAGTAACTCCGTCCGATATTGTCGCAGGCGTTATAACCGCTGTTCTTATCCCATTCACAGTGATACTCGGCACACTTTTTATCCCTAACGGCACAAGAAAGCATCTGCTGATAATTCTTGCCGTGCTTGTCGAGTGCCTTGCCGCTTTCTTTATCAGCTTCGAAAAAAAGAAGCCGTCCGCAAAGGATATTGCGGTGCTTGCCGTGCTTTCTGCGGCGGCTGTCGCAGGAAGGGAGCTTTTCTTTATGTTTCCGCAGTTCAAGCCCGTTGCCGCAATCGTTATCATAAGCGGAACGGCGCTCGGTGCGCAGGCAGGCTTTCTTGTCGGCGCAGTGTCTATGCTTGTATCGAATATGCTGTTCGGTCAGGGTATGTGGACACCGTGGCAGATGTTTGCAATGGGGCTTCTTGGCTTTTTCGCAGGTATCATCTTCTCGAAAAAGCGCAACACGCTCGCCCTTTGTATCTACTCCTTCCTGTCAGTCCTCGTTATTTACGGCGGAATAATGAATATATCAAGTGTGCTTACCTACACGACCGATATAAACTTACAGACAATTACCGCATATATCATTTCCGGCATACCCTTTGACCTTATCCACGCAGTATCCACAGTAATATTTGTGCTTATAACAGGCGACGCACTATTGAAAAAATGTTGCCGTCTGAGAGTAAAATTCGGATTATTTCAGTGATTTCAATAAATTCGACAAAATTTCTGACATATTATCCCATTTTTCAACTTTATTTTTGATTTGTTATTGAAATGCGCCTTTCTTTAAATTATAATTTTATTATCGGATAATTGTAAAGTGAGGTGGGAGCATGGCTTATGTACTCGAGGTTATAAGCAAAGATGGGAAAATCAAATACATTAATTCCGCAAAAGCAACCGTATATTGTCCGGAATATGCTGCACGGTATGATGACAAGAAAACTGCTATGACAGTAGCGGCGGCACTCCTGAGAAATGAATGCTACCGGTCTATAAGTGTTAAAAAGCTCTCGTTGGAGCTATGTGTTGCTTCGTATAAAAGAAACCGTTCATTATCATTCAATTTAATTTATCCCAATATATATAAGGGTAGCAGCTACAAATAAAACGGCTGTTTTATCTGCGTTTTCAGCAGAAAAAACTCACGCCGTTAAAAATTATGAACGTCTGCATTTATGTACAAACTTTCCCGTAAACAAAATGACGTCACGCTTTTCGGCGTGACGTCATTTTCATATATAGTAAGGAGAATCGGAAACGTTTATTCCTTTACAGAGCCTGAAACAAGGTTGCTGTAAATAAACTTCTGCATCGAAAGGAAAATTATTAACGTAGGTATGATACAGATAATTACACCGGCGAAGATAATTTCCCACTGTGAGCCGTAAGGACCGATGAACTTATATAGTGCTGTTGATACGACCTGAAGTCCGTCACTGGGCATATACAGGTTTGCTGTATAGAAGTCGTTGTATATGCTTACAAACTTGATTACAAGCACGGTCGCAATAGCAGGACGGAGCATAGGGAGAATAATGCTCAGGTATACTCTCGGATATGAACAGCCGTCAAGTATCGCACTTTCGTCAAGGGATACGGATATGTTATTGAGGAACTGTATGAAGATATAGATTGAAACTATATCCGTACCGATATAAAGGATTATCGGTGCGGCGAGGGTGTCATAAAGACCAAGTGCGTGCACTACCTGGAATACCGTTACCTGCATAGAGATATTCGGCAGGAGTGCGGCAATAAGGAATATATTCTTTACAAGCTTAGTGAACACCATTGTAAAACGCTGTACAACAAAGGCGGTCATAGTACCTGTGATTATTGTTCCCGCACACGAGAACACAAGGATAATAGCGGTATTGATAAGGCCTTTCATTACGTTACCCTGCAGGAACGCCGTCTTGAAGTTTGCCAGCTCCACCACCTTAGGAAGCTCAAACGCTCCGCTTGTCAGAAAATCCTCGTGGCTTTTCAGCGAGCCGAGTAATACGACTACCAGAGGTACGATAACTATAAGGCAGGCTATGACAAGCACGGCGTATTTCAATACGTCTATCAGTATTCTTACACCCTTAGGCGTTTCCTTGAACCTGTATTTATCCATGTTGAAAGAGGTCTGTCCGGAGTTTTCGGTTGTTGTGATATTGTCTGTCATTGTTACACCTACTTTTCTTCCTTAAAGAATATCTTCTGGATCATCGTAATCACTATTATTATAAACAGCAGAACGATAGCCATTGCGGATGCAAGTCCGATCTTCTGGTACTGGAAGCCCGTTTCGATCGTCTTGATAACGAAGGTCGATGTTCCCATCTTACCGCCGGTTATAATATACGGTATCTCAAATACAGATGCAGCACCCTTTATGGCAAGGATAAGCTGTAATGCGATGATCGTTCTGATGCCGGGGAAAATTATGTGCCAGAACTTCTGCCATGCGTTTGCACCGTCAAGATCTGCCGCTTCGTAAATGTCGGGCGAGATAGACTGGATAGCACCGATGAACATCAGAATATCAAAGCCGATATAACGCCATACCGACGCAAAAACCAGACACCAGTTGTTGATAGCGCCGTTTGACAGCCACTTTACAGGATCTGCTCCGAAAAGTGCGATTATGGAGTTGAGCGTACCGCCGTCATCGCCTCTGAAGAATCTCTGGAAAATAAGTGCTACCGCAACGCCGTTCATAAGATAAGGGAAGAAGATAACTCCCTTGAACAGTCCTGCGAGCTTTATTTTCGAGCATAACAGAGTTGCGATGAAAAGTGCAAGTCCGAGCTGTATAAACGAGCCGACAAAGTAGTACAAGCTGTTGATGAGCGTTGAAAGATATGCCATATCGGTAAACAGCGTCTTATAGTTGTCAAAACCGACCCACTGTACATTTACGCCAAGCTGGTCACGTTGCTGGAAGCTGAATATTATCATATTCACAGCAGGGATAATAGTGAAAAGTATCAGCAGTGCGACAGGTATTGCCAGAAACAGCACTGTGGTCATGTATTTCTGACCTGTATAGCCTTTAAGCCACTGCCATAATGTGCGACGCTTCTGAATTGCGGTAACGCCTTGAGTAGCCATAAATCTGTCCTTTCAAGAAATAATTTCTATTTTTGTAAATTAGTTAATTTTCTCCATAAAAACCTATACGGAAAGACTTACGCCTTTCCGTACGGGTTTGTGTGTTTGGAGTATCTATGAAGAAAATACGATAGCGTTAATTAGCCGTTAGCCTTGATGTATGCTTCAAGCTCTGCGTTAGCATCTCTTGTAGCTGCCCATTTCTGATTAACGGAGTCTGCGATAGCCTTGAAGCCGTCTTCGCCCTTGCCTGCAAATGCTGCTTCAGCAAGCTGGAGCTTGAAGTTAGCAGAGTCGCCTGTCCATATACCAACCTCAGAATCCTTGTCGATAGCGTTGAATACGCCTGTCAGACCTTCGGGAGCTGATGCTGCTGTGAAGAATTCACAACCGTCAAATGCTGAGAGGTAATCGGGGAGCTTGCTGCCTTCAAGTGTATTGATACCGCCTTCAGCCTCAGAGAAGCCGGATTCAGCGATGAACCATTCAATATACTTCTTGCCGAGATCCTTCTTGTCATCGGCAATGTTCTTGTTTATGCCCATGCAGTAGTCTGCTGCGTACTGTGCGTACTGCTTGCCGTCCTTAGAGAAGGGAGCAGGCATATAACCGATATTTTCGGGATCAAGGTTATTATCCTTAGCAACCTGCTGGAACTGTGAAACTGCCCATGAACCCATTGTCATTGTAGCAACTTCGCCCTTTGCAATCATCAGCTTTGAGCCTTCCCAGTCGGAGCTCATCGGGTCGCCCTCGATAAGAGTAGAATCTGAATATATATCGTACATCAGCTTGAATACGTTGTAGTAGGGCTTGCCTTCTGTGAAGAAGTCTTCCTTGTTTACGATAAGGTCTGTTTCAAAGTTGGGGTTACCCGAAGAAGGAACAACAAGGCTTGACCACTGTGAAGCTGTCCAGCTTGCTTCCTTGAAGTTTGTGTAGTAAGGAATTACATCGGGGAACTTTTCCTTGATCTTCTTTAAGTCAGCAATGAATTCGTCGGCTGTCTTGGGCATTGTTGTGATGCCTGCGTCTGCCCATACCTTCTTGTTGTAGCAGATACCGCCGCTAACAGAACCTAAGTGAGCAAGGCCGTATACTGTTCCGTCATACATCTTCTGATCTGCCCACTTGTACTTATCCTTAAGCTCATCGTACTTGCCGAGAGGCTCGAAGAAGTTTGAAAGATCGGCGAGCTTAACTGTATCGGGTATCATGAGTACATCGCCATATTCCTTGGTGCTCATCATTGTCGAAACGTCATCTGCGTAGCTCTTGAATGACTGATATTCAACAGTGCAGTTGTACTTTTCTTCAAAAGCATCTGTCATCTTGTCGAGTGAGCCGTCATCCTTACGGTCTGTACGGTGAGTAAGAACCTTGAGGGTGATCTTTTCGCCCGAAGGTGTAGTCGAAGATTCTTCCCCCGATGTCGCAGAACTGTTATCTTCTGTCTTTGATGAAGATGATGTACTGCCTGATGTTGATGATGTTGCATTGTTACTGTTGCAGGCTGCCAGCGAAACTGCTGTGCTTGCCGCAAGGATACCTGCGAGTATCTTCTTTGCTTTCATGTGATAATTTCCTTTCTGGTCGGACAGTGCTTAGCCACTGATCCTTAGTTGATAGTTAATGAATTTAGCTTATGTTTATTAAGCTGTTTCCGCTTGCTTAATTCACTTAAGATTATACAACGTTTTAGCTAAAAGTCAATACGGCTATAGGAAATTCAGCTAAAACACATAAATAATATTTGTTTATTATGTGCATTAAAAACAAAATTCACACTAACTTAACTGTGTTACACAGTTTTATTAAGTAAGTATCGGTGTAACCCGTTTTCACACTTACAAATTCGTTTAACTAAAATAATTTTATGTTAGGTTACATATATTTCACACTGTTTTTTGTTGTTTTTAAACGCTGTTAAATTCGCCCGTAAATATGATGACTCAAAAATTCTCGGCTATTCATTAAAAATAAAGGAGATAAAGTTGCGGGTGTAGGGGAAGTGTGGTATAATAACCTCAGACTTAAAATCCGCTGGGAGCGGATTTTGCCGTGCAAAAGCACGGCTTGCGGCGCACCGCACGTCTGAGAACATTTTACCATTAAATCTTTTGTCTGACGACAAAATACGGCGTACCGCCGTGTCGGTTTACACCGACTTGATTTATGGTATAATAACCTCAGACTTAAAATCCGCTGGGAGCGGATTTTGCCGTGCAAAAGCACGGCTTGCGGCGCACCGCACGTCTGAGAACATTTTACCATTAAATCTTTTGTCTGACGACAAAATACGGCGTACCGCCGTGTCGGTTTAC
>ENA-UAKN01000243-UAKN01000243.1-human-gut-metagenome-genome-assembly--contig:-NODE-243-length-18580-cov-7.739649_pt1 | contig 18580 bp, 5 predicted proteins | sample MGYA00243690_ERZ654448 | MGnify/ENA primary metagenome ERZ654448 (study PRJEB26926, sample SAMN06164715) | human gut metagenome | biome: ENVO:00009003; feature: ENVO:2100002; material: ENVO:00002003...
CTATAATATAACATAAAATCAAGCCGGTGTCAAGTGCATCGCCCTGCATAATCCGAAGAACCGCCCCGATTAAAAGGCGGTTTTCCGTTTATCCGGTTTTCCTCACAGGCCTTATATACTTCCAGTATCTCTTGCAGTCGTGATAGAAGTAGAACACTCTGCCCTGCGTTTTGTCAAGCTCATAGCCCGACTTTTCATAGTCAAAGTCCTTCATAGCCCGTTCTATCTTTGCTTCAACCGCACTGTTTTCGGTCTGAAAGTCGAACGGTCCGTGCTCAAACACGATATACTCGCCCTCAGGCACATCCATAATCTGCATCTGCCTTGGTATCTCTCCGCTGTAGTCGGCAGGAAGCCTTACACCGTAAGCCTCAGCCAGCGGAATGCCCCAGCTGCATATTCTTCCCTCAGGCTCGTTTATGTACGCCATCACCTGACCGCTTCCGCTGTTCGCCTCATCGCCGCCCATATCGTCGAGCTTGCCCTTGATACTGTCAAGCAGTCCGCATATAGTTGCACAATCCTGTCCGGGAATGTGACTCTGCTTTTCCCAGAAGTCGTAATACCCTATACTCTCGTAGTTTCTGATATGCAGGAATTTATGAGCCGGGATAGTTACGAAATACGCCTTAATATCACTGTTTGTCTGTGCCATACCTGTTCCTCCTATACCTAAAAGATAGCAGTCGAAAGGTCTTATAGCTGTGCGGAGAATTACAGGTACAGGGTGTAAGCGGTAAGCGCTCGGAGTAATTCCGTATGCCGCTTTGAATGCCCTTGTGAACGCCTCGTGAGATGTAAAGCCATAGTCAAGCGCAATATCAAGTATGCCCTTGTCGGTATCTCTCAGCTCCCTCAGCGCAAAAGCAAGCCTGCGGTATCTCATATAATCCCTAAGCTTCATTCCCGATATTTTGCTGAATTTCCTTGAAACATAGTATTCCGAGTAGCCAAGCGTCTGCGACAGCCTGCCGAGTGTCAGCCTTTCGTCCTCGCCGCTTTTTATACACCTGTCTATGTCGTCAACAATATTCTGAATATTCATATACCATTCGTTTATCCCGTTCATCTGTTTTTCTCCCGTACAGCTTTCTTCCATCTTTTCGACTGTATTCATTTTATCACAAACGAGAAAGCCGAAACTTGATACGGCTTGCCGTCCTGCTTATTCCTCCGGCGTAAAGAACACATTCCCGTCATCGTCTGTCGTAAACACCGTGAAGCCTGTATAGCACACGTTTCCGTAAATGTCGTTTATAACAAAACTGTATCTGTAGTCGCCTGCAGGCAGATTGACAAACTCTATCATATTGTCGCCGCTGTAGGTGCATTCATCGCCCTCGGCTTTGCCTGCAAAGTTACCCTCGCTGTCGTAAGTATTGAATATCGGCACTATGACATCTCCCTCTTTAAGCGGAACAACGCTTCTTGCCGACTCGCCGTTTTCGTTTACGCCGTCCCATGTTCCAAGCGCCGTTATGTCATACGCATTGCCGTCCTGCGTCATAGCTATACGCAGATTTGTTTCCTTGCCGTTGAGTTTTATAGGTGATGTGTAAACCGAGCTGTTTCCGTTCTTCTCCACTATGAACATAGGGATAAGATTATTCTCAATCATATACCACTGACCGCTGAAATTATCCTCGACCAGTCCAGACGAGAAATCGACCTTTGTACTCTGGTCAACGCCGAATTCGATAAGCTCACCCGTTTCCTCGTCAACACGGTAAACCGAACAGTTTACGCTCGCAAGGTTGTTTATAGTATCGTCCGTAACATTGAAGTAGAACGTTCCTTCATCATCAAGCACAGGGCCGACATCTATCTGCACACTGCTCTTATCACCGCAGAAGCCCATGTTGTCGGTCTTGTTGTTGTAATGTTCCCAGTTGCTCTCATAGTCGGAATAATCCCCGTCGCTCCAGTACACCGCACCGTCCGCAAGCCATGTTTTTTCACCGCTGTACCCGTCCGTACTGCCGTTTTGTGCGCCGTATGCGATTCTGTCAACAAACGTCATATAGTACGGACTTACGCACACCTTGCCGAATGTGGCTAGCTCGGTAGAGCCTGAAACGCCGAACGGATAGTAGGTCGAAAGCCCCGTTGAGCCGTCCTTGTCCTCGCCGTAGATGTTATACACTACCGCCTTTTCAAGCGCCGACATAACCTTGTCCGCCTTGTCGCCCGATACCGTAGCCGCTATCATAGAGCCGAGATCCACCATGTTGGTATATCCCTCTGTATCGTTGTTACTGCCGTATGCTCTTACGGTATAGATGCTTCTTACCGCATTTGCAAGCAGTGCAGGGTCGGAAGAAATATCGTTCATTTCCTCGGCGGCATCATTCACTGCCTTTACAAGCTCGTCTATACGGCTGAGATCCGTTATCGAAAGCGTAGCCTCGCCGCCTGCGCCGATAGCCTCGCACGATGCCATAAAGCTGTCAGCGACCGTCTTTCCGAGTTCGGCTGTATCCGCTGTCGGATTACTTTCCATAAAGCCTGCTATCTCGGTATAATCCCAGCCGTAGCCCGGTTCCGTTTCTTCCGATGCAAACATATAGTCTGCGTGCGGAACAAGCATATTCGCCGTTTCGACCGTTGCCATAAGGCAAGCGTCAAAGCCGATGAACGCAAACTTATCCGTCATCTTGCCATATACAGATGTAAGCGCAGTGTCTATCTCCTCAAGCGACAGCGAATCGTTCTCGTTAAGCTCATCGAAGCACACGCCGCTTATACTTCCTCCGCCGTGATTCCAGAAGATAAGCCCCATTTTAGCCGCCGCATAGTTTTCTATACCCCAGCTTAAAAAATCGACAAGCACATCCTCCTTGCCCATATTGACAGACTCTTTTTCTTCGATAAGGCTTATTTCTCCGCCCGTTACAACATAACGCTGTGTCTTTTCGGCAGAGATGCCGTATGTATCCGCCCACGCTCCGGCACCGCCCGTCTGAATGACGAACTTCACGTTCTCGCTTTGTGACCCTGCGATCATTTCCTCAATGTCGCCGCTTGCAAGCCCGTTCTCGCTTTCAAGGTCGCTTCCGCACATATAAATGAATACCGTCTGTGTGCCGTCCTCGCCCATAGGTTTTTCGGCTTCACGCTGTTTTCTTGCAATGCTTATCCCGTCCGAACCGCTGAACGTCAGCTTTGACGCACGACTGCCCGTAACACTTCCGTCATATTTATTATCACTGCCTTCGCTACTTTCCGCATTGCCGCCGTCGCTCGTCTGCCTGTTGTCGCTTGCCGTGCTGTCGGAAATCTCCTCCTCATCGTCAAGGCAACCGCTTGAAAGCACAGCCGTTGCAAGTACCGATGCCGCAAGCAGTGTCCGTAATATCTTTTCGCTTGTTTTTCTCATAAGCTCTCCTTTTCTCTTAGCCGTAATTATAACCATATTCTCACATATTAATTATAATCGTTTTTCTCGGCAATTGCAACGAAAAGGCACAAACGGTATTTAATCGGCTGAAAACGGTAATCCCCCTCGCCGCCCTAAACTTCCAAAACCGCATTATTCCTCTCACTTTTCGTAGGGCGAGGGGCTTGCCCCTCCCGTTGCACCGTAGTTATTGATTTTCTCAGCGTTTTTAATCTATCAATCATCAATAGCGGATTGCAATCAAATTTTCATTTTTATATATTAACTTGATTTTTGATAATTGCAATGATGTTTCGGGAGGGGCAAGCCCACTCCCCTACGAATATTCCTACAATTCATCACAACCGCATATAAACTGCAAACGCCAAACTTGGCTTATAAACACTTTGCCGGTTTCGCAAAATGTAGCAAATCGCAAACATTCTTGGCTCCCTTGCCAAAGGGAGCTGGATTGCGACAAGACTTTTTCTTATTATAAATTGCAACATTCTGCGATTTAATCAACGTTAATATCCGCTCAACCCTATCTGTCGCAAGACTGAGGGATCGTTACACCGATTACTGACATCCCCACAGCCTTCTCACAATCACAACTCGCCCCTCACCAACCCTTCCAAAACCTCAACCACCTAAGTAAGTCCTAACTAACCTAATTTTTACAAAAAAATTTTCAAAAACCTCTTGACAAACGCCGACATATCGGTTATAATAAAATCAACAAATCAGTAAACGTTACTGATTTCGCTAACAACAATAAGAAAATAAAGATTTTATCACTATGAAAGGATAGGTAATTTACTATGAAAAAGTGGGTATGTCCGGTATGCGGTTACGTTCATGAGGGAGATACACCTCCCGAGTTCTGCCCCCAGTGCAAGGTTCCCGGCAGCAAGTTCACAGAACTCAAGGAAAACGATAAGCTGGTATTTGCTGACGAGCATAAGGTAGGCGTTGCAAAGGCTGTTGAGGATGAGGAGATCATCGCAGGCTTAAAGGCAAACTTCGAGGGCGAATGCACAGAGGTAGGTATGTATCTCGCTATGGCAAGAGCCGCTCACAGAGAAGGTTACCCCGAGGTAGGCCTTTACTACGAAAAGGCAGCTTGGGAAGAGGCTGAACACGCAGCAAAGTTCGCAGAGCTTTTAGGCGATGTTGTAAGCGCATCGACTAAGGAAAACCTTGAAAAGAGAGTTGCCGCAGAGCACGGCGCTACACAGGGCAAGCTTGACCTCGCAAAGAGAGCAAAGCAGTTAAATCTTGACGCTATCCACGACACAGTTCACGAGATGGCTAAGGATGAAGCCCGTCACGGCAAGGCTTTCGAGGGTCTGCTGAACAGATACTTCAAGTAAGCGGCGGCTGTGAGCCGCACCAAATTCGCCTTTTTCAAAATTCTGCTTACCGCAGGACAGCAAAACGGCGTATCATAAAAAGCAATAAACAAACCAAGCCGTAAGCACTCTTGCTTACGGCTCAGTTTGTTCTTATAGTAAAAACGCATCTGATACACAAAAAAGAACACCGGTCGCCCGGTGTTCTCTTTTTTTTACTGTCAGCTTATTTGGCTGTATTCACATTTGCATAAGTATAAGCGCTTGTATTTGCACCCTTATAAGACGCAATCCTTACCTTATACACGCTTCCGGCCCTGAGTCCGCCAATAGTGACAGTAGCATTCGCACTGCCCTTTAACGTCTTTTTGACCCACTTGCCGCCTTTGTAAATTTCAACCTTATATCCGTCTGCACTGGCGTTTTTACCCCACTTAACGGTTATCGAGTTGCTTTTTGCCGATACAACCTTGATATCGGTTACCGGTGAAAGCACTGCAGTAACCGTAGTATAGCTGTAATCACCGTACAGATTGCCCTTATACGCTCTTACCCTTACTTTATATGTGCTGTAAGGTGTAAGTCCGCCAAGCACAGCCATTGCTGTCTTATTATCGGTTATGGTCTTTTCGAGCCACTTACCGCCGATATAGTATCCTACATTATATCCGTCAGCGTTTGCATCCGCATTCCATATAACAACCGCCTTTGAGTCAACCGCACTCTTTACCTTAAGACCGCTGACCTTTGTCGGAGCGGTAGTGATATAAATATCGTCGAATGTACTCTGAAGCTCACCCTTATAAGCCTTTATTCTGACCTTGTAGGTTTTGTAGCCCTTAAGAGAGCCTATTGTAACGGTAGTTTTGTTATTGCCGGTCAGCGTCTTTTCATTCCACTTACCGTCTGCATAGTACTGAACGGTATAGCCGTCCGCACTTTCATTCTTATCCCATTTAAGCGTAAACGAAGAAGATGTGACTGTCTGCGTAATACCAGTAACTTTTGACGGGAGCGTATTGATATAGCCGTATGTATACGGGCTGTAAAGGTCGCCCTTATATGCGCTTACCCTTACTTTATATCGTGTTCCTGCACAAAGTCCGTCTATAACCGCCGCTATATTATTGTTGCCGGTAACAGTCTTTACAGACCACTGATTATCAATGTACCACTCTACCTTGTAGCCGTCCGCTCTGGTGTTTCTGTTCCAGCTTATTCTTACCGTTTCATCTGTAGCCTTCACCGTATTTATATTCCATACGGGAGAAGGAACGGTATCAACATAGAAACATCTGTACTTGCCGGTGAAGCTTCCTGCATAAGCCGCTATCCTTACCTTATATTTAAGGCCTGCAGAAAGACCGCTCAGCTTTGCCGCTACTCTGTCGCCGTCGGCACTGCAGTTAATCTGCTTCCACTGATTGCCGACATAGCATTCGACATAATATCCGTCAACGCCGCTTATATTCTTCCAGCTTATATCGACTTCATTGTATGTCGTCTTTTCAACCGCTATTTCTTCCACATCGGGAATAGGCTTTACGGGAACACGGTTTCCGATATATGAATCCTTACATCTTGTGCATTCAAATACGCTGTAGCCTTCGTTGCGATAGTCAGGCTCAACTACTTTGATTACAACATAGTCGTGACCGAGAGGTTCGCCATACTCCGCACCGCATATTTCACACTTTGCCTTTTCGGTGCAGGTAGCCTCTCCTCCGGAATGCTCACATTCGGTTATCGTAGCCGTTACAACGTCCGACTTCATCGAAACTCCCGCCGTTGTAGCATTGCTGTAGGTAAGACGGCAGTAGTACCTGCCCGTTGTGAGATTTTCGAGCGACAGCTTTCTGTCTGTAGCGCCCTCTATCACTGTTTCGTAGCCGTTTTCATCAATGCCGATCCACTGATAAGCAACTTTTGCGTCGACCTCGCCTGAATACCACGGCACTGCACTTATTTGAAGTGACGGTATGTCGTCGGGATAATAACCGTTGGTGTAATATACAGTATCAATCGGCTTGATTATCTGCATCGGACACACCCGTACCGTAAGTCCGTTTGTCGATGATGCCGTTGCCTTATTAAGACTGTATATATCTATCCACTCTTTTGTTCCTCTGTCCTGTACCCAGAAGCCGGGATCGATATAATCGGCTATCACCTTATTCGGGGCATTAGTTATGATTTCGGCAAACCCACCTGACGAAATGGATACATTACCGCCGTTTATAGTAAGGCAATTTATATTGTTTGCGGCCATTGTAACATTTCCGCCGTTTATGGTCACATTGCTGCCTGTTGCAAGCCCGTCAAATGTGACATCACCGCCCCTCACTATGAATGCGTCTTGATTCTCAAACGCTGTCACCGCACAACGTCCCGTAACCGTCAGCTTTGCCTTGCCGTTTATGATGATCGGACGTGAGAACGCTGTACGAACTGCGTACTTGAGCGTGAAGTTACCTTCGGTTATGACTAACTGACCGCCGTATCCGTTCTTGTTATAAAGCGGATATAAGGTACAGCCCTCGTTTTCGCTCTTCTGAGCGTCTTTCGCAGCCTCGTCAAGATCGTTATAATACCTGACATCGTCGCCCTTTGTTATCTTTGCATTGAACTTGCTCTCGCATATCTCGCAATATGTCGGCTCGGTAATATTACCTGCGGTTTCCTTGTCCGCTGTAGGATCGACCACCTGAGAATGATCACAATCAACAAGGTCTATACTTACAGTGTTCGACTTTATTTCATAGCCGTCACCGGTAGTAACTACGAAGTATATCTCAGCAACATCGCTGTCGCCTGCCTTATCAATTATTTCGTCTGCCGACAATTTAGCGTCCTTTACAAGTGCGCTTAAGCTGCTATAAATTATATCTCCGCTTACATAGGAGTTTATACCGTATCTCTTACTTACATACGAGTCGTTCAGGTTCGAGCCGTGAGCAAGAGCAAGGTTGAACTTCAGCGTGGGGTTTGCGTTGCTGTTGCGATACAGCTTGTTTATTTCTGTGCTAAGCGTTGCGCTCTTTATCGGCGCTTCTTCTACATTCACCGGTTTATTGTCGTTATTCACACTGCTATAAACGCTCTCTGCACGTTCTGCAATTGAAAGCCATGCACCGCCGTCCTTTTTATATGCATAACCGTCAGCCAGAACAGATTCAAGACTGCCGTTTGCTATCTCGATGTTGTAGAATTTACCGCCGCTGATTTTTGCTTTAGCGTTACCTATAATGGTCAGAGCGTCTATAACGCCGCCGCCTATTTCTGCGTCGCCGTCTATGTAAACCATCACCGATGTGAATTCACCGCCGTTGATGATTAACTTTGAGTTTGCGTAAGCTTTAATAGGCATCCGCATTTTGCCATCGCCGCCTACGGTAAACATACCGCCGTCGGATACTTCTACAGGTGCGTTGAAAGCAAAAGTGCCACCCAGTTTTTTACCGTTCAGTGCAAGCGTTACATTGCCGGTAATGGTAACGCCCTGTGTAAGTTCGCTGTTTGTAATATCCTTATACAGCGTTACAGTAGCCGTACCTGCCTCGTTAGCCTTGGCAAAAGCGTCATAAATATCGCTGAACAGATCTGTCTGCTCGCCGCCGTTTGCCGTAGTATAGCTTACAGTTGCGGCGATTTCCTCATTGCAGTAAGGACAAAGGTTTCCGTCAAGCGCATAACTGTCGTTTTCGTCCTTATGGTCGCACTTTATAACATTAAGATAATTGGCTTTGGTCATGCTCTGAATTTCAGCATATTTGAAACCTGAACCGACAATCGCATTTAAGCCTATAACTCTGCTTCCGCTCGCAATTGCCCTGCCTAAAGTATAATTGCTTTCATTTTCGCAAGTGAAGATGTTGAACGTACCGCTTACTATAGAGACATTATATCCGCTTCCACCGGTCGTGTCTGCTTTCATGCTTAAATAATCGGCATTAACATCATTGATGACCGTGTCTCCGCCGTTTATCGTTATTGCGCCGATATTAGCACCATCGGCACTAACCTTTCCGGAATTTACAACTAAATAATTCAATGTGGCTTTACTGTCAATTAAAACATTGGCATTCTCGCCAGATACCGTTACACCGGTAAATGAAATTGAGGCTTTTTTCAGTGCCGTAAACGTTATATCTCCGCCCTTGACATTAAATGCAAACGGTCCGCTGCTGTCATTTTTATTTAAATCAACGGTAAATCTACCCTTGCTTATGTCAAATGTTTCATTATATTTAAGCCAACTGTAGTTTAACAGCTTTAATGTACAGCCTTCGCTTTCCTGGGCAGCGCTGATAGCGTCATTCCACTTGCCGTAATACGATAACATGCCGTCAGACAGCTCTACCGAAGCCGTAAGTGCGCTGTTGCATATACCGCATACATAATTACCGTTATCGTCACATTTTACGCTTGCGCCGGGGTGCTGACAGGTAGCTACTGTAAGCGTTACCGCATTCGACTTATATTCATATCCGTCATAGGTAAATATGCAGTAATATTGGATTTCTCCGTCTTCTGCCACTGCTTTATCAACTTCACCGTTAAATAAATAATAGCGATTGCCTGATAAGTCCGTTTTTTCCTTTATTACCGTTCCGTCAATTAAGCATCCGGTAACATAGAGTGTTTCATTTCCCGTATATGTCACATCGGCAGTGAAAGATGCAGTCTTTCTACCGTTACGGTATATTATCGGTGACTCGTCCTCAGCGGTAATTGTTGCACTCTTTATTGGCGCTTCCTTTACTTCTACATTAGCTATATCCTGCTTTTCACGTTCTGCAACAGTAGACCAGAAGCCGTCGAAATTCTTATAGGCATGGCCATCCGCAAGAAGCTGTCCTACGTTTCTGCCTTCACCTGAAACCTTTATGCTGTTGAATTTGCCGCCATTAATTACAGCGTTACCGCCGTCTTCAATTCTGAAGTCAGAGAAAATACCACCGTTGATTTCCGCATCGCCGCCGTTGCGAACGACAACACATTTTATTGTACCACTGCCGTTAACGGTCAGCTTACCGCTCTTCACTTCTATGGCATAGTAGGGATCAAAACCGGAAGTTGAGAGCTTTTTACCGTTAAGTTCAAGCGTAACATTGCCTGTAACAGCTATCGTATCTGTAATATCGTCCGTAATATCCTTATACAGCGTTACAGTAGCCGTACCTATCTCATTAGCCTTGTCAAAAGCGTCACATATATCGCTGAACAGATCTGTCTCTTCGCTTCCGCCGGCAGTATAGCTTACAGTTGCAACAATTTCCTCACTGCAGTAAGGACAGGGATTACCGTCAAGCACATAACTGCCTTTTCCGTCCTTATGGACGCACTTATCAACAAAAATTCTATCGGTTTTGGTCATGGTCTGAATAGCATCGTATGTGTAAATAATAGCGCCATTCATATTACTGTCGTAAACTCTGCTTCCACTCGCAATTGCCATACCTAAGCCTGTTTTGCAAGTGGTGCTGTAGAACGTACCGGTTACGATAGAGATGCTACCGGACCCGTTGATATTAATGCTTAAAGAATTAGCTTCAACACAATTGATGACCGTGTCTCCGCCGTTAGTTTGCAGTGCACCGATTATTGCATTGTCTATAACAGCATTTCCGCCAATTATTGACAGTTCTTTAATATAACTCTCGGCACTGTTTACTGCAAGCGCACCGCTTGTTAATGTTACACTTCCCAGCTTGATTTTACCGTCAATTGTAACCTTAGCGTCAGTTCCGTTTACTTCGATTCCGCTTATCAGAGTTTCTACATCGGCTTGTTTTACCGAAGAAGTGAAAGTCACGTCACCGCCGTTGACATCGAACTGATAAAATACCTTCTTACCGTTAAAGTCAACAGTAAACCTGCCGCCTGTCACGGTAACGGACTCAGATACTCCTTCCGACATCAGCTTTACAGTGCTGCCCTCGTTCTCCTGTGCCAGCTTTATGGCACTCTCTATATCCGCATAGCCTAACGACTTGCCGTCAGCATCTACTACCTCGGCTTCTATCAATGCATCACATATACCGCAGATTACAAAACCGTCGTTTTCGTATGAAAAGCTATCCTTCGGGTGTGAGCAGGTCGCAAGTGTAAGCTTAAGCACATTCGACTTATATTCGTATCCGTTGCACTTAAGTACAATGTAATATTCAACCTCGCCGTCTTTAGCCGCAAGCTTACCGATTTCATAACAGTGTACCATATATTTATTGTACAAATTATAATCTTTAATGCGATTATTGCCGTTTACAAAATCCGAATAGGTTGCACCCCTTGAACCGACCGCCAATTCGTATGTAATATCGACGTATAAATATTTCTCTCCGTTACGGTATATAACAGGCGCTTCTTCGCCTACCCACGCAATACTTGCGCTCTTTATCGGCGCTTCTTCTACACTCAACGGTTTATCGTTGTTATTCAAACTGCTATAAACGCTCTCTGCACGTTCTGCAATTGAAAGCCATGTACCGTCTTCAACTTTATAAGCATAACCGTCAGCCAGAACAGATTCAAGATTGCCGTTAAATATCTCGATGTCGTTGAATTTACCGCCGCTGAGTTTTACGTTACCGCGAACGGACAGACCTTGTATAGTGCCGCCGCCTATTTCTGCGTTGCCTCCTTTTTTAACTGACACAGAATTGAAGCATCCACCGCCGTTAATGACTAATTTTGAGTTTTCATTAACGTAAATAGGTGTATCCATATCGCCATCGCCGTTTACAGTAAGCGTGCCACCATCAGATACCGATATACGCGCTATGCCATAACGACCACCCAGTGTTTTACCGTTCAGTTCAAGCGTTACATTGCCCATAACGGTAACGTCCCGTGTACGTTCGCTGTCTGTAATATCCTTATACAGCGTTACTGTAGCCGTACCTACCCCATTAGCCTTGTCAAAAGCGTCGCATATATCGCTGAACAGTTCTGTCTTTGCACTTCCGTCAACCGTATAGCTTACGCTTGCGGCAAACTCAGAGTTACAGTATTTGCATACGCCGTCATTAAAGGCATAACTGCCGTCCTCATTCTTATGCTCGCACTTTGTGACCAGATAATAGCTTACAGTTCCGTTTTCGGAGTCAAAATTATTTTTTTCGGCTATATCGCTGTATAATAAAGCCGTTGCTGTTTTCTCCGCAGTCGGATCTGTCGGATTGTCGTAGCTTATCACACGCACACCGCTTGCGATTACGTCCTTTAATTTAAACTGTCCGAGATAAACATTGCCGTAAGTACCGCCGCCTATAGTAAGCTTTGCGTCAGTTGCGTCTTCGCTTACAAATAAATTATCAGCACCCACATAACTGTCAGCATTGACGCCTTCGCTGATAGTTACGGTACCGCCTGATATAGCAATACTATCAAATCCGGTGCTTGAGCCCTCAGGTAATGTAAGAGATCCGCTCTTCACATTAACCTTGCACCTGATGAACATATCGCCTTCAGCAATAACATCTGCACCGTCAATAGTTATTTTCCCTGCGTAAGGACCGAGGACATAATTATTATTCGTTGTGGCAGTGGTAATCGTAAACTGACCGCTTGACAGCGTAACCTCGCTCTTGATCTCACCGCTTGTTACAAGAGTGAAAACACAGCCCTTGTTTTCAGCCTTATCCGCATACCGTAAGCCCTCGGTTATGTCGTCGAAATACTTTACCTTTCCGTCGGCAGTAGTTACCTTTGCGTAAATTTTCGCACCGCACTCACTGCACACCTTGTTGGCGCTGTCTTCATCTACCTGACCCTCGCCGTCATGCAGACACTTATATCCGCAAGCGCAGTTGCCGTGATCATCGTATGTATGCTTCGGGTGAGCCGTAACAAATATATTATCGCCTGCTTTGTATATTTGTTGTACGCTTGCATTCAGTATTTCTCCGCTTTCACTTGCAAGCGCCTTACCGCTACCCAGTATTTCAATTACACTTCTTCCCTGAACATAAATGCTCTTGAATACTCCGGCATTGATCAAAGCGTCGCCGTCTTCAAATGTTGCAAAAGTATCGAATTCAATATCTCCGTTTACAGTTACCATTCCATAGGAATAAACGCCGGTGGCGTTTATAACTGCACGGCTGCTTCCGCTGTTTTCAAAGGTTACATTTCCGTAAACCGCTACTGCGCTTATTTCCTCGGTACCGACCGAAACATTCAGCGTATGACCGTTCATGTCGATCGTTTTATTGCCGTTTATTATTATGCCCTTAACAATACAATCTACATCGCCGGTCAGCTTTAATACACCGTCAGCCTCATTTTCCGCAATATTTTTAAACTGTGTTTCGCTTTCAATAAATGTATAAGTTTCAGAGCTTTGTGTTGTCTCGGTAAATATAGCAAGCGCACAAACGCCGCACGGACACTTGCCCGTTTCCACGTTGTATCTATGCTCATGCGCTACAACCATGACATTTGTAAGTCCGTCGCCGATCGTCTTCGCACTGCCGTCAACTATACTTTCGGGGAGAGTTGTGAATTCTTGTACGGTCGCAAATGCATAACCCTTTGCAAGCAGATCGTTTACAGGTGTGCTGTTGCTTTCCTCGCCGCAGATGGTGTTGTACCTTCCGCCGTATAAAACTACACCGCTTGCGTGTGCAATATAAACATTCTCAAATACGCCGCCGTATATTTCGACACACTTAGCACTGTTAATGACTAAATTGAGTACATCTGCGGCTGAACTGCCGCCGTCTGCAGTACCGTTTATAAGCGTACCGCCGTTTACACTAAAAGGTGCGTCTATGCATCCGCTGCTGGTGCTTTTCCTGCTGTCCTTAAGGTACAGCACACCACCGTTATTTACACTTATATCCGCCTCTCCGCCGAGTGAATATCCGTTCACATCGACAGTAACCGTTGTATTGCCGATATCTACGCTCTGTGTTATCTCGCAGTGCTTATACAATGTCAGCGTACAACCGCTGTTTTCCGCCGATAATGCCGCAGTAAAAGCGTCGTCTATATTATCGAAATACTTCGCTGTTCCCACGCCCGAAACGCCCGCAGTAAGCTGATATTCGCAGGTAAGGCATACACCCGTTTTGCTGTCAACATCCGTATGACCGCACCGCTTACCGCAAATCTTGCACTTGCCCGTTGTGCTGTCATAACCGTGATCTTCATGTCGTATTACAATAACAGTTGTTGCAAAACCGTCTTTCAACAGTGTTTTTGAGCCGTCTATCGGCCCACCGGAAATCGTCATAAACATACGGTTCTCAGCCAACAAAGTCAGTATTTCTGCGTTTGCTCTGTCCCCGCCGCCGTTATAGCGTATTTTTAGGAAAGCTCCGTCGTGAAGAATTACGTCACTGCTTGCATCGTTTATATTGAGTATTATGCCGAGTGAACGATAGCAGTCAAATGTACCTGCACCTACCGACACAGTTCCCTTAGCGCCGCAGTTTTCGTCAAATGTCAGCTTACCGCCGTCCACTACATTGAAATCGCCATAAATACTATTATTTTTTTCCGATCCCGTAACAGTTATATCTCCCGAAACAGTTAACGTACCTACATTGGCTTTCTCAGCGATCCACAGCGTGAACTTACCGCTGAGTGTTTTATAGCTGCCTGTATAATTCTTGTATACTCTTAATGTACAGCCGGTGTTTGCGTCACTGTCAGCCGCTTCAAAAGCCGCTCCCATCTCATTTTCTTCATAAACGGAAGCTACAGCCCCATCCTTTACGATAACAGCCGCATACTGATATTCACACTCGTTACACTTGCCCGTTTCGCTGTTAACATCGCTGTGAGGGCAAACATATCCGCAGCCGCACTCGCCGTCAACATAGGTATGGCTGTGGTCTTTGATTGTCAGCGTTTCACTGCTTGATATTTCCTTAACATTTGCATTGAAAAGAGTTCCGTCAGTCTTGAAGAAAGCCTTACCCTCGCCGAGCATATCGTATAATGTCTTGCTGTCCCTGGCGTAAAGTCCGGCTTGATATGCACCGGCTTTCAATATAACCGTACTCGAATCATATACATAGATCGAAGTGTCTAAAACTACATCGCCGTCTATTATAAGCGTACCGCCGGCGTATGAAGCGTCGTTTGTCGGATATACATTACAACCGAGCATAACCGGATTGCCGCTGTTTTTGATCGTAAGCTTTCCGCTTTTGCAAGGAGTAATACTCCGGATTTTAAATTGGCGTCCGTTTAAGTCAATTGTAAGTTCTCCGTATAAGTCATACTGAGCGCTTGGTTTAGAATAATCCTTAAACAGCTTTATCGTACCGCTTCCGTTGTATTCATTCAGTAAAGAGTCAAGCTCATCGGTATCTACATACTTTAAGCTTCCGTTCTTGTCTGTATAGAGTGCGACAGACACAACCGCACCGCAGATTGAGCAGATGCCGGTGTCCGTGTTTATATCACCGCCATGCTCGCAGGGCTTTCCGCACTCCTCGCACTTGCCTGTTCCACTGCCGTATTTGTGGTCAGCGTCAGTATGCTCAACAACAGTAAGCGCAACGGAATAACCCATACTTCCATATTCTTTATAAAGATCAAGATAATTGCCGTTATCTTCACGTCGCAGTGCCTGCCGGGTAACATCAAGAAGATTGCCTAATTTCAGAGCGCCGGAATTGTTTTGGCGATGATATGTCAGCCCACCTAACTTCATTCCCGTAGCGAGCTTTACAGATGTCGTTGTAGTTCCGTCATCATTCACGGATGCTATCACAGTCAACTGTTCTGTAGTTACTTTTGCGCCATCGTTTACAGCAAGCCGTGCACTGTCCTCAACAAAAATTGTATTAAATTCTACATTTGCTTCGCTGTCAATTATGAATGATCCGCCGCCTTTGCGAACATACACCTGCGTAACATAACTGCCCGCTGTGCCGGTTAATGTAAGCGTGACGTCTTTGTTGACCCCAAGCTTGATATTGTTCAGCTTGTGACCGTTAAGGTCGATCATAACATTGTGTTTTACATCTATAGTATCTAAAGTTGCAGTTGCCGATGTATCGCCGATATCCTGATAGATCTTAACATAGTTTCCGGTATCGGCAGTAATGCTGTCAAGGCAGTCTGCGAGCGTGTCACAGCCTGTCGGCGCACTGCCGTCTGTGCTGATTGTAGCAACAAACTGACGCCCACACTCGTTACACTTACCCGTGTCAATATCAATATTGCTGTGATCACATAACGCTCCGCAGTTTGTGCATTTACCGTCGGAATAACCGTTTTCATGTGCACATTCTTTATATGTAAATGTAAATTTTTCTGTAACAGTTTCTGTGCTGTCACCGTCTGAATAGGTTATATCGCAATACAGAACATAATTTCCGGCAGGAATATTATCCGCAAGCTTGAATTCGCCGTTGCTTCCGGATACTGCCGCACCGAGCTCATCTGCACTGTATGCACTGTTCGTACTGTACCAGTTATAGCTTATGCTTTCACTGTCAACCGTATAGGTGCTTACAAGCTTGTAATTGTCCTTCTCTTCCTGCGAAGTGTTTGTATAGAAAACCGTTCTGTTTGTGTTGTCACCCTGTGTAACCTTGTTGAAACGGTTTGCATTCGACTTTACCTGAACGGTATTGGATACAATATCTCCGCACTTTATTGTAAGAGTATTATCAGTGTCGTATGTAACCGAAAACTCGGTATCGCAGACCATGCACACCCAGCCGTAATCGGTCTTGATTATGCTTGCTGATAAATCGGGTTCATCGCCGCCGAAATAGCCTCTTGCGTCTGCAAACTCTTCATCGCTCATATTCTTCAGAGTAATATCAAAGTAAACCGTACCCTTGAGCTTGATATCAGTCATGTCTATGTCTTCAATTATTTTATACTCTTCCGTCTTGAATATTCCGATTTGGTTTCCGAGTATTATACGGGGAGAAGTATCAGGCTTTATAACTACAGTCTTAGCGTCCGCTCCGTCAATCTCATAATAGCCGCTGTTATACTTGGCATCGGCTGTCACAGCACTTTCCTCAGCCTTGAACTCAGTCGAACCCTTTACTACAAATTCGTCCTCGTCTATTGTCGGTACAGTTTGACCGATAGCGTATGAACCGCCCGTAGTATATACCGAGCCTGTACCGCTCATTATAAGGTTTACTTTGTAAATGCCATACTTAGCACCATAAGCAGTGACCTTACCGCCGCTTATTTCGGCATCCATTCCGTCGCCGTTGTTTCCGCTGTAGTATATTCCGACTCTTGCTGCATTGCCTTCAGGCACAGTAATACTGCCGTTTTCGCTGACGGAAATTTTGTCACCGAAATTACTGGTAAGCAATATTGCACTGTTTAACGTAGATTCATTAGCACAACCTACTGCAGTAAGACTGCCGTTGCCGTCAACAGTAATGCCGCCGCTGACATTGACAGCCACACCCTCAAAAGATGCAGTTGTCGCATTTGCGTTCAGCACACCGTCATTATGTATTTCAAGCGAATTTGTCTTTACAGTACCTGTTGCGTTTACTGTACCGCCGTTCAGGATTATTGATCCGCCGAGAGAGCGTGCCATACTGTCTGTAGAGCGGTTCTCTGCATTCAGCACACCGTCGCCGCTGATCGTCATTGTGCCGTCACAATTGACCTCTTTATTATTTACGGCACTGAGAACGTATGTATCGCTTTCGAGGGTATCGGTCTGTACGATAGTGTTTTCACCGTTCAGCACTATTTTCGTACCGTCGGGGACTGTTACGACGCTCATCATATTCTCTTCTGTTGTCGCCTGAATGTTCACTCCGTTAAGCGTCAGCGTCTTTGTGTCATGATCCCAGCTCCAGCCGTCACCGCTTTCGTCCGCCGTCTTTTCTCTGAAATCAAGCGGTGTCGTGATGACATTGCTCTCGCCGTCATGCGTATGTGCCTCGCCCTCGGCAAATGCCGATAACGGTACAGCCGTCAGCGTCATTGCCGCAGACAGCACCGCACTTATGAGCCGTACAAATTTTTTCTTCATGTTTTTCCTCCTGTAGATTTACCCGTGCTTATGCCATGCACCTGCACTTATGCAGTGCCTCCTTCAGCTTTTCAAGCGGTATCGGCTTCTTGTGGAAATAGGTACAGCCAAGCCTGTATGACTGCGCCCCGAATCCCTCATCGTCCGACAGCCATATTACAGGCGTATCCCTGTCGGCATTCTTCGCCGCAATAACGCCCTCCATACCGTCCGCTCCATCGGCAAGCACGATTATAAGGTCAGCCGTCTTACACTCCGTCACAAAGCTCTCATACCTCTGACATACCCTGTAGGCAATTCTTCGATATGCCGCCGTTGCGATCTGTGTTATTTTCGCTTTCAGTATCTCCGCCTCGTTTGCGGTATCGTAAACGCAGATGAGCATACCTCTCCCCCTTATAATTTTATAATTATATCATAACTCATTCGCTTTTAATTTTCAACTTTTTGGCACGAACGGTTGTTATAACGGCGCAAACGGTCATAAATGCGGCTCATAATACAAAAAACCGCACCCTACACCCACCGGTCAGGTGAAATATTTTGCCAAGCACTATCCCTCTCGCTTTTCATAGGGCAAGCGTCTGTGTGTGCTTGTACGGCTTCGTATTTGCACTATCCCTCTCACATTCCGTACTGCAATCTTCTATATGCATTGATATGCTTTCGTATCCGCACTATCCTTCTCGCTTTCCGTAGGGTGAGCGTCTGTGTGTGCTTGTACGGCTTCGTATTTGCACTATTCCTCTCGCTTTCCGTAGGGCGAGCGTCTGCGTGTGCTTGTACGGCTTCGTATCCGCACTATCCCTTGCTCAGCACCACGTCCTTGCCTCCCCTCGAAAAAGGGGAGGTGGCACGGCTGTAGAGGTT
>ENA-UAKN01000271-UAKN01000271.1-human-gut-metagenome-genome-assembly--contig:-NODE-271-length-17212-cov-5.228362_pt1 | contig 17212 bp, 19 predicted proteins | sample MGYA00243690_ERZ654448 | MGnify/ENA primary metagenome ERZ654448 (study PRJEB26926, sample SAMN06164715) | human gut metagenome | biome: ENVO:00009003; feature: ENVO:2100002; material: ENVO:00002003...
CTAGCTTCGTCGGCAGCGTCAGATGTGTATAAGAGACAGAAATATAACCTTCTCATCGGTGAAAGAACAGCCGAGAATATAAAGATTGCAATAGGCTCCGCATATCCCTATGCAGACAATGAGCCTTCAATGGATATAAAGGGCAGAAACCTTCTGAACGGTTTACCCGAAAACATTACCGTAACATCCGAAGAGATAAGAGAAGCGCTTTCAGAGCCTCTCAGCCATGTAATTGAGGCAATAAAGGTAACTCTTGAAAAGACGCCTCCGGAGCTTGCCGCAGATATAATAGATCAGGGAATAATGCTTGCAGGCGGCGGCGCACTGCTTAAAGGTCTTGATCTTCTTATCCACGCCGAAACCGGTATGCCGGTAAAGGTTGCCGAAAGACCCCTTGACTGCGTGGCAGACGGTACAGGTAAGGTTCTTGAGAACATTGATAAGCTGATTGACGTTCTCACAGACGACGATACAAGATATTGATTATCCGAAAATATAGTGCTTATGACTAACTGTTTTTTACAGTTAGTCATAATGTGTTATATAAACGTATTCAGACAGCACTGAAAGGTATTGTATGCGTGACTTTTTTAAAGGCTTTAAATTCAAAATAATAGTTTGCGTTTTTGCGTTGGTGCTTGGCGTTGTTATTTATGCTGCGGTTTCGGGCGGTTTTTCTACCTTCCCCGAAAATGTGCTGTCAACAATAGCAAAGCCTTTTGTTTCTGTTTCAAATGCCGTATCGCAGTGGGTCGAAGGCACTTTGGACAAATTCGCAAATGCAGACAGATATAAGTCCGAGAACGAGGAGCTTAAAGACAAGCTCAACGAACAATACCGTCAGATAATCGAGCTTGAAAATGTCAAGCACGAGAACGATCAGCTTAAAGAAATACTGAAGATAAAAGAAGAAAACTCCGATTTTGAATTTTCCGCACCCTGTAATATAATCGCACATAATTCTAATGATGCGTATGCAGGCTTCACTATCGACAGAGGCTCTGATGACGGAATTTCACTTTACGACCCCGTAATGACTTCAAACGGACTTATAGGTATGGTGAGCGAAATAGCACCAAATTACGCAAAGGTATCTACCATACTCTCAGATGAGATAAACGTTGGTGTAATGACCTTTGACAGCAAGGTTACCGGTATACTTGACAACGATATAAAGAATGCCAATGAGGGTAATTGCCTTATGAGCTATATCACTAAGGATAGCGGCATCAAGAAGGGCGAGATAGTAAAATCCGTTGCCGGTGTTGTTTTCCCGGGAAATCTTCTTATAGGAACTGTCGAAAAGGTATATGATGACGAAAACGGACTTTCCGTTCATGCGGTTATAAAGCCTGCTGTCGATGTCCGTACAATAACCGATTGTGTTGTAATAACTGATTTCAAAGGGCAGGGTGTTGTTGACTGATGAAATTCAGAATTCTCAGATATTCTGCCATGACACGCAGAGAGATTTATAAAAGTATTGCAAAGTGGGTGCTTTTTTCACTTGTTTTGCTGGTGTCATACACAATTGAAGTGACTATGCCGTTTGCGTCATGGCAGCCCTATCTTACGCTTACGACAGCTGTGGCTGTGTCGTTTTTCAGCGAAGAACTGAGCGGTGTTGTCTTTGCGGCTTTTGCAGGGATGATGCACGATCTTGCAATGGGCTCGTTGTTCGGGTTTACGTCGATATGGCTGATGCCGTGTTGTCTTTTTGTTACTCTGCTTGTTGTAAACCTTATTCACAGAAATATTCTGAACTTTCTCTGGATGAATCTGACCGCAGTTATTCTGGTGCAGTCTGCGGAGCTTTTATTCAAATATATAATATGGAGAAACCCCGACATTGATGTAGTGCTGATTAATTATGTGCTTCCCGCTTTAATAGCGACCGTAATTCTGTCCGCACCGCTTTATTTGATAATCAGACAGATAAACAAAAAACTGGGAGTCGAAAATAATACCGATGATATTCTGACCGCTTTTGAAGATGTCGAAGACGATGAAGACAAAGTAAGATATTAACGGAGGGCGGAGTGAGCAAACTTAGCAGACAGATAAGAAATCTGGTTTTTGTACTTGTTGTTGTGATATTATCCTTTGCCTGCGCTATTGAGCTTTTGCAGATACAGATAGTTGACGGTGAGTATTATAAAGACCAGACAGCAAACACATATACGGCAAATCAGACTGTGCAGGCGGCACGAGGTCAGATTTTTACCAAGGATGGCAAGGTAGTAAATACCAACAGACTGGTATATAAGATAATTGTGCAGAAGGCGTTCTTTAAATCAGGCACAGAAAACGATGTCATTGCAAAAACGCTGAAAATACTTCAGAATAACGATCAGAAGTGGATAGATACTCTTCCCGTCAGCAAAACTACGCCTTATAAATTTACGGGCGATGATGACGAAATAGATACGCTGCGTTCAAAGCTGGAGCTTGGAGTTTATGCGACTGCAGAAAACTGCATGAATGCACTGTACGAAAAATTCGAGATTTCAGATTCTTACGGACAGGAAATGCGCAGGTACATTGCAGGTGTACGCTATGAAATGCTTATCCGTGATTTCTCTTATCAGAACCGTTATACTTTGGCTGAGGATGTTTCCGTTCAGACGGTAATAGAACTCAAAGAGCAGAGTTTTATGCTTGGCGGAATTGATATAATAGAAGAAGCTATACGTCAGTATGACGGCAAGGATTTCATTCCTCAGGTGGTCGGAAGAATAGGCGCTATTTCGGCGGATGAATATGCCGAATTGTCCGATAAAGGCTACAGCCTTAACGATACCACGGGTAAATGGGGCATCGAGAGCGCTATGGAAAGCACTCTCAGAGGTCAGAACGGAATACGCTCCATTACAAGAGATTCATCAGGTATGGTGGTTTCAGACGAAATAACAAAGGCGGCAACGGCAGGCAATTCCGTAAGGCTGACTATAGAAAGCGATTTCCAGAACGATGTTCAGGCGATTCTTGAAAACCATATAAAATGGCTCCATTACAATAACGATCCTACACGAGGAAACAAGGTAGACGCAGGCGGCGTAGTTGTCCTTGACGCAAAGACCGGTGCCGTTCTTGCAATGGCAAACTATCCCAACTACGATATAAATAATTATATTGATCTTATCAATAATCCGAAAGACCCGAATCCGACCTACAACAGATGTATATACGGTCTTTATCGTCCCGGCTCAGCCTTCAAGACAATAACGGCGACCGCCGCACTTGTTTCGGGTATTGCCAACGAGAACACGGAGGTTTACTGCGGCGGTATCTACACATATTACGACGACTATCAGCCCGGTTGTATCATGGGCTTTGTCGGCGATGTTACGGTAAGAACCGCACTGAGATATTCGTGTAATATCTATTTCTATGATATGGCTCGTCAGATGGGCATTGATTATCTTGCAAAAGTTGCAGGATGGTTCGGTGTCGGTCAGGACCTCAACCTTGAAATAGGCGGGGCGACAGGCAATATGAGTACGCCCGAATACATTGAATCGCTCGGCGGAACATGGACGCCCGGCTCGACTATACAGGCAGGTATAGGACAGCTCGAAACGACCGTAACACCTCTTAATCTCGCCGTGATAGCACTTACGCTCGCAAACGACGGCACACGCTATCAGCCGTATCTCGTTGACAGTGTCACAAGCTATGACGGTACAAAGACAATAAAGAAAACAGAGCCTACTGTAGCGTATAAAATAGATGCCGATAAGCATATATTTCAGGTAGTGCGTGAAGGTATGATAATGGTTGCGGACGATGTACAGTGGCCTATGGGCTCAGGTATAACACAGCTTGCGGATCTGCCCTACGGCGTAGCGATAAAAACAGGTACGCCTCAGGTAACCGCAGATACGTTCAACTCAACGATTCTCGGATATTATCCCGCAGAAGACCCTCAGATATGTTTCGGTATCGTTCTTGAAAAGGGCGAGTTCTCCAGACTTATGGTTAGAAATATCATCGAGTCATATTTCTACAATAACTATAAGCCGGTTACAAACGAAAAGGGTGATATTATTCTTCCGTGGGGCGGTCAGAGTACCAACACTCCGGGAAGACCTGCAAGGGGAGAGGCTGATAAAAACAATTCAGATACCTCAGGCAGTACAAACAACTGACAATTATTATGCAGTATGCACAAAAAAACGAGCGTAAAACATATTGATTTAACAAATTTTGATTTTTTTCACTTAAAAGTCTTTATTTATGCTCGCTTTTATGGTACAATAATAACAATTAGAACAATGATAAGCAAATTATGCGTATCAGCGCAAGGAGAGCGAATTTTATGTCACAGATTATAGCAGTAACCGCAGGTAAGGGCGGAACAGGTAAATCCACCACTTCGGCAAACGTTGCTCGTGGGTTAGCCGCATTAGGCAAAAGAACACTTCTCGTTGAGCTCGACTTCGGATTAAGATGTCTTGATATAATGCTCGGCATCAAGGATAAAGTAAAGCATGATATAGGTGAGTACCTTGAAGGAAAGATAGATATTCTTACTGCAACAACAAAGGTTGAAACAGTAGAGAATTTATATCTTGTCTGTGCTACGAGAAACCCGTTCATGGACATAAATCCCGAAAAGATTATGGGCGTTTGCGAAGAAATGCGTCAGCATTTCGATTACATAATCATCGACACGGCAGGTGTAGGAAGCTCGGTGTTCAGCGTTATCAAGGCGGCTGAACTGATACTTATGGTTACTACGCCCGATACAGTATGTGTCCGTGACGGTGCTATTCTTTCTGACTTCTTATATGTAAAGAACTGTACAAATCAAAGACTTATCATAAATAAGGTAAGCCAGAACTTCAAGGACGAAGAAATTCTCTACGACCTTGATGAAGTTATGGACTCTGTAGGTATACAGCTTCTTGGCGTTGTGCCTGAGGACAACAATATCAAGGTGTGCGGAGCAAAGGGTATGCCTTTACCTCCGACTTGTCCCGGTGCTAAGGCTTATGCCGCTATCGCAAGGAGAATACTTGGGGAAGATGTACCGCTTACTATTAATATCAACTGATAACATCAGGGACGGTACGAAAAGTTAAGAAAAAGAGGTATAATATGAATATTGCACTAATTGCTCATGATTCAAAGAAGGAACTGATGGTTCAGTTCTGTATAGCGTATTGCGGCGTACTGAGCCGACATAATCTATGCGCTACCGGTACTACCGGCAAGCTCGTATCAGAGGCAACGGGGCTTCATATTCAGCGTTATCTCAGCGGTTCTCAGGGGGGAGATCAGCAGATAGCCGCACGAATTTCATGTAATGAGATAGATGTGCTGATTTTCTTCAGAGATCCTTTAAATGCTAAAGCGTACGAGCCTAATGAAATGAATCTTTTGCGTCTTTGCGACGTTCATAATATTCCGCTTGCTACGAATATAGCTACAGCTGAAGCGCTTATTCACGCTCTTGAAAGAGGCGATCTTGACTGGCGTGAAATTGTCAGAGGATAAAGTAATTATGCAGGCGTACTTATGTACGCCTTTTTTATGCAGAAAAACGAAAGGAACAACAAAAAGATGGAGTTAGTAACCAAAAAACCCAGAGGAACAGAAGATAAACTGCCAAAGGAAATATATAAGTGGCACACTGTTGAGAAAATTGCAAGAAATGTAGCAGAGGCATACGGCTGTAAGGAGATTCGTACACCTACGTTTGAGCACACCGAGCTTTTTCAGCGAGGAGTAGGCGGCACTACCGACGTTGTACAGAAGGAAATGTACACCTTCAACGATAAGAAGGGCAGAAGCATAACGCTGAAGCCTGAGGGTACAGCAGGCGCTGTCCGTGCCGTTATCGAAAACGGACTTCTTAATGATGTGCTTCCGCTTAAAACATATTATTTCACACGTTGCTTCAGATATGAAGCTCCGCAGAGCGGCCGCCTCCGTGAATTCAATCAGGTCGGAATCGAATATTTCGGCACTGCTTCGCCTGCGGCTGACGCTGAAGTTATCGCACTTGCAAATGACATTATCAAAAGTCTTGGCGTAAAGAACATAAGCCTTGAGATAAACAGTATAGGCTGTCCTAAGTGCCGTGCGGAATACCACAAGGCACTGAAGGAATATTATTCTCAGTATAAGGATCAGCTTTGCGGCACCTGCCTTGAAAGACTTGACCGCAATCCTATGAGATTGCTCGACTGCAAGAGCGAGATATGCAGCAGCTTCAAGAAGGACGCTCCCATGATACTTGATTATCTTTGCGATGATTGCAGGGAACACTTCGAAAATGTAAAGAAACGTCTTGATGTACTCGGAGTATCATATACCGTAAATCCTCTGATAGTGCGTGGACTTGACTACTACACAAATACCGTATTTGAATTTATCTCGAATGAGATCGGTTCGCAGGGCGCTGTATGTGCAGGCGGCAGATACAACGGACTTGTAGAAGAGATAGGCGGAAACAGCGTTCCCGGACTCGGATTTGCTATGGGTCTTGAGCGTATCATAATGGTAATGGAAAATCAGAAGCTGGAATTTGAGCCTGAAAAGAAGTGCGACCTTTATATAGCTTCATTTGACGATGAAACAAGCATATACGCAATGGAACTTGTTCAGAAGCTCCGTGAGGAAGGCTTCTGGGCTGAGTGTGATATTTCGGGAAGGAGCTTCAAGGCACAGATGAAGTACGCAAATAAAATCGGCGCTACTTACTGTATGGTAATAGGCGGCGATGAGATGAATACCAAGTCTGCAAAGCTCAAGCGTATGTCTGACGGCACAGAAACGCCCGTAACACTGGATGATAAATTCAGCGAGAAGCTCAACACTATGATACTTGAAATAGTATAATGTTCACCTTAGCTTGAAATTATGAACGATACATGGAATCCGTGGCACGGTTGCAGGAAAATCAGCGACGGATGTAAAAACTGTTACGTCTACAGACGTGACGCACAATACGATATAGACAGCACGGCAGTAGTGAAAAACAAAACGTTTTACGCTCCTGCCGAGCGTTATAAATACGGTAATTATAAAATGGTTCCGGACGGCAATATCATTTATACCTGTTTCACCTCCGACTTCTTTCTTGATGAGGCGGATAAATGGCGTGATGAGTGCTGGCAGATGATAAGACAGCGTCCTGAGGTAACATTTCTGATAATAACAAAGCGTATCCACAGATTTTCGAAGTGTACCCCTGCCGATTGGGGCGAGGGATACGACAATGTTCATATCTGCTGTACCTGTGAAAATCAGAAAATGGCAGATTTTCGCCTGCCGATATTTCTGAAAGCCCCGATAAAACACAAGTCAATTATATGCGAGCCTTTGCTCGAACATATTGATTTAAGCCCGTATCTCGACAAGTCGCAGATAACTGAGGTGGTTGTCGGCGGCGAATCCGGAAACGAAGCGAGAGAATGTAATTATGACTGGATTCTCAGCATCAGAGAGCAGTGTATAGATGCAGGTATTGACTTTCATTTTCGTCAGACGGGCGCAAGGTTTGTCAAAGACGGCAGGCTTTACAGGATAGAAAGAAAATTTCAGCACTCACAGGCACGCAAGGCAAATATTGATGTTGTTTTCAAAACTGTTTGACATTTTGTTATTGCGGTGTTATAATTAATTTGTGTTTTTATACACTACTAAAGACCGCTCTCGTATGGCGGCTTAACGGAGGAAAAACAATGATAAAAGTTACACTGAAAGACGGCAGCGTAAAGGAACTTGAAAGTGCTTGTTCCGTATTTGACGTTGCAAAGGAAATAAGCCCTCGTCTTGCAAAGGCGGCTTGCGTTGCAAAGATTGACGGCGAGATCAAGGATCTGCGTACTGTAATTGACAGCGACTGCACACTTGAAATACTTACATTTGACGATGAAGATGGTAAGAAAGCGTTCCGTCACACTGCATCTCACATTCTGGCACAGGCTGTCAAAAGACTTTACCCTGAGGTAAAGCTGGCGATAGGTCCTGCTATAGATAATGGATTCTATTACGATTTTGATAAAGAAACTCCCTTTATGCCCGAAGATCTCGAGGCTATCGAAGCAGAGATGAAGAAGATAGTAAAGGAAGATTTAAAGCTCGAACAGTTTGAAATGGCTCCTGCAGATGCTATTAAGTATCTTAAGGAGATTGACGAGCCTTACAAGGTTGAGCTTTGCGAGGAACACGCAGGCAAGAACGAGCCTATATCCTTCTATAAGCAGGGCGAATTCACAGATTTATGTGCAGGTCCTCACCTTATGTCAACAGGCTATGTAAAGGCATTCAAGCTGACAAGCTGCACAGGCGCTTACTGGAGAGGCAGTGAAAAGAACAAGATGCTCTCCCGTATCTATGCCACAGCATTCCCCAAGGCATCAGAGCTTGAGGCATACCTCAATATGATTGAAGAAGCGAAGAAGCGTGACCACAGAAAGCTCGGCAAGGAGCTTGAGCTGTTCACTATTATGGACGAGGGTCCCGGCTTCCCGTTCTTCTTACCTAAGGGTATGACACTCAAGAATACTCTTATTGATTACTGGCGTCAGATACACACCCGTGACGGCTATGTTGAGATTTCCACTCCTATAATGCTTAACCGTCAGCTTTGGGAAACATCGGGTCACTGGGATCATTACAAAGAGAATATGTATACTACTGTAATTGACGATACAGAGTTTGCCATAAAGCCTATGAACTGCCCAGGCGGAATACTTGTATACAAGTCAAAGCCCCGTTCATACAGAGATTTACCTATAAGAATGGGCGAACTCGGACTTGTTCACCGTCACGAAAAGTCAGGCGCACTTCACGGCCTTATGCGTGTAAGATGCTTCACACAGGACGATGCGCATATCTTTATGACTCCCGATCAGATTACGGACGAGATAAAGGGCGTTGTAAGACTTATTGACGAGGTTTACAAGCTGTTCGGATTCAAGTATCACGTTGAGCTTTCAACACAGCCCGAAGACAGTATGGGCAGTCAGGAAGACTGGGATATGGCTACAGAGGGTCTGCGTAAGGCTCTTGACAGTCTTGGACTTCCTTACGTTGTAAACGAGGGCGACGGTGCATTCTACGGTCCTAAGATTGACTTCCATCTTGAAGACTCGCTCGGCAGAACGTGGCAGTGCGGTACTATCCAGCTTGACTTCCAGCTGCCTATGAGATTTGAACTTGAATACACAGGTGCGGACGGCGAAAAGCACAGACCTATTATGATTCACCGTGTTGTATTCGGCTCTATCGAAAGATTTATCGGTATCCTGACCGAACATTTTGCAGGTGCGTTCCCAATATGGCTTGCTCCCGTACAGGTTGAGCTTATGCCTATTGCCGACCGTCACAACGAGTTTACATCAAAGGTTGCCGCAGAGCTTAAGAAGCGTGGCATAAGAGTAGAGGTTGACGGCAGAAGCGAGAAGATAGGCTTCAAGATTCGTGAAGCACAGCTTCAGAAGATTCCTTATATGCTTGTTATAGGCGATAAGGAGGTTGAAACAGAAAACGTTTCTATCCGTTGCCGCAAGCGTGGCGATATCGGTACAATGTCGGTATCTGATTTCTGCGATATGGTAGAAAAAGAGATAAGAGAAAAGACTATCATTACCGATTGATAACTTAAAGGAGGTCTTTTTATGGATCTTACTTCTTACATTGCGAGTATGTCTGTCAGTATGGCACAGGCAAACGTAGCACAGAGCGTTTCCACAGCAATGCTGTCAAAGAGCATCGACAGCATCGAGCAAAGCGGGGCAGAGGTGGTTGATCTTATAAACAGCGCCGATATTCCGCCTGCCGGTGTAACAGGACACGTTCTGAATATCAAAGCATAATTTTTGAAAACTGCCGATCTTTCGGCAGTTTTTCTTTTCCTCTCTTGACATGGAGTTAACTCCATGTGATAATAAATATAGATAAACCGAAAGGACGTGATATATTATGACTATTTCAGAAGTCAGCAAAAAGTACGATATTTCAACCGACACGCTCCGCTATTATGAACGTATCGGATTACTTCCCCCTGTTCCGAGAACAAAGAGCGGTCTGCGTGATTATGATGAGAATTCCTGCAAATCCGTAGAGTTTATCAAGTGTATGCGTAACGCAGGACTTCCCATTGAGGCACTTATAGAATATATGACCCTTTTCAAAGAGGGCGACTCTACCGCAGAAGCCCGTATGGCGATACTCATCGAACAGCGTGAGGCTCTTATAAGCAGGATTGAAGAAATGCAGAGTACGCTTTCCCGCCTTGACAGGAAAATCGAAATGTACAAGGGTATGTGTTCGCCCGGTTGTTGCGGTAAAAAGTAGGATTATAAAAACAGCGCCCGTGTAAAGCCACACGGACGCTGCTTTTATGTGCGTTTTTAAAATGATTTTAAATCTTCGTATCATCAAGCACTTCCTGTATCTCCTTTTCCGATACGGTGAGATACCCTTGAATAAATGAATTCAGTACGTTTCTGTACGCACCAACAGGATTGTCGAAAACCCTCTTTTCCATCTGTTCGGCGCTTTCCTTTGTCGGAGCGTAGATTTTAAGCTCCATAAGATCCGTTCCGCCCATCTCGTTTATAAAACGTATGCAAAGCTGATAGCCGCCTTGCTCGACCTTTACTATCTCGGTCTTGACGGTTTTTTCGAGCCGTGAATGTGAAGTGATTTTCTTTGCGTAGTATATCGTGTCCTCCCTTATCGAAAGGGGAATAGTGTAAGCAAGCTCGATAGCGAGATATTCGCTCTTCGCCGTTGGCAGACAGGTTTCGTCATTGCCGGCTTTTTCGCAGATTATAAGACCCTTATCTTCCATATCGAAAAGACAGCAGATAAGATCGAAATACATTACAAAATCGTGGTCGACCGTGCATCGCATAAGCTCGTCTTTTGTGATACTGCCGACCTTGTACAGAATATATGCCACAAGCACCTCAATGTCCTTGCGGTCATAGAGCGTGTATTTAGGGACCGGTATACTCATATTGCTCCTCCTTTCAGATATGAACGTCAGATAACATAAGATAAAATCGCAAGGTTTGCCGCCGACTCAATGCAGGGTACAGCCCTCGGAACGATGCAGGGATCGTGCCTGCCCTTGATACCAAGCGTTTCTTCCGTCATAGTGGTATAATCAACTGTTTTCTGCGGACGGGCGATTGACGGGGTAGGCTTCATCGCAACACGGAATACTATAGGCATACCGCTTGTGATACCGCCTAAAATGCCTCCGTGGTTATTCGTCCTTGTCCTGATTTCGCCATTTTCAATGCAGAACTCGTCATTGTTGTTACTGCCGTACATATTCGCAACATCAAAGCCTGCGCCGAATTCAATGCCCTTGACAGCAGGTACGCCGAATACCGCCTGTGAAATCCTGTTTTCGATGCCGTCGAACATAGGCGAGCCTATGCCCGCAGGAAGTCCGACCGCCGCATATTCGATAATTCCGCCTACCGAATCGAGCTTTGCCGCCGCATCTGCTATAACATCTCTCATCTGCTGCTCAACGTTGGTGTTGATAAGCGGAAGATAGCGGCTTCTGACCTGCTTTAATTGCTCGGCATTCACGTTCACAGGGTCAAAGCGTTCATCGCCTGCGTCTATTATCGACAGGATATGCGCCCCTGTGGTTATCCCCTTGCTTTCGAGTATCTGCGATGCTATCGCTCCCGCAAAAACCAGCGGTGCGGTAATTCTTCCCGAAAAATGTCCGCCGCCACGCAGATCGTTACTGCCGTTATAACGCACATATCCCGTATAATCGGCGTGACCGGGCCGTGCAAGGTGGCTCACGCTCTTATAATCAGCCGAATGCTGATCAGTATTCTGTATTACAGCGCAAAGGGGAGTGCCTGTCAGCACACCGTCCACCATTCCCGATACTACATTCGGGAAATCCTTCTCACTGCGCATTGTGCTTGTGCCGTCTTTCTTCGGCGCACGTCTTGCCATAAAGTCAAGCACAGCGTCAAAGTCGATTCCGATTCCACCCGGAAGCCCGTCTATCACAACACCGATAGCCTTTCCGTGCGATTCGCCGAATATTGAAACCGAAAGCTCTCCGAATTTAAACGCTGATGACATCTGCTGTACCTCCGAGCGCCCTGAAATCGTCAAAAAATCCCGGATAGGATTTGTTTGTACATTCTGCGCCTTTTATAATTACCTCGCCTGTTGATCTCGTAGCAGCAACAGCGCCTGCCATTGCTATCCTGTGATCGTTATAATTGCGTACCGTACCGCCCTTGAACGCTTCAACAGGGAATATTTCAATGCTGTTTTCCGTAGAAATTGCTTTACCGCCTAAATCGTTTATAAGCTCTGTGGTGGCGGCAAGACGGTCGCATTCCTTGATGCGTAATCTCTCGCAGTTGATTATCCTGCACGGCTTTTCCCAGAAGCTCATCATCACCGCAATCGCAGGAACGAGGTCGGGAATATCCGATGCGTCTATTACCGACAGATCGCCGCCGTTTCTGAATTTTTCGGCAATGTCAACTATAGCCTTATCACCCTGCACGCTGTTCAGGTTGAGATTTGTAAGCTCTATATCCGAGCCTGCACAGTTTGCCGCAAGAAAAAACGCACTCTGCGACATATCGGCCTCCACCGTGCAATTATGCGGCTGATACTTCTGACCGCCTTTTATAAAATAACCGTTCTCTGTTTCGCAAACCCAGACCCCGAACTGCTTCATACAGTCTATTGTAATATTGACATAAGGCTTCGACTCAAGACGGGTAGTAAGAATTATCTCGCTGTCCTTTGAAAGCACAGAGAGTGCGAACAGTAGCCCTGTTATAAACTGCGATGAAACACTTCCGTCAATATAGTACTTTCCGCCGTTCAGCCTGCCCTTGACCCTGTACGGCATCGAAAGCGTTTCGAACACAGCACCGTTTTCCGTCATAGGCTCAATCAGCGGCGTTATAGGTCTTTCGGGGAGTTTTCCTCTGCCCGTAAATTCCGCTTCACAGCCGAACGCCGAGAATATCGGTATCATAAATCTTAGCGTTGAGCCGCTTTCAAAGCAATCCACTGCGGCTTTTTCTGATGGTTGAGTTATTCCCGTAATGTCATAACTGCCGTATTTGCCGTTTATTTTTGCGCCGAGTGCCGTCAATGCGTTTATTGTTGCGTGCAGATCCATGCACTCAAGCAGGTTATCTATATGCGTCGTACCGTCGCAAAAAGCCGCACATATGAGCATCCTGTGAGAAATGCTCTTTGACGGCGGCACTATCAGCTTTCCGCTGAGCTTTGACGGTGTTATTTTTATATCCATTGTGTTTCACCCTTGATATACGTTTATCTAATTAATAATACTATAAAACAGCCCAAAAGTCAAGAAAATCACACTCCGGTAACACAAAAACCCTCCCCGAAATCTCGGAGAGGGTAGTTGTCATTAAATTGTCTCGCATCCGATACGAGTAAATCTTAAAGCCCACATCCGATAAGATCCGATGTATAGGGCAGTGATTATCTCTTTGAGAACTGGGGAGCACGACGTGCAGCCTTTAAGCCGTACTTCTTTCTTTCCTTCATTCTGGGGTCACGAGTTAAGAAGCCTGCCTTCTTGAGTACGGGACGAAGCTCGTCGCTGTACTGAAGTAATGCTCTTGAAAGGCCGTGGCGGATAGCGCCTGCCTGACCTGTAACACCGCCGCCTGCAACTGTGCAGACAATGTCAAACTTCTCTGTTGTTCCTGTAAGAGCGAGAGGCTGACGAACGATGAGCTTTAATGTCTCAAGACCGAAATAATCGTCGATGCCACGACCGTTTACAGTAATAACACCGCTGCCGGGATAAACACGTACTCTGGCAACTGAGTGCTTTCTTCTACCTGTTCCGTAGTAATAAGGCTTTGATTCGTACATTGTTATCCCTCCTTAATATTTGAATTCTTCGGGCTTCTGAGCGCCGTTCTTGTGCTCTGCACCTGCATAAAGACGCATTCTTGTTGCGGCCTTTCTGCCAAGTGTGTTGTTGGGGAGCATACCCTCAATTGCAAGCTGCATAGCCTTTTCGGGCTTCTCGCTCATGAGCTTGCTGTACTGTACTTCCTTAAGACCGCCGATGTAGCCGGTGTGCCATCTGTAGTACTTGTTCTCAAGCTTGTTGCCTGTTAAAACTGCCTTTGCGCAGTTAATTACGATTACATGATCGCCACAGTCGCAGTGAGGTGCGTATGTTGGCTTGTGCTTACCACGGAGAATGTGAGCAGCCTTTGCAGCAACACGGCCGAGGGGCTTTCCTGCTGCATCGAGAATATACCACTTACGTTCAACTGTTTCAGCTTTAGGCATAAATGTTGACATTCTGATTCTTCCTTTCAATTACTCTTGAGGTTTGACCTCTGTTTGATTATTTTCACAACGTTTAATATTATAGCCATCCGTCAGCCTTTTGTCAAACGATTTTTCACGCAAAATCTAAATATATATCTATTTCTCTTTAAATCTCTTTAAATATCGCTGTTTCTCTCTATTTCTCTCTTGCGATTTCACTTTATTTCAGCCTGTTGCAAATAAGTGCGTTTTTCTTGATATATTGCCGTTATGCTTTTGTTTTTGCCGTAAGACTCTTTTGCCGTTTCATTATCGGATGTCAGCCGTAAAAGCCGGATAAAGTGCTGTAAAAACGCATTTTCGGTAATATGTAATCTCGTTTATCCCGATTCATCTTGCAATTAATGCTGTTTTGTGCTATTCTGAATGTTATAATACTAAAAGGAGCAACGCTAATGACGCAATATCACAATATCCCGCCCGTGTACGATAAAAACAGCCGTATACTTATATTAGGCTCGTTTCCGTCTGTGAAGTCACGGGAGGCACAGTTTTTCTACGGACACCCTCAGAACCGTTTCTGGAAGGTGATGTCGGCGGTTCTTGACTGCGACCTGCCTGTAACGGTACAGCAGAAGAAGCTGATGCTGTTAAGCCATAATATCGCCGTATGGGATGTTATCGGTTCGTGTGAAATAACAGGCTCGTCCGATGCCACCATAAGCTCGGTAGTCCCGAACGATATAGCCGGACTTGTAGCCAAAATTTCCGTTACAAGAATTTTTACAAACGGTGCGAGAGCATATAAAGCGTATAAGCAATATTGCCGTGAAAATGTCGGAATAGAAGCGGTAAAGCTGCCGTCAACCAGCCCTGCAAACGCAACTTTCTCGCTTGAACGGCTCATATCCGTATGGAAATCTCAGATTCTGTCGCAGTAGCTTATGGTTATATTACGCTCCTTTGCGTTTTTTATCAGATGGTCAAGCCTTATAAGTATCGCCTTTTCTTCATAGACGATTGCCTCGATTTTTTCGGGGTCTGTTTCCATATCGAAAAGCTGACGTGTCTTTTCAAGCCTGCTTTGAAGATACTCCAGCCGTGAACGCATTTCTTCGGCTTCGCTGAAAGTATGCTCCTTGCTTTCCGCTTTAAATGATCTGCAAAAATTCAAGCACATAAAATGCCCGTCCTTTCAAAGAGTTTTTACATTCTATGAAAGTGACGGGCTTAAAATTACCGACAGAGCCTTTCTATTGCTTTTGCAAAAATTACCGTGTTGTCGAGAAGCTCCTCAACAGGCACGAATTCATCTGCACCGTGTATCCTGTAATCCGTGTCGGGATGCTCAACGCCGAAGGCGACACCGCCCTCGATCCCGTGTACATAAGTTCCTCCGCCGATAGCTATACATTCGCCTTTTTTGCCGGTATGCTCTTCGTATACATCAAGAAGCGTCTTTACAAGAAAGCTGTCGGGAGAGGCATAATGAGCGTTTGTTCCTGTAAACTCCGCTATTGAAATACCCGTGCCGTCTACGGCATTTTTTAGCTTGCTTTTCAGCTGAGATAATGTCATACTCATCGGAAATCTTATGTCGGTATTAAAGTCAAGTCTGCCGTTTTCAGCGTTTATAAGGCTTAAAACGCAGGTAAGCGCACCCGATTTATCCTCGCAGGCAATTCCCAATGAATAACCTTCTGTTTCTCCGTAAGGATAACGTTTCAGAATATCACCGAGCAGTTTTTTTGTTGCGTCCTTAATATCGAGCGTCACAAGCATTTCGAGCATTGCCGTTATTGCATTTTTTGCATTTTGCGGAGTGGATGCGTGAGCAGATTCGCCCTTGCAGATAACCTTTATACCGCTCTCTGTCTGTTCTGCGGTAAAGCAACAGTTGTTCTTATTATTTGTGATATATGAACAAACAGTATCCTTGTGCTTTGAAGTGAGAACTGCGTAACACTCGGCAGGAACGGCATTTATCACCTGTCCGCCGCTGATTTCCAAAATGTCGTCATTGCCCATTTGTGCCGTGTACTGTGTTCTCGCCATACCTTTTTCGCAGTTTATAAGCGGATAGGATGCATCGGGAGTAAACACCATCGAAGGCATCTCGTCATTTTTGAGATAATATTCAATATCGGCAGATCCGTTTTCCTCGTTTGTACCGAATATCAGCCGTACACCCTTTGACAGCTTTACCCCAAGCTCTTTTATGCTGTACAGAGCGTAAAGTGCGGATACCGCAGGTCCTTTATCGTCGGTAACACCTCTGCCGTAGAGGATACCGTCCTTTTCGGTGACCTTAAACGGATCATACGTCCAGCCTTTACCGGCGGGAACAACGTCAAGGTGGCACAGCACCGCAAGAGAAGGCTTGCTTTCGCCGTTGGGAAGATAGTCGGCCGTTGCGTAATAATTTTCACGGTTATTTACCGTAAAGCCCATTTCTTCGGCTTTGTCAAGTATTATTCCGAGTGCCTTTGCAGGCTCTTTTCGAAGGGAAAATTTTCTTCCGCTTTTCCTTCTATGCTCGGCACTTCTACAAGCGTTGACAGCAGAGAAATAATATCTTCCTTGTTTTTCTCCGCAAAATTTCTGTATTTACTGTTATCCATTCCGACACTTCCTTTTGATTTTGTATCATTATTATACTACTCCGAGCCGAAAAGGTCAATTAATTCATTTGACATTTTTTGTGAAGTATGATATACTAATTAAAATAAATATATGCTTCAGGGAGGATACCCTATGAGTGCAAAAACCCCTATCGGCAGTAATTTAAAGCTGTTCAGAGCAAAGAAAAAACTTCTTAAGGATTTTATAACCAATGACCCTTATCTTTCGGGAGAACTGGGCAATTATAAACACGGCACACTTTTCAGACTGTCTCTTATACACATCTGACGCTGCCGACGAA
>ENA-UAKN01000315-UAKN01000315.1-human-gut-metagenome-genome-assembly--contig:-NODE-315-length-14908-cov-7.651922_pt1 | contig 14908 bp, 9 predicted proteins | sample MGYA00243690_ERZ654448 | MGnify/ENA primary metagenome ERZ654448 (study PRJEB26926, sample SAMN06164715) | human gut metagenome | biome: ENVO:00009003; feature: ENVO:2100002; material: ENVO:00002003...
GTTTATATTTATGTTCCTGTTTATCAGCGTTATAAGACAGGATAAGTTCTGCGAAAACGCTTCAAATTACGTATATTGGTATGCAAGCACAGGATGTTGCAATAAAGCCGAACGTAAAGGTTATCATGAAGTCGGATACTGAAATATTGGATGAAGTAATGGTTATAGCCTATGGTACCACAAAGAAAGAGTCTTTTACTGGTTCTGCGGAGGTCATCAAGTCTGAGAAATTGAAAGAAAGACCTGTTGCAAACGTTACAAAAGCATTGGACGGTATGGTTGCCGGTGTACAGACTACTTCAGGTTCAGGACAGCCAGGATCAGGTTCTTCTGTAGTTGTTCGTGGTTATGGCTCTATCAATTCATCTCAATCACCGTTGTATGTAGTGGACGGTGTTCCCTATGATGGTAACATTTCTGCAATCAATCCTAATGACATTGAAACGATGACAGTGCTTAAAGACGCTTCAGCAGGTGCTCTTTATGGTTCTCGTGGTGCGAATGGTGTGATTATGATCACTACCAAAAAAGGTAATTCCGGTAAGGTAAAAGTAAACTTGAAAGCAAATTGGGGTGTTTCTTCACGCGCTATTCCACGCTATGAAACGATGGACGAAGCCGGCTATTTGGAAACAATCTTCCAGTCATATAAGAATAATCAGATTATCAACGGTGGAGTTTCTCCGGAATTAGCGGGTGCTGCCGCATTAGAGGCTATGAGAAGCGGATCCACTGCTATGTTGGGCCAGAATGAACAGTACAACCCTTTTAACTATAGTATTACAGAACTGATCGATCCAGTGACAGGAAAAGTACGTAGTGATGCCAAATTAAGATATAGTGAAGACTGGATGGATGAAGCTTTAAAAAGCAGTCCTTTACGTCAAGAATATGTTGCCTCATTCAGTGGTGGAAGCGACAAGACCAAATATATGTTTTCTTTAGGTTACCTTGATGAAGAAGGTCTGCTGAAGACAACAAAATTTAACCGATATAATGGACGTCTGAATATAGACTCTGAAGTTACAAACTGGTTGAAAGCCGGAATGAGCGCCAACTACTCTCGCAATGAGAGCAATACAGCTGTTGAAAATTCGTCCGGTTCATCCAATGTTTGGTACAGTGCACAATTAATGGCTCCTATTTTCCCGGTCTTTGAGAAAGATGCCAATGGTGCTACCATTTATGACAATTTGGGAAATGCCGTTTTTGACTATGGTAAGAACAGACCCGCTGGTGCCAATTCAGAGTGGAACACAATTGCTACTTTATATGATGATATGTATTCTACTCAAAGTGACAACCTGAGTGGACGTGTATATGCGGAATTGGGGGATTTGAAAAACACATTCCTGCAAGGATTGAAATTCTCCGTTAATTATGGCTTTGACTTAATCAATTCAGCCGGAGCAACTTATTATAATCCGTATAACGGTAACTCTGTAGCAGTAAAAGGTACTATACAGAAAGCTACTGCACGCACATTCAGCTACACTTTTAATCAATTGTTGACATACGACAGAAAGTTCGGTAATCATCATTTTGAAGCTTTGGTTGGACATGAATTTTATAAATACAGATATGATTATTTGTCAGCAACCAAGACAGGATTCCCATTTGGCGGGCTTTATGAACTGGATGCAGCTACAACCATTACAGGAGCATCTTCTTATCAGAACAATTATGCAGTTCAATCTGTGTTATCACGCTTGAATTATGACTTTGCCGATAAGTATTACCTTTCTGCCAGCTTTCGTACGGATGGTTCTTCTCGTTTCTATAAGGATAACCGTTGGGGTAAATTCTGGTCGGTTGGTGGCAACTGGCGTATCTCTCACGAATCTTTCATGAGTGATATTACTTGGATTAATAATCTGTCATTAAAGGCTAGCTACGGTGTACAAGGTAATGATGCCATATTGAGTGGTACCAAACAGAATTTTTATGCTTGGCAGTCATTTTATGATTTGGGGTATGCAAACTCGTCGATGAGTGGTGCGGCCGTAACCTCCTTGGAAAATAAAGAACTGAAATGGGAAAAAAATGCCAATCTGAATATTGGTATTGAAGCAAAATTGTTTGATCGTGTTTCTGCTACTATCGAGTGGTATCAACGTAAGACTACAGACATGTTAATGTCATTTCCAATGGCATCTTCACTCGGTTTTGATGGCTACAACAAAAACGTCGGTAGTATGCGTAACACAGGTATTGACCTTACATTAGGAGTTGATATCTTTAAGGATACTCCGTTTACTTGGAACTTAACACTCCTTGGTTCTACTATCAAAAACAAAGTTTTACAGCTGGCGGATAAACCGGAAATCATCTCCGGATCTTATATCATTCGCGAAGGTGAAACTTTATACTCATTCTATACTGCAACAGCCGCCGGCGTTGACCCCGCAACCGGAGAACAATTATATTGGGCATGGGATACCGATGAAAACGGAGTGAAAGGCAAAAAGTATATAACTAACGATATGGCCAAGGCTACCGCATGCAAAGAAATTCAGGGCAGCCGTATTCCTGATTTATATGGTTCTATCAATAATACATTCAAATATAAAGGATTTGATTTGAGTATCCTTTGCACATATTCTATTGGCGGCAAAGTATTGGATGGTATTTATAATAACTTATTATATGGCAATTATGTAGGACAGGCAAAGAGTAAAATGCTGGAACGTGCATGGAGAAATCCGGGTGATATCACAGACCTCCCGCGTATTGAAATCGGAAAGAGTTACATTATTACTGATAACAGTTTGATTGACGCTTCCTATTTTGCTATTAAAAATATTGCTTTAGGATATTCCTTGCCTTCAAAGTGGATGAAATCTATCGGATTCGACTCTGCACGCCTGACTGCAACAGCAGACAATGTCGTGCTGTTCAATCGACTGAAAGGTATGGACCCTCAATATAATTTCACTGGTGGAACGGATTTTGGTTACGTACCTGTCAGAACAATTTCATTCGGAATTGACATTACTTTCTAAACCTGATTAAATAATATAAAAGATGAAAAAAGTATTATATATATTTTCTTTAATCGGCCTTCTTGCATTCAGCTCATGCGCCGATGAATTGAATACGGAACCGACTGACAAGGTATCAGGTTCTACGATATTTGCAGATGCAAGTAGCGCGGAAACTGCTATAAATGGTATATACCGTATGTTATATGTAGCAGGATGGAGTTCAAACTGGGGCTCGGAAAATTGTGGACAGACAGCTATCCAGCTGCTTGGAGATCTGATGGCTGAAGATCATTTAATGAAAGAGCAGGGACAAGGCTGGTTTTATGAAGATTATCGTTTGAATGTTCATGGCGATTACTCAAATAAAGCAGGACGTCCTTATTCTATTTGGAACTTCTATTATACTATCGTTAGTAACGTAAATTATATCATTGCCTCAGAAAACACAATGGGAGGTGATCCGGAACTTAAGAACAGCGTTGTAGGACAGGCCTATGCAATGCGTGCTTTTGCGTATTACTATCTGATACAATTGTACCAACAAACATATAAGGGACATGAGGATGCGCCCGGTGTACCTTTATATACAGGAGCAACGGTTGCCGGTTCGGAGGGAAGTCCTCGTGGAACCGTTCAGGGAGTTTATACTCAAATCAATTCTGATATAGAAAAAGCTATTGATCTGTTAGGAAGTATCGGTAATAAAGTGCAGTCACATGTATCTCATATAGATTACTATGTGGCTAATGGAATTAAAGCCCGTATTTGTCTTACTCAGCATGACTATGCAGGTGCTGCTTCGGCAGCTGCCGAAGCCTTGAAGAAACCTTCATTGAAAGTTGCTACTATAGCCGAATTGGGCGGGAACAATAGTGTAAAAACAGCAGATGTTTTGTGGGGAATGGAAATTATAGCCGATCAGTCCAGCGGTTTTGCAAGCTTCTTCTCGCATATGGATGCTGACGCACCGGGTATGTATGCTTCTAAAGCACGCCAATGTATAAGCACTGGGTTGTATAAACTGATTTCTGACACAGATGAGCGTAAAACAGCGTGGTTCCGTGGAGCCATTCCTTCTGATGAAGAGAAGGCAGCTTCATCTTATACGAGCTACTGTCAAATTAAATTTAAGATGGCAGACTACACGACCCGTACAGGCGATTACTTGCTTATGAGAGCAGAAGAGATGATATTAATCAAGGCTGAAGCCGAATGTCATCAGAAAGAATATAGTACTGCCCGTACCACAATAAAAGCTTTAGGAAACGCAAGAGACAGTAAGTTTGAAGAACGTTTGGCAGCCCGTACAGATGCCAATACTTATAACTCTGACACTAATGCTCCTTTGGCAACATTAATGGATGAAATTTTATTCCAACGTCGTGTTGAACTTTGGGGTGAAGTGGGGCGTATCTTCGATATGCAACGTTTAGGTTTGGGATATAATCGTAATTATGAAGGTTCTAACCATACAGAGAAGGTAACGACAAAGAACACTAATGCCGCTTCTCCATTATTTATCCTTCCTCTGCCGCAATCTGAAATTGACGGTAATGAAAATATTACCTCTGCGGATCAGAATCCTATAGTTCAATAATTTATAAACCTACATAATGAAGGAAAATATGAAACTATATACAATAAAGAAATATGCTGCTATATTGTTCTGTTTAGCAGCTTTTACCTCCTGCGATACAGATGCGGAAGGTAAGAAATATGGCGTAAACGGAGTTGAGGCAGCTTTTGCATCTACTCAAATGAATGTGGAAGTGGATGCTGAAAACAATGGCGTCATCCGGGTTCCCGTATATCGTGGAAATACAGTTGTAGAGGCTTCAGTCGGCATTAGCATGGATGAAGCTACGGTAGAAGAAGGTGTGTTCACCTTGAAAAGTTCCAATATAGCTTTTGCAAAAGGCGAAGCAGTGGGGTACGTGGAATTAGCTTTTGGATCTATAGATGACTTGAGCGCTACCGGCAAATATGAAATTACACTGACCATAGATGACAAGAATGCATTGTCACCCTCCAAGTCCGGAAAGATAACAGTGACCGCTCAGAGAAAGTTAACATGGGAGGATTACGGAACCGGAATATATACTTCAGAGCTTTTCGGTCAGTCATGGGAACAGCCTATATTGAAAGCTAAAGAAGGTAATATATACAAGTTGCCGGATTGTATAACAGAAGGTTATCCCATGGTATTTACATTGAGTGAAGACGGCCAAACTCTGATGAATTGGGACTTACAAGCTACCGGATATAAACATGCTACTTATGGGATGGTGTATTTTACTCCTACTGACATGCAACGTCAAGGTAATAAGTTGCTATTTGCAATGCGTGGAGCTGTTGCTGTAGAAGGAGGATATGGAATTTTATACAGTGGCTTTACAGAAACATTGGAATTACCTGAATAAATTAAAGGATAAATCACTAATAGATATTCGCATATCTAATAGAAAAACAGTTAGCAAGAGGGCGCTTTTTTATAGGTGCCCTTTTTGTTTTTCCCACTTGTCGTGCCCCTCGGGGGATAAGCGGTTTGGTATTCACTGTCTTTCCATTTCTGCTATTTTGCTAATATTTTTTTGTATCATACTGGTTATTCTTTAGTTCATCTCATTATAACATACTTTGCTAACTTTAGAGAAGGCTTTCAATCTAAATACAAAGACAACATAAAAACATATTCGGAGGATGCTTTGGGAGTAAATCATACAAAATCGGAGGATGAACAATAGAAAAGTGATCAAAATCAGAGGATATCAGAAAGCTAAATACGATAAAAACATCAATTGTAATTGAAACTTTTACCGTATTTACTAAGTTTGCATATCATAACCTTGTGTAAATATTATCGACTGTTATAACCAGAATTCAACCTCTCTTACACAAAGAGATACGTCCTATATTAAAAATGTAACCATTTCCATGCCGGCAGAATATGTATTATCTTATCTCCGTACTTCACCTCTTCTTCATGGGTATTTGTGACTATTGTTCCTTCCAAAAGATGGTATGTATCCATAGCATCCCGAATGCCGCAGATTTCCCTCTCACGGGTGTCGGAACTGCCCAATAAGTAACAAACCTGAATTGCCTGCACAACACGAAAACCATCACGAACCACAAAATCACACTCGGTATTTCCTGAATTATGATAAAAAATTTCTCCGCCTCGGCGACGTAATTCTATGTAAACCATATTTTCCAACAAGCGCCCTTCTTCACCAGAAAAATGGAAGCCCAAGCGAGAAACTAAGGCATTATCTATTGCATAAACTTTTTTGGGATTACGGAGCTGGGCTTTGACGGAACAATCGATTTTCGATAAAGAGAAGAGTAAATATGTATTCTCAATATACTCCAGATAATTCTTTACTGTCGTGGGATTTTTCACTCCAATCACTTTTGCCAATGAAGTATAAGTTAACGGTTTCCCTATATTGCTGACTGTATAATAGACCAACTCTTTTACTTCACGTTCATTTACAATTTGGTTGCGAACCATAACATCCTTATATAGAATGTTATCATACAGTGTTTTCAGAACAATGCCATCTTCAGACTTCAAATAAATAGGAAATCCACCCTGTTTTAAATAATCGTTAAAAGCCGATTGTATTTCTCCACGCGCAATTGTGCCGGATATATCTCCCAACAAATGTTGCTGTTCACGGAAATTTAAGAATTCAGAAAATGAAAAAGGATAGAGTTCGATCGCAATATAGCATCCGGTCAGGTAGGTTCCCAACTCCTTACTTAGCATACGAGCATTGGAACCTGTTATAAAAACCTTTTTTCCTGAATTATACAGTCGCTTGGCAAAATGCTCCCATCCTGCAATATTCTGTATTTCATCAAAATAGAAATAATTTTGTTCTCCATATAGTTCAATGAACACTTCATACAATTGCTGAAAGTTCTCTATGGTAAAGTTACCCAAACGGTCATCATCAAAATTGAAAAAATAATCTTTTTGGGGAAGCCTGTCACGTATTTGTTGTAGCAACACAGATTTACCACAACGACGAACCCCTGAAATAATAATAATTTCTTCATTATTCAGATATTTTTCAGAAAAACTACGAATTATAGTTTTCTTGCTTGGCAAAAAAGACTTTTGGTCAATTATGATATCCTTTAAAAGTTGTTTCATAAACTCGATGGTATTTTATAGTACAAATATAGTGTTTTCTATTAAGAATAGAAATAGATATGATTTTATTTCCATTTTTAATAGTGATAAATTGTATTTTTCTCTATTGCAAATAGAATAAATAAACAAATGACCATCATGTGACTTTGAGAAAGCTATACAATACACTGCCTAAGGGGAGGAATGTTAGTTAAGCTCTTGTTTGCATAGCGAGTTATATAAATGTATCTGATCGTTATAGTATGGTTCCGACAACTTTGTTCTATTTTTCTTTTTCACTTTTCTCATTAGGGATATTACACAATGAGCATAAAGAAGAATCTTTATTGAACAGCTACAGGTCGATAAATAAGTATAGAAATAATAGTCTATTTATCGCTTTTATCTATATTATCATCAAAAATTTGCGCATATAGATATATTAACGTCATATTTAGCTATACAAATCATTTCTGAAGTAAATGTTCCGAACAGAAACATGCATCCATTATTAATATGGCAAGTTTGCGGAGTTTCAGTTGAAAAAATTATCATTAATTACATTCTCAGTTGAATTAAACGCATAGTACTTGTTTTATAGCTCATCAATGCTATCCATAGATAAATAATACACTGATAATAAAATGTTTAAATGATCAATACAGTATATTTGTGGTAAGTGCTAATGCATTTTATTGTTTTTTAGATGCTTATAAATCAATGTATTACAAATTGTTTTACTAAAATAGAAGTTCTAAGCACACGCATAAAGTACTGTTTGCCAAATATATAACGCACACCAAGTTCTGCGAAGACATTGCAAATTTCTTACATTGGTATGAAAACAGAAGAAGTAAGTATCAAGCCACGCTTAAAAGTTACGATGAAAATCGACAGCGAAATGCTTCAGGAAGTTGTGGTTACTGGTATGCAGCGTATGGACAAACGTCTCTTTACTGGTGCTACATCAAAATTATCTGCCGATGACGTAAAATTAGACGGCCTGCCTGAAATAAGCCGTGCGCTGGAAGGTCGTGCTGCTGGTGTATCCGTTCAGAATGTCTCCGGCACATTTGGTACAGCTCCTAAAATCCGCGTACGTGGAGCTACTTCTATTTATGGTAGTTCTAAGCCGCTGTGGGTAGTAGATGGGGTTATTATGGAGGATGTTACCGAGGTTAGTGCTGATGATTTGTCATCCGGTGACGCAGTTACGCTGATTAGCTCAGCCATTTCAGGATTGAATGCGGATGATATTGAAAGCTTCCAGATTTTGAAAGATGGATCAGCCACTTCTATCTATGGTGCACGCGCAATGGCTGGTGTAATCGTTGTGACAACAAAGAAAGGTAAGGCCGGTTCCAACAAAATTAGTTATACCGGCGAATTTACGATGCGAATGAAGCCCAGCTATACCAATTTCAATATAATGAATTCACAAGAACAGATGGGAGTATTCAAGGAGATGGCAAACGCCGGTTACTTAAACTTTTCGAATGTTTATCGCGCATCTGACAGTGGCGTTTATGGCAAAATGTATCATCTGATTAATGACTATACTCCAAATGGTGGATTTGGTCTGCCAAATACAACCAAGGCAATCAATACCTATTTGCAACAAGCCGAGTACCGAAATACAGATTGGTTTGATTATCTGTTCAATAGTTCTGTTTCACAAAACCATGCAATCAGCATGTCAAGTGGTACAGAAAAAGCCTCTTATTACACATCACTTAGTGTCATGAACGATCCGGGATGGACCAAACAAAGCTCGGTTCAACGCTATACAGCCAATGTAAATGCCTTGTATAATATCTACAGCAATTTATCATTGAACCTGATAGGAAATGCTTCGTATCGTAAACAAAAAGCTCCCGGCACTTTAGGTTCAACACCTAATTATGTAACCGGAGAAGTATCACGCGATTTTGATATTAATCCATACTCATATGCATTAAATACCTCACGCACATTGGACGCTAATGAAACCTACGTCCGCAATTATGCTCCGTTCAACATTCTGCATGAACTTGAAAACAACTACATGGACTTAAATGTAGTTGATATGAAATTTCAAGGAGAATTAAAATGGAAAATACTCAAAAATTTAGAAGCTTCTGCTCTGGGCGCTTATAAATATTCTACAACGACACAATCACACTATGTTAAAGATTATTCTAACCAGGCTTGGGCTTTTCGTGCAATGGATGATGCTACCATGCGTGATGCTAATCCCTGGCTGTATACCGATCCGGACAAGGTGAATTCTCTACCCGTCAGTGTATTACCGGTAGGTGGATTTTATCGTGAAACAAAATATGGAATGAATAGTTGGGATTTCCGTGGAACATTGAATTATAACGATGTATTTGCAGAAGATCATATTATCAACCTTTTCGGCGGTATGGAAGTGAATTCTATGAATCGCACGAAAACATGGTTTAATGGTGTAGGCATGCAGTATGAGATGGGGATGCTCCCTTCTTATGACTATCAGTACTTTAAGCAGGGCAATGAAGAGAACACAAATTATTATACTGTAGAAGAAAGCCGTTCACGTGAGGTGGCATTCTTCGCAACAGGTACTTATTCATATAAAGGACGATACACTGTTAATGGTACTATCCGCTATGAGGGTTCCAATAAGTTAGGTAAGAGTCGTTCTTCTCGTTGGTTGCCTACTTGGAATGTGTCTGGTGCCTGGAATGTACATGAAGAAGCATTCTTTGAAGATTTGCGACCGACATTATCAAACCTGACTTTAAAGGCATCTTATTCACTGACCGCAGACCGTGGTCCGGCAAACGTAACCAACTCTCGGGTAGTGATTAGTAGTTTTAATCCTTGGCGCCCATTTACTTCAGTGAAAGAATCGGGTTTACAGATTGACGACCTTGAGAATAGTGAACTTACTTATGAAAAGAAACACGAACTCAATATCGGTGCTGAGATTGGTTTTCTGGACAATCGCATCAATTTAGCAGCTGATTGGTATAAACGTGATAATTATGACTTGATTGGTGCTATTAACACAATGGGTATTGGTGGACAAGTGATGAAGTATGCCAATGTAGCAAGTATGAAATCGCATGGCATAGAGTTTACATTGTCTACACGCAATATTGTAACTAAGGATTTTAAATGGAATACAGACTTCATCTTCTCGCAAGCTAAAAATGAAGTAACGGATTTGGAAACTAACACCCGTATTCTGGATATGGTGATTGGTTCCGGTTTTACAATGAAAGGTTATCCCGTGCGTTCTCTGTTCTCTATTGACTTCCAAGGGTTGAACGAAGAGGGTCTTCCTACTTTTATTAATGAAAGTGGCACACTGACTGTGACAGATCTTAACTTCCAATCACGCGTAAAAGACTATTTGGTATACGAAGGGCCTACAGATCCGACTATTACTGGTAGTTTTGGAAATACCTTTAGTTATAAAGGTTTTAAGCTGAATGTATTCATGACCTACTCATTTGGTAATGTTATCCGTCTGGATCCGGTTTTCAAAAACTGGTATTCTGACCTGGCAGCCATGCCCAAAGAATTCAAGAACCGTTGGACGCAGTCGGGCGATGAGAATACGACTAATATTCCTGTTATTGCGGACCGTCGTTTAAATCAAGAATATAATCATTTGAGTTATGCTTATAATGCTTACAACCGCTCTACTGCACGTGTGGCTAAAGGTGACTTCATTCGCATGAAAGAAATCTCATTATCATATGATTTTCCAAAATCCTGGATTGCACCATTAAAATTCAACAACTTATCACTTAAGCTTCAAGCAACCAACTTATTCTTGATTTATGCTGATAAGACGTTGAACGGACAAGACCCTGAATTCTTCAATACAGGAGGTGTGGCAGTCCCCGTACCACGCCAATTTACGCTAACCTTGAGATTAGGAATTTAACCATTAAAAAGAGAATAAAAATATGAAACATATATATATAGCGCTTATAGGAACTGCATTCTTGCTGGGTTCCTGCGATGATTTCCTCAATACGATGCCGGATAACCGTGCTGAAATTGACACGGAAGCAAAAGTAACATCTATACTTGTATCTGCTTATCCAAACAAGACCCCTGTCCTCATGATGGAATATAGTAGTGACAATGTAGTGGATCACGGGCCTCAGTATTCAGTCAATTATAAGGATCAAGAGGAAATCTATTTGTGGTCAGATATCACGAGTGATGGTAATGATGATCCACGTTACATGTGGCAAACTCATTATAGCGCCATAGCAGCTGCCAATCAAGCTATACAGGCAATATATGATTTGGGGGATCCCGCCAGTCTGGCTCCTCAAAAGGCGGAAGCTTTGATGTGCCGTGCTTATGCCCACTTTGTATTAGCAAATGTCTTCTGTTTACCTTATAACCCGGAAACGGCAGATAAGGATATGGGAATTCCCTATTCTGAAAAGCCGGAAACTCAAGTAATTGTGAAATATGAAAGAGGAACCATGGCAGAACTTTACGAAAAAATCAATGCGGACATAGAAGCTGCTTTGCCATATATCAGTGATGATGTTTACACTGTCCCTAAATATCATTTTAATAAAAAAGCTGCTTATGCTTTTGCAACACGCTTTAACTTATTCTATGTAAAACCTGATAAGTCAAACTATCAGAAGGTAGTGGAATACGCAACGCAAGTATTAGGAAGCAATCCGGATAGGGCATTGCGTCAAATGACCAATTACATTCCACTTGGAGCAGGTGACGTGACAAATGCCTACGTGCAGGCAAGTGAAAACTGCAACCTTTTAATTATTCCGGCATATTCAGCTGCTGGGCGAATCGGTTCCGGAAGTGGGCCACGTTACAATCATGGGCGGGAAATAACCACTTATGAGACTTATTGGGCCAAAGGTCCATGGGGTTCTTCAGGTTCCAGCAGTTTCTTGATTCTGGGTAGAAAACTTTATGGTTCGAATCAGACTGTACGCTTCCCGAAGTTGGATGAATTCTGGGAGTATACAGACAAAACATCCGGCACAGGTTTTGCGCATATTGTATTTGTTCCATTTACAACAAATGAAACATTGCTTTGTCGTGCAGAGGCTTATACATTTTTGGAGAAATATGAGGAAGCTGCTGCCGATTTAAATAGTTGGCAAGTTACAAATTGCCTTTCTTCGTATGTTGATGATGATGGCATGACTCATACTCTGCAAACATTGACTCGTGAAAGCATCAATAAATTCTGGAATGATATTAAATATTGCCCTATACCATCTATGGCTGATGGGGGGAGTGATCGTACTATCAAAAAAGAACTTCACCCTCAGGGATTTACTGTAGCATCAGGTGAGCAAGAGAATTTTATTCAATGTGTATTGCACATGCGCCGTATTGAGACAATGCATGATGGACAACGCTGGTGTGACATTAAACGCTATGGCATAGAAGTAGCGCACAACCGTTATGGATTGGCTACAGATATATTGAAAGTCGGTGATCTGCGTCGTGCCATCCAGTTGCCTTCGGATGTTATTGATGCCGGTTTGGCTGCTAACCCAAGATAATAACCTTTAAAAATGAAATAATTATGAAATATATAAAACTATTTTTATTGATTACATTCACTTTGTGCTTAGGGGCTTGCAGTGAAGATGATCTTGACTCAAAGAGTATTTTTGATACGGAAGAGCCGAAAATGAATGAATTCGACAATTGGCTGATGAAGAACTATGTAACGCCCTATAATATCAGTTTTAATTATAGATATGATGATAAGGAATCGAACATGGAGTTTAACCTGATTCCTGCAGACTATGATAAGTCTATAGCTCTGGCCAAAATGATGAAATATGTATGGATTGATGTTTATAAGGAAGTAGCCGGTGATGAATTCGTCAAAATGTATTGTCCACGAGTGATGCAGCTGTTTGGTTCTCCGGCGTACTATCCTAACACTGGTAGTATTGTGATGGGTACTGCCGAAGGAGGAATAAAGGTGACACTGTATAATGTGAACGTTATTGATATTGAGCATCCGTATATTGATATCGATAGCCCATTCCCTGATAAGAGTGGCAGTACAACAGACTTGAATTATTGGTTTTTCCAAACAATGCACCATGAGTTTACCCACATTTTGCAGCAGAAGAAAAACTATGATACAGACTTCAATTTGATCTCTGCCGGTAATTATAGAGCTACGGACTGGATTAACTTGAAAGATCCTGATGCTCCTAAATCCGGTTTTGTATCAGGATATGCTAGCAAGGAAGCAAATGAAGATTTTGCAGAAATTCTTTCTGTTTACATAACTCGCACAGAAGCTGCTTGGCAAAAGTTATTAGCAGCCGGAGTTGTTGGTGAAGATGAATCTGGTAAGCAGGCCATCCTTGATAAATTGGAAATTATAAGAGAATATTTAAAAGGTAGTTGGCAAATAGATATTGATGAGTTGCGTAAAGTCGTTACCCGTCGCTCTGCAGAAGTAGCTACTCTTGATTTAACAACACTTAATTAGAAAGTAATATGAAAAAAATATTTAATTTATTATTTATATATTTGCGCACATACTTAAAAACGTACATTATGGGACAAATATTACCAGGAGTAGTCGTAGCTTTTGAGAATCCCAAGGGCGGGGTAGGAAAGTCCACATTGACAGCTTTGTTTGCAGGTTATATTCATTCGCAGTCAAACGAAGAGGGTGGCTTATCCATTGCCGTGGTGGATATCGACGACATGCAGAACACTATCGGAAAATTACGTGAGGACGAAGCCGAGGACGGAATCATGAAAAAGGAAGAAGAATATGAGGTTATCAATATCTCTTCCTCAGAGTTCATCAACCAACTGGATTTCCTTCAGGACAATTACGACATTATACTTGTCGATTTTCCGGGTAACCTGAAACAAAACGGTGTAGTTGAAACGCTGCACTTCGTTGACGTGATCATCATTCCCTTCGAACCGAACCAGACCGATTTAAGACCTACATTGACCTTTTACTATAACATCTATGAAGGGATTATTGAAAGCCGTCGAAAGATTGGTAAAAAGACTACCATGCGTGGTGTTATGAACCGTGTTCTTCCGAATGTGCTGGAGTTCAAAGAAATTTTGAAAAATAAAAAAACCTTGCCTTTCGAGTTGATGCAAAACTACATCAAGGATTCAAGGGTTGACTATCAACGCAATTTAAGTACGCTGAGTAAAGCGTACCATCATCCCTGTGATGCGTTCTGTGAAGAGGTATTGGAATTAATCTGTAACCATATAGGAGAATAAAGCTATGGCAACCAACAAAGAAAGGACATCATCAGCCGCCATGAGAAAACTCTTGCTGCAAAGCGCCAGTAAGAAAGAGCAGGAAATCCAGCAGATCGGAAGTGTTGCGGAAAGCACCATTCCCCAACCTGCGATTGAGCAGCCCATCCATGAAGAGGTGAAAGAATCGGCTCCGGTCACAGAAACCGTCCAAGAACCTCAGCCGGAACAAATGGAAAAGCCGGAATCCAAACCTTCCGTGCAGTCTTCTCCAAAAACAGAAGAAAGCAAAGTCTGCGGAAAAAAATTCTCGGAATATCTGGAAGAGCGAAAATTAAAGAATACCGAAGTAATCCGGATATCCAGCGAAACCCACAGAAAGCTGAAGCAGATTGCTATGGCCACGGGATTAGGAATGCACAATATCGCCAACAACATTCTTGAAGACGTATTAACCAGCCATAACAAGGAGATTCAAGCGATACTGAAGAAGTATATGAGCTGTCTCTTATACACATCTCCGAGCCCACGAGACTAGGCATGA
>ENA-UAKN01000351-UAKN01000351.1-human-gut-metagenome-genome-assembly--contig:-NODE-351-length-13737-cov-6.970691_pt1 | contig 13737 bp, 10 predicted proteins | sample MGYA00243690_ERZ654448 | MGnify/ENA primary metagenome ERZ654448 (study PRJEB26926, sample SAMN06164715) | human gut metagenome | biome: ENVO:00009003; feature: ENVO:2100002; material: ENVO:00002003...
AATTATTATAGCATATTCGAAGATGTAAAATGTTAACAAATTGTTAAAATTAGTTATCTTACAATAAAAAATATTAAAGCCGACTATTTTAGTCGGCTTTTTTCTATTTCACAAAAAGGTAATAAACAAGACCGTAAATAACAGACGCGGTTGTGCCGTATAATATTACGGGACCGGCAATCGTAAATATTTTAGCTCCAACTCCCAGAATAAAGCCCTCTGATTTCGATTCCAGCGCAGAAGATACGACTGCGTTTGCAAAACCGGTTATAGGCACAAGTGTTCCCGCTCCCGCATGCTTGGCGATTTTTTCATATAAACCGAATCCGGTCAATATAGCGCTTAAAAGAATAAGGATAATTGAAGCCCATGCGCCTGCGGACTCCTTGGCGCATCCGAATTTAGTGAAAATATTCAAAAAAATTTCGCCTAATGTACATATAGCTCCTCCGATAAGAAAAGCCACAGGAACATTTACCCAGCTTCTCGAATTAGGAGAAGCCTTTTTGCTCATTTCGCTGTATTCCTTTTGTGTTACCATATTTTTCCTCCCTTTCCGCCGCATACGCATATGCGGTTATCGTTATTAGTTTTTCCTTTATGATCCCTTATTATACATAATTCGTTTAATCTGTAAATTGACTGATATATTTATAATACTACTATTATAATGCCTGATTTTTCCGAATTTAGTCGAAAATATGTTCAAAATCATAAATATTTTGTAAATAGCAGTCTGACCGCAAAATATAGCTTGACAATTCTCTAAAAAAAGTATAAAATAAATGTATTGTATAAATTTGCACAATTATTACTGCGGCTTTTTATGCGGCTGTAATTAAATCATAGTTTTTTATATGAACAAAGTCCTGATATTTATTATAACCACTACATCTCAGCACAGTTCCGGCAATGGGGCTGATTTCCGTTAGTTACGGAATAACGTAAATTAAGATTTACGTTGAAAATAAAAATATGAATAGAATTATGGCAACATTATCCTGCCGGAGTAATCAAGTTATTGTACAATTTCTATAACTAATTCAAAGGAGGTAATGTGCGGGCAATGAATACTACTATTGCAATTATTTGCTGTGTGGCAGCATTTATAGTCGGCGCTGCGGCGGCAGGCTTTATCTGTTTTAAGCAGGGAATCGCTTACAGACAGAAGCAGGCTGAATCTATTATGGGTTCCGCGGAAAAGGAAGCTGAAAGACTTCTTGCCGACGCTGATAAAGAAGCCGAAACAAAGAAAAAGGCCGCTCTTGTTGAAGCTAAGGACGAAATCCATAAGCTGCGTTCCGACGCTGAAAAGGAGCTTAAGGACAGGCGTTCGGAGGTTTCCCGTCAGGAACGGCGTATACAGCAAAAAGAAGAAACCCTTGATAAAAAAAACGACAACCTGGAGCGTAAAGAAGAAATCCTCCAGAATAAAATCAAAAATGCGGAAGAGAAGCTCAAGGAAGCTGAAACCATTAAAAAAAGCCAGATGGATATCCTTGAAAGAATCTCAGAATTTACAAAGGATCAGGCTAAGGAATATATCCTTGAAATGCTTGACGGAGATCTTGTTCATGAAAAGGCGGTTAAGATTTCTAATTATGAACAGCAGATAAAGGACGAATGCGACGAAAAGGCAAGGAGCTATATATCTCTGGCTATTGCTAAATGTGCCGCAGAGCAGGTTTCAGAAGCGACCGTTTCAGTCGTTCCTCTTCCGAACGATGAAATGAAGGGCCGTATTATAGGCCGAGAAGGACGAAATATCAGAACCTTTGAAACCCTAACCGGCGTAGATCTCATAATCGACGATACTCCGGAGGCTATAACGCTTTCCTGCTTTGACCATGTAAGAAGAGAAGTCGCCAGAATAGCCCTTGAAAAGCTTATTTCAGACGGCAGAATACATCCTACTCGTATCGAAGAGATGGTTGACAAAGCCAGACGCGAGGTTGAATACAGAATCAAACAGGAGGGCGAAAGAGCCGTTCTTGAAACAAATGTCCACGGTATCAATCATGAGCTTATCAAGCTTATCGGACGTCTGCGGTTCCGTACCAGCTACCGTCAAAATGTACTTAACCACTCGATTGAGGTTGCGCAGCTTTCAGGAATACTTGCCTCAGAGCTGGGCGTAGACGCTAACCTTGCAAGACGCGCCGGACTTCTTCATGATATAGGCAAGGCGCTTACTGCTGAAATTGAAGGCTCGCACGTTCAGATAGGCGTAGACGTATGCCGTAAGTATAAGGAAAACCCTGAGGTTATCCATGCGATTGAAGCTCATCATAACGACGTTGAGCCAAGAACGGTAATAGCCTGCATAGTCCAGGCCGCCGACGCTATATCGGCCGCAAGACCGGCAGCAAGAAGCGAAAACTATGAAAATTACATAAAACGTCTGCAAAAGCTTGAAGAAATCTGCAATGCCTACGAGGGAGTGGACAAGTGCTACGCCGTTCAGGCAGGACGCGAGGTAAGGATCATGGTATGTCCCGAGGTTATCAACGATGAACGTATGGTTATCGTTGCAAGAGATATTGCAAAGCAAATCGAAAGTGAAATGGAATACCCGGGTCAGATTAAGGTAAATATGATCCGTGAAAGCCGCGCGGTTGATTATGCCAAATAAACTACAGCCCCTGTGTTTACACAGGGGTATATTTTTTACAAGGAGAAAAAATAATGGCAGGCGTCGTAATACATTTAGCGGCTGCGGACGCGACCTATGACATGCTGGGAATCAAGCGTTTGCCGCTTTATTATGCGGGAAATATAGCTCCGGACTGTATCCATGAAAGAAAGAATTATGTGCGTGAAATGAAAAAGTATACGCATATGCGCAGCGGGATACCCGATTGGGATTTTCTCAGTCCTGAAAATCTGAATCTGTTCCACAGCAGACTAAAAGACTTTGCCGAAGATTACTGCAATAAGAACGAAGAAAGAGATCTTTACAAAGGCTATCTTGTTCATCTGATAACTGATGAAATCTTTATTAAGACAATTAGGGAAAAGTGCGCCGCCGAGGCTATGAAATATGGTATCAGTCAGAAAGATAAAGAATTTTTCGGATTTATGATGCGCGAACTTAACGGAGGCGACGCTATTACGGCTAAGCGTTATCCCTTTAAAAACGATCCGGTAAATATGCTGAAACAATCGTTCGGCTGCCGTATTAAGGATTATATCTCCGGCATTGAAATAATAAACGGTACAAAATGGATAACAGAAAATTATTTTTCCGGATTTTCTGATTTTGAATCTCCTCTGATTATGAAATATGAAAACATAATATCTTTCATAAACCTCTGCTGCTCTGAAATCCCTAAAATACTTAACATGTATTTATAAAGCCATTGCTGTTATTTGTTGAATGTGCACAACTCCAAGCTTGTTTATTAATAGATTATATAGAATATTTCCAATACAGTTGAAAATATAAATAAAAAGTTGTATAATTAAATATAGTTTATTGTATATTTTTATTAAAGGAGATTTACCGAGATGAAACAAATAAAGAATATAGCTCTTGCCGGACATAACGGTTCCGGAAAAACCTCGCTTGCAGACGCTCTGCTTTTCAAAGCGGGAGCAGTCGATAGACTGGGTAAAACAATTGACGGAACTACTGTCTGCGACTTTGACTCAGAAGAGATAAAAAGAAAAATTTCAATAAACGCGGCGCTGGCATCCTTTGATTATGAGGAAACTAAAATCAATCTTATCGACACTCCCGGTCTTTTTGATTTTGCCGGAGAAATGGAGGAGGGTATATACGCCTCCGACACTGTTATGATAACCGTTTCCGCTAAATCAGGGGTTAAGACAGGTACTAAAAAAGCTTATGCGTCAGCTGTCAGAGCCGGAAAATCAAAGATGTTCGCCGTAACAAAAATAGACGACGAAAACGCCAATTTTTATAATGTTCTTACTGAACTGAAAACCGTTTTCGGTCCTACTGTGTGTCCGATCGTGGTACCGGTTATAGAAAACGAAAAGATAGTTTCCTATGTTAATCTTATTGAAATGAAGGTTTACAAATACGAAAACGGAAAGGCCGTGGAAATTGACCTCCCTATTGCAAAGGCTATTGAGAAAATGGTTTACCGTATAGACGGTCTGATCGAAGCCGTCAGCGAGGCGGTTGCCGAAACGGACGAAGAGCTTATGAATAAATTCTTTGAAGGCGAACCGTTTACTCAGGAAGAACTTATAAACGGCATACACATAGGAATGAACAAGGGGATCATAACTCCGGTGGTATGCGTTTCATCGTCCGATCTTTCAGGAGTTGATATGCTGCTTAAGGAGATAACTCTCCTGCTTCCGTCGCCGGACGAAGTACCGCCTAAAGAAGCGGTTGAAAACGGAAAAACGGTAACAGCCAATTGTAAATCGGAGGATCCGCTGTCGGCGTTCGTTTTCAAAACAGTTTCCGATCCTTTTGTAGGTAAAATGTCATATATCAGAGTTATGTCAGGAATATTGAAATCCGATTCTCAGGTTATAAACACATCTACGGGAGAAACTGAAAAAATAGGCAAGCTTTATAGAATGACGGGCAAACAGCAAAACGAAATATCCGAAGCAAAGGCGGGAGATATAGCGGTTGCTGTAAAAATATCAGCGTCCACCTCAGATACTCTCTGCTCGCCTGAAAGAAAAATAACGTTCAGCAGAATAAGCTTCCCTTCACCCTGCTATTCAATGGCTGTTAAGGCCAAGGCACAGGGTGATGAAAGCAAGATATCCTCAGGCATTCAGCGTCTTTTAGATGAGGATAAGACATTATCATACTATACGGACTCATACACCAACGAACAGATATTAAGCGGATTGGGAGAACAGCATCTTGAAATATCAGCCGTTAAGCTAAAGAATAAATTCGGTGTGGATATCGGATTATCAGTTCCGAAGATTGCCTACAGAGAAACAATACGCAAAAAGGTGAAGGCAGAGGGAAAATATAAGAAACAGACGGGCGGTCACGGTCAATACGGTCATGTCTGGATAGAATTTGAGCCATGCGTCAGCGACGAGCTTATTTTTGAAGAAAAGGTATTCGGAGGCGCGGTGCCCAGAAATTATTTTCCGGCAGTTGAAAAGGGATTGCAGGAATGCGTCAAGAAAGGCGTTCTTGCAGGCTGTCCTGTTGTAGGTCTTAAGGCTATATTGCTGGACGGCTCATATCACCCGGTGGACTCTTCAGAAATGGCCTTTAAAACGGCGGCTTCGCTCGCATACAAGGAAGGGCTTAAAAATGCCGATCCTGTTATGCTCGAACCGATTGGCTCGTTAAACGTATGCGTTCCTGATGAAAATACCGGAGACGTTATGGGCGAGCTGAACAAGCGCAGAGGCAGGGTATCCGGAATGGAGCCTGCTGAAACGGGAACGACTGTAATTACCGCAGAAGTTCCCATCAGAGAAATGCATGATTTTATAATGTACCTCCGACAAACCACAAGAGGAATGGGAAGCTTTACATTTGATTTCCTCAGATACGAGCAGCTGCCTCCCAATCTTCTTACTGAGGTTATAGCAGAAAACGCATAATAAAAAGCGCAGATCCTTCACCTTCAAGGATCTGCGCTTTTCTCTGATATTCTTTCGTTTTCTTCTTCCTCATGAACCTTCTGGCGCATAACCGCATAGAGAATCGAAACCAGCGGTACCCCGACTATCATACCGAGTATACCCCATAGACCTCCTCCTACGGTGATGGCAAACAAAACCCAAAGGGCAGGCAGCCCTATGGAATTTCCGACGACCTTCGGATAAATAAGGTTAGAATCAATCTGCTGAATTATTATAATGAACACCACAAACCAGACTGCCTTTATGGGATTTACCATAAGAAGAATAAGAGCGCATGGAATTGTTCCCAGAATCGGACCTACAATCGGTATCATATTTGTAATGCCGATAATAACGCTTATCAGAGGAGCATAATCAAATCTGAAAATGGTCATGCCGAAAAAGCATAGTATTCCTAAAATAACCGCCTCCATAAGCTGACCGCTTAAAAAATTGGAAAAAGCGTCATATGCCATTCTGATAATTCTTTCAAATCGGTTATATCTGTGTTTAAGCATTGATTTAGTCAATATTCTAGCATGTCTTTTCAGGTTCTGCTTATCCATAAGGATATATATTGAAAATACAAAGCCTACTACGGTATCGACAACCGTTCCGATTATTCCGCTTGTTATATCCATTGTCTTTGCCAAAACCGTCGGTATATATTCCGGAAGCTCAGATATTTTTTCCTTTACCTTTTCCAGCATATCTCCAAGGTCTATTTTATCCATTAAATAATCAAGCCTGAATTTATTTGATTCAAAGAAATTTATAAGGTTATTGGTATAATCGTTGAAATTGGCGCTGAACATAGAAATACTTTCAGAAATCTGAGGAACTATAAACCAAATAATTCCGACTATTATAGCGATCAGAATTATATATGTGGTAACGCACGAGCATATAAACGACGCCCTGCCTGTATTGTTCGCACTTTTTCTGCGGCGGTTCTTTCTTTTTGCTCCAAGCTTTTCTCCCAGCCAGAAAAACAGAGTACGGTATTTTGCGTGAAAAAAGTTTATCGGACGATTTAATGCGAAAGCGATAACCCCTCCTATGATTATAGGACGAAATATATTAATCACTTTGGAAATAATCGAAAAAAATCCCTCGTATCTCAATATTACAAACGCAACAATAATCAGGATAGCTCCGCTTAAAATAATCGTCTTGGCAAGACGGTTATTTTTTAATGAAAACTTCTTCTGCATATTCTGTATACGGCGTAAAGCCGTCCTCCCGTCGTAGTCGTTATATATAAAGTATTGCCGCGGCAACGCCGTTTCAGTCACAAGCCGCTTTATTATTTATGGTCGCAGGATTTGATTTTCATTGATATATCAAAGCATCTAACAGAATGAGTCAGCGCTCCGAGAGATATAATATCGACGCCTGTCAACGCCTTCTGCCTGATATTATCAAGAGTAATATTACCCGAAGCCTCCAGCAGCGCTCTTCCGTTAGTAATCTCCACCGCTTTTTTCATTTCGTCATCGCTCATATTATCAAGCATGATTACCTCACATTTATTCTCAAGAGCCTCCTCAACCTCTTCAAGATTTCTTACCTCAACCTCAATCTTAAGCATGTGTCCGGCTTTCTTCCTAAGAGCCGAAACCGCGCCGGTGATAGAGCCGTAGGCGTCTATATGATTATCCTTTAGCATAGCTCCGTCGGAAAGATTAAACCTGTGGTTTTTTCCGCCCCCTACCGTAACCGAGTACTTTTGAAGCGCTCTCAGCCCGGGGAGTGTTTTTCTGGTGTCGGCTATGCTGGCGTTTGTACCCTCCACAAGCTTTACGCATTCATTTGCAGCCGTCGCTATCCCCGACATATGCTGAATCAAATTAAGCGCGGTACGCTCGCCCTTTAAAAGCGTTTTGGCGCTTCCTCTGAAAAAAGCTATGTAATCTCCTTTTTTTATCGGCGCTCCGTCTTTAAGAAGTATTTCCTTTTCAACATTTCCGCCGGCAAGATCAAAAACTCTGGCGGCAACGTCTATTCCGCAGAGAATTCCGCTGTCTTTAGCAACAAAATAAGCCTCGCTTACGTCGCCGTCCTGTAAAAGATTATCCGTTGTAACGTCAATATAGTTAATATCCTCGGCAAGCGCCGTATTAATAATATTATCCACATAAAACCGATTAAGCATAGTCGTTATCCTCTCCTATATAACTTCCTTTAAAATGAGATATGCGATAGTCGCAAGAGATTTCGCTTCTATAAAATCAGGATTTATCATATACTTTCCTGAAGTCAGCTCCCGCTTTATTTCCTTTACCCTTTCAAATCCTTCGACAGCCGCCTTTTTATCCGGTATAACAAAATAACTGCTCTGCATTATATGGCGTATTTCAGTTCTGAATCCCTGAGGAATTGCAGCGGGATCAGACTGCTCTTCAAATTTATAGTCCTCAAAGTCATCTGACACACCGTCTCTTTTCTCGGAAATATCCTGCGCCGCCCTGCGCGAAAATACGAGAGCCTCAAGAAGCGAATTGCTGGCAAGCCTGTTATTGCCATGAACGCCCGTATGCGAGCATTCGCCCGCGGCGTAAAGGTTTTCAATGCCCGTTCTTGCAAAGCTGTCAACATTAATTCCGCCCATCAGGTAATGCTGACACGGAAATACGGGAATTCTGTCCTTAGTCAGATCATAGCCCTGCTTAAGCAGATTTTTATAAATCATAGGAAAACGGTTTTTAAGAAATTCGGGATCCTTCCTGCTTATATCCAAATAAAATTCAGTAGAGCCCAGCTTTCTGCTTTCATGTATAATAGCATGTGAAACGACGTCTCTCGGAGCAAGCTCCAGCCTGTCGTCATAATTATGCATAAAACGTTCGCCGTCCTTGTTGAGAAGATAAGCGCCCTCTCCCCTGACGGCCTCGGAAATAAGAAAGCATTCTCTTGTATGCCTGTTATTGAACGCGGTTGGGTGAAACTGGACAAGACTCAAATTCTTTATATCCGCCCCCATCTCATAGGCTAAGGTTATACCGTCTCCGGTAGCTATCGCGGAATTGGTAGTATATTCATAAACCCTTCCGATACCGCCTGTGGCAAGCATCATGAAATGACTGTTAAACGAACGCCTTTCTCCGTTTTGCCAGGTATCCGCTGAAAAACCGGTCGACGTCTTTTTCAAGCCGCAAAGATACGTGTTTTCAAGAATATCCACATTCGGAAGGCTCTTTACCTTATCAAGCAATTTCGATACTATCTCAAAGCCGGTAGCGTCCTTATGATGAAAAATTCTGTGACGGCAGTGTCCTCCCTCAAGAGTTCTGTGAAGATTTCCATCCGGAGTCCTGTCGAAATCCACTCCCATATCAATAAGAGCCTGTATGTCCTTAGCCGCCTCTGAAACTAAAATATGAACCGTTTCCGTATTATTTTTAAAACCGCCGGCTATCATCGTATCATTCTGATGAAGCTGAATATTATCCTCCGGCGAATTGTAAACTCCGGCAATACCTCCCTGAGCAAGCGCAGAATTACAAAGCTTCAGCTCACGCTTGGAAAGTATAAGAATTTTCATATCGGACGGCAGATTTATCGCAGTATACAGTCCTGCCGTACCGCTTCCGGCAATAATAATATCGTAGTTTTTCAGCATCTTAATCTCCATTCTGCCGCGGCAACCCCGGGCATGTAGATATATAAAATTAGTATATCATGATAATTATACATATAAAACGAATGCCGATTTCCTATATTTATCCAAAACCGTCCATTATTTTATACTAATTTTATTATACCATTATCGCAAATTAATGTCACTATGTATTTTAACTAAATTTTTTCAATTTTCGAACAGTTTTAACAACATATATTTCCTTATATGCATTGACTTTTAATTAAATTTAAGGCATAATTATTATAAACAAGCAGTAAAATATGACAGGAGAGATAATATATGCTTAAAAATAAATTAGCCTGTTTTGCAGCGGCGGCTTTAATTACTGTATTTCCGCTTTGCGGGTGCAGCGACGACGGCTCCGGCGGCTCGTCTAATACCGGAGACGTGGTTTCCGTTTCATCAGGAATTACAACCGAGTCCTCTTCCGTAACCGATCGTGACGTCAGCGAACAAATAAAACTCGACGTAACGCTCACAGCCGGAAATAGCTGGGAAACAGACGGAAAATCCTTTACCGATTATCAGGGCGCGGTAAAAAACAGCGGTTCCTCAGGAATAAACGGCTGGACCGTTACTATACCTCTTAAATTAGACATTGAGATAATAAGCAGTTGGGGCGGAAGCTTTTCAGTATCGGAATCGGCAATAACCGTAACACCTGAGGAATACAACAAAGCTTTGGAAGCAGGCGGCGAGGCTGCTTTCGGCTTCCAGATATCGGGTTCTAAGGACGCTGTTGATACGTCCTCCGTTTCATGCTCCGGCACAGCCGGCGTTTCGCAGCAGCAGAACGGTAACAGTCAGCAGAGCGGAAATACCGGCGAAGCAATTGTCAATACCGGTGCAAAGGACGTTCCCGCGCCCACAACGGACGACTGGCTATCCGTAAAGGGAAATAAAATAATAGATTCAAGCGGCAAGGAAGTCTGGCTGACAGGCTGTAACTGGTTCGGATACAACACAGGCACAAACTGCTTTGACGGACTCTGGGCGTGCGACCTGAACTCATCTCTTGCTAGCATTGCCGACCACGGCTTCAATCTTTTGAGAATTCCTATATCAACAGAGCTTATAAACAATTGGGCGGACGGAGAATATCCGGAGGCAAATTATAATAAAGCTTCAAACTCATATCTTGAGGGAATGAACAGTCTTGAAATTTTTGATTATGTCATCGGACAGTGCCGCGCTAACGGCATCAAAATAATGATAGATATCCACTGCGCCGTAACCGATTCCATGGGTCACATGAAACCGCTGTGGACAGACGGAAACATTACCGAGCAGGATTACCTTGACAGTCTGTCGTGGATGGCTGAGCGTTATAAAGGCGACGATACCATAATCGCATATGATCTGAAAAACGAACCACATGGAAAACAAAACGAGTCGCCGAGGGCGAAGTGGGACAATTCCAAGGATTCAGATAACTGGAAATACATAGCGGAAAAGGCTGCGAATGCCGTTTTAGATAAAAACCCCAACGTACTGGTGATGGTAGAGGGCATTGAAATCTACCCTAAGGACATAAAGAAAAACGGAAATTTCGGCTCCCAGAACGAAGACGATTATTTCTTTAACTGGTGGGGAGGAAATTTAAGGGGCGTTGCAGATAATCCTATAGATCTTGGCAATCGTCAAAACAAGCTGGTTTATTCCCCTCATGATTACGGTCCGGCAGTCTATGAGCAGCCGTGGTTCGAGGGCGGCTATACATATGATTCTCTTTATAAGGACTGCTGGTATGATAACTGGTTCTATATTCAGGACAAAAATATAGCTCCTCTGCTTATAGGCGAATGGGGAGGCTATATGACCGAGCCTAACGTCACATGGATGACTTACCTCCGACAGCTTATTTCTGAAAACAAAATAAATCATACGTTCTGGTGCTTCAACGCGAATTCCGGAGATACCGGCGGACTTGTGAAGGATGATTTTACAACATGGGATACGGAAAAGTATAATTTTGTAAAGGAAGTTCTCTGGCAGAAGGACGGTAAATTTGTAGGTCTTGACCATGAAATACCGCTTGGTGAAAACGGTATAACGCTGACAGAATATTAATCGCAAAGATAAAACGATTAACAAAGACAATTGAGCTTTACGATACAATTCCCGTTGCAGCAGCTCTGCTTTATCTATGATAAAAGGCTGCCGTTAATTAAAAATAACGGCAGCCTTTTTATAAAACAAAAAGTCCCCTTAAGGGGACTTTTTGCCATGATATAGGGATTATTGGGGATTTTTAATTTAACGCTGGGGTAAACGTTAAATTGAAGATATACTCATTACTGAGTATGCTTGTATTATAAAGCTCATATGTGAAATCTCTGTGAAAAGTCCTTGAAAGAAACGAGAAATCAGTTTTTTACTTTTTTCTGCCGTTTTCGACCTCCGGCTTCTCCGATACAATATCGCTTATTTCAAACCAGAATGTCGAGCCCTTACCGATAACGCTGTAAACGCCGAAGCTGTAACCGTGCTTTTTCAATATGGCCTTTACTATTGAAAGCCCCAAACCTGTCCCGATAACCTCGCGCTTATGGTTTTCAGAACGATAATATTTTTCAAAGATAAGACCTATTTTATCCTTTGCTATTCCCTGTCCGGTATCGGAAACCTCTATCCTTACGCTTTTTTCCTTATTAATCTGACGTACAAAAACCCTTTTATCGTCTCCGGTATAATTTATAGCGTTATTTATCAAGTTGTAGATAACCTGCTGAATTTTTATAACGTCGCACCTCACCGAGACTTCTTCGTCAGGCTCAAAGGAAATAATATAATCGGACCTCTTTGAAATTCCCTTGTATCTTGCGATGATTCCGTCAAGCACCTCGGTAATGCTGAATTCGCTGTAATTGAGCTTCTGATTGCCGTCCTCAAGCTTAGAAAGATCCAGTATGTCGTTTACAAGCTGCGCAAGCCTGTCGGTTTCCTCTATTATTATTTCAAGATGCTCGTTGCGCTTTACAGGATTATCTCCTGAAAGATCTCTTATCATTTCCGCATATGCCTTGAGCATGGTAAGCGGCGTTCTTAAGTCGTGAGACACATTGGCTATAAGATCCCGCTGCATCATATCAACCTTTGAAATCTCCTGCCCGGCGTAAGTAAGCGTACTCGCCAGCTGCTGAATTTCAAGGTAATCTCCGCCCTCGAATTTTATATCGTATTTTCCCTCGGCAAGACCCTCCGCAGATTTTGTTATTCTTGTTATAGGATCCGCGATTCTTTTCGACATGAAAAATGAAATTATCACGCCCAGCACAAGCAGATAAAACGTTATGATAATAAGCTGTCTTTTTATAATCGAGGCTGTGGAGCCAATCGGAACAAGAGGAGTATTTATAAGAAGATATCCGTCAGGATCGTCCTTGGCGCCTATGGTTGAAACCATAATAAGCGTGTCGCTGTTTATCGTACTGTTGAACTCCTTGAAGTAAATCGAGCTTTTTTCACTGTCCCTGAGCTTCTGAATAAAATCATAGCTCATATTATTCGGTCCGTGAATAAGGCAGTTTCTGCCCATAACGTCCTTGGAATAAACGGTTCTGTTAAATTTATCCGTAATCACTATGCATAAATCGTTGTTTATGGCTATTTCCGTGAGCAAGTCGCTGTAATCCTCGTCTCCGTAGTTTTCAACGATTGTTGCCGCGGAACGTTTGACATCGGAAATTTTCATTCCCTCATAAAAATTCTCAAGAAACACTATCTGAAAAAACCAGAGAAGTATAAATACCACGGCCGTAAAAAACATGAAATACTGCCAAATTTTAAATTTAAGGCTGACGCATGGATTTTTAATTCTGACCATACTCAAATTTATATCCCATTCCTCTCAGTGTGACGATAAACTTCCTATAAGGTCCCAGACTGTTTCTGAGCATTTTTATATGGGTATCCACCGTCCTGTCGTCCCCGAAAAAGTCGTAGCCCCAGACCTCCTCGAGAAGCTTGTCCCTTGTGAGCGCAAGGTTCTTGTTTTTAACGAGATAAAAAAGCAAATCGTATTCCTTCGGCGTCATTGAAGCCTTTACGCCGTCGACATAAACCTCCCTGCCTGCAAGATCTATTTCCAGTCCCTCAAATTTCAGCTTTTCCGGTATGCCGCTGTCCGGACGGCTGTTGCGCTTGATAACGGCTTTTATCCTCGCCATAAGCTCCTTCGGTGAAAAAGGCTTTACAACGTAATCGTCAATTCCCAGTTCAAATCCGAAAAGCTTATCATATTCCTCGCCCCTTGCCGACAGCATTATAACCGGTATGGATTTGTACTTTTTTATTTCCTTGCAGGTGGAAAAACCGTCCAGCTTGGGCATCATGATATCCATAACTATCAGATCGTAATCATTATTTTTTACCAGTTCTACCGCCTCCATGCCGTTAGCGGCCTCGCCTACCTCATATCCCTCAAACTCGGCGTATTCCTTAACCACCCTGCGGATATTGATTTCTGTCTCTTATACACATCTGACGCTGCCGACGAAGCTAGAAGTGTAGAT
>ENA-UAKN01000355-UAKN01000355.1-human-gut-metagenome-genome-assembly--contig:-NODE-355-length-13559-cov-5.101600_pt1 | contig 13559 bp, 14 predicted proteins | sample MGYA00243690_ERZ654448 | MGnify/ENA primary metagenome ERZ654448 (study PRJEB26926, sample SAMN06164715) | human gut metagenome | biome: ENVO:00009003; feature: ENVO:2100002; material: ENVO:00002003...
TTCGTCGGCAGCGTCAGATGTGTATAAGAGACAGGAGAGAACGCACGGCCTTCGAGCAAGATCTGCACGGCTTTGTTGCGTGCGGCGGCCCAATCGTAGAGCGCCTGCGCGGCCGTGACCTTGTCGCCCGACGAATCCCAGTCGTCGCTCATGGAGGTCACGGCAAGCAGTTTCACGGCACCTTTGGCGTAGCTCAGCAGCTTCCTGGCTGCACCGTCCGACACGTCGAGCGAATCGACCATCTCCGTCTGCTTGGCAACCAAAACGACGTACAACGACGTGCCGCGTGGTGCTTCGGCGTAGAAATCCGAGATATGATGCCACAACAGAACCTTGTTCGTCTTGTCGTATTGTTCCGTGATACCGAGCGATTCGGCTTCCGACAGCGACGTGACGACGAACGGCGTTTCGAGTGCAACCTTGTCGGGCAACGCTACGCCGTCGGCAACGAGTCCGGCAATGCCGTCCTGACGGACGGCCGTTTTGCCGAGACCCTGCTGTCTGACGATAGAAACATCGCTTAACATACGCCGCTACTATTGAGATACTGCACCGGAATAGATCGCCGCCATGGCGTTCGATCGCTTGGGCGCTGCGAAGAAATACTCTCGGACGTTATACAGGTTGCGCTGGTAGAGCGGATCCGTCGATGCGTCCGAACGATATTGCCGGCGTTCTCCCGTAGCTTTGGCCATGCTTTGAACGTAAAAAGCTACGGAAGCCATCGTGTCGCCCGTGGACGCGGCCACGCCGAAGCCCTTCTTGTTGCCGGCCGACGTATACAGAGGCATCTTCACGTACTCGTAGATGTCGAAGCCGAACATTTTCGAGATGACACCGGAGGAGTAGTTGTAGTACTGCTGCTGGAATGCCTGATCGACCATCAGAAGATCCGCGACATGATCGGGACACAGCACCAGACGACGCCCCTGAGTCGGCACCTCCATTTCGTCGAATTTCTTTTTCAAGGCGATGACATCGGCTTTGCTGAACCGCTTGCGTTTACCCGTTTCATCGGCCTCGCCTGTCGTGGCGAATACCGGAGTCTTCCCGTCGATATTTTTCGACGGCGCGAAATTGTAAATCGATTTGTCGAGGCGATATTCCGAAATCTTGACGCGGTGCGCCTCGATAACGGCGGGAATAAACTCGGCCTTCACGTCGATGAGCGTGTCGTCGGAAATAGGTGTCGCCTTGGTCGTCAACTTATCCAATGGAATAGCGATGTCGGCATTTTCCATTTCCTGAATGGCAATAGGATAGTCGGTATTATTGACCAATACGTCGGGGTCGCATCCGAAGTCGATCATATGAATGGTATTTCCCTGCCGCACGAATTGCGAATAGTCGGGAATGCCGTCGAGGAACGTTCCCTGGTCGATGTGGTTGAAGCGTTTGACGAACTCCTTCGTCCACACCTCCGGAATGAGACCGGAACGCAACGATCCCGCAGGAGCGCCCGTAGGAATGAGCGACAGCGCGGCGAAGGCTACGCCGGCGCCGGCACCGAACGATGCCGTGCCGATGGCGAAGGCCACGACAAGACATACGATGAATTTGATGAATTTCATAGGCTTTAAATGGTATTTTTCGTGGTTATTCGCGGTACTTGGCGTCCAGCAACTCCTTGAAACGCGTCGGATCCTCCTGCTCCATCCGCAGCAACTCGTCGCGCGTGTAGTCGTCGAACTTCTTCGCGCTGCCTTTGCTGCCGTGCACAATTTGATCCCGCAGCGTTTGGCGCACCTGCATACCGTCCAGCAGCGAGTGCAAGGCATCAGCGCCCATCTTCTCGCCGAAGGCTTGCAGGGAATCCTTCTGCTCGGCCGTGATCTTACCGGCATCCAGTGCAGCCGAGATCTGCGACTCGATACTTTTGCGGCAGTACTCCTGCGCTTTCGCGGCCTCGGCTTTCAGTGCGGAAACCGCCGTCTTGATTTCCTCCTCGGAGGCTGTCGGTGCCAAGCCGAGGAGTTCGGAAATGTTCAGCATAATCTTATTGTTTGAAAATATACATTCCAGGGATGCGGTGATGCGTTGCAACTCCTCCGGCAGCAACGGCTTCGAGAGCTGCGCCGCGACGACCGGAGCGACGACCTCATCGACAAGTCCCGCGGCAAGGGCCTCGTCGGCCGTGAACCAATGATCCTCGCCGTCGAACCAGCTGTCGACCGTTGCCGGTTCGATGCCGCGTGTGGTGAACGACGAACGCAACGCAGCGTCGGTTTTTTTGAGCAGTTCGGCCTGCGATTCCAACTCCTTCGCGTTTCCGCCGCCCCACGACGACGAACTATGCAGCATAATCAGAGCGTTCGAGGCGACCTTGACTTTTGCCGCGGAAAGCATGAAGATGGCCCCCATCGAAGCCGCGACGCCTTCGACGACGACCGTCACGGGCCACGTGCTCGACTTGACGGCATTGACCATCAGCAGACCATCCATGACGGAGCCGCCCAACGTGTGAAGATGGACGACGGGACTCCCGTACCGTTCGGCACGCCGCAGCGCCGCGGCAAAATCTTCACCGCTATACGAATCACCGATGGTACCGTAGGCGTAGACGTGATTGTTCTGAACTTCGATCATCGAAAAATTTTTTAACAAATTAAATGATCCCCAACCGTCATATCAAATTATTGTATATATAATATTCAATGATTGATATTATATATTCAAATAATAGATTAAATACTGCTGTACATCTATATTTGTTCAAAAGTTTAATAGATGGACAGCACGATCGATCTTGCCGAATATTTATTCATGCGGCGATGCTCGCAGAAAGAGATCGCAGCGAGGGTCGGACGCTCGGAGTCGACCGTCTCCGAGTGGGTCAAGCGCTACGGCTGGAAGGAGAAGCGCGCCGGCGTGCGCATATCCCGACACGAAATGGTCGCGAAACTTCTTCAACGTATCGACGATCTGCTCAGCGAAGACTCGTCGAGTATCGATACCACGGAGTTGCTACGCATAACCAAATCGATCAAGACCTTGGACAAAGAGGTCGGACTGGTCGATTACATCGATTGTTTCATGACCTTCGGACAGTGGATGACGCAGCACGCCGAACATGCCGAAGCGATCCGCGAGACGATGTCTTCACGGACGGATTTCTGGGAGAATTTCACCAAGGCGGTGAACATTATACAGGACAAATACATCACCTCTTTGACAAAGGATGGCGGGCAGCGGTAACATAGCCAAGGCATTGCAGCGTTGGGACGGCTGGTGCCGCATCGCGCGGGCACAAGGTTCGGTCAACGAACAGGCCGCAGCGGAGCGGCAGGAGCGCATCCGGAAAGCCTGCGCATCCTTCCGGTATTTCGTCACGGCCTATTTCCCGCATCTGGCCACAGCCGAGCCCCCCGACTTCCACGTCGATCTGGCAAATAAGGTAAAACGCAACCTTACGATCAAGGTGCTCGTACGCTGGGGACGCGGCATGGCCAAGTCGATCGTCTGCGACGTGTTGATCCCGTTATGGCTCTGGATCAACGGCGAGGACATTTACCTCGTACTGGTAGGCAACACCGAAGACAAAGCCAAGAAACTGTTGGGGGACATAGCCGATGAATTCGCGGGCAACGAGCGCCTGATCGCCGATTTCGGCGCACAGAGAACATCCCAATGGTCGGACAACTACTTCGTCTGCCGCGAGCGATTCATCGGCGCGGCACTCGGCATGGGCCAGGAGGTGCGCGGTCTGCGAAAAGGTGCGCGACGGCCTACCCTCTGCATCTGCGACGACCTCGAAGACAAGGACACGGTTAAGAATCCGAAGCGGCAGGACGAGATGGCGAACTGGATTCTCACGGCTCTGATCCCGACGATGGACGGCCCCGTGCGGCGCCTGCTGGTACCGAACAACAACTTCGCACCCAGGACGATTCAGGGAGAACTCGAACGTCGGAATCCCAAATGGATAGTACACCGTGTTGATGCGACCGTCGGGCCGGAACGGAAGCCGCGCTGGGAAAGTAAATATCCCGACGACCATTTCGTACAGATAGAACACGATTTGGGTACGATCGCCTTCGAAGCAGAATACAACAACCGGCCGTGGGTCGAAGGGAAGGTCTTCACGCAGGAGATGATCGACAGGGTATGGGCGCCGCTGCCGTCGCTGTCGAAATTCCGGCACATCACAGGGCGGTGGGATCCGGCCTATTCGGGTAAAAACGATTTCAACGCCGTGCGCATCTGGGGGCTGTACGATCATCGCATGTACCTGATAGCATCCTACGTGCGGCAGCGCACGATGAACAGCACGCTCGACTGGATTCAGGATTACGACAGCCGGCTGCCGCAAGACGTCGTCGTGCATTGGCGCGTCGAATCGCAATTCTGGAACGAGCCGCTGCGACGCGCTATCGACGAGAGCAATGCCCGCGCAGGGCGTCAGCTCAATATTTCGGTCGTGCCGTCGCCCAAGACCAAGAAGATAGATCGCCTGCTGTCGGTCTACCCCTACTACGAAAACGGGCGCATACGCTACAACGAGCGTGAGCGGAACAACGCCGACTTCATCGAAGGGACACGTCAACTGCTGGGTATAGAACCCGGATACCGCACGCATGACGACTCCCCCGATGCCGACGAGCGGGCGATCTCCGATCTGGCGGCATTCGACCGTGCATTCGCATTCTCCCCGATGATCGGACAGATGAGCCGTGGCGATTCAAATTCAAGATACTGACATGACACTTTTCGAACTTATCCGCAACAAATGGGCGCGCTGGCGCCTGATGCGCGCCATCGCCGAGGCCGAGGCGCTGCACGCACGAACGGGAAAACGCTGCTACGTGTTCAACGTCGGCGGCAGGTTGAAGGTCTGGACGACGCTCGACGTCAAATACCTGCGTCGCAAACGTCTGCTGCGTGCAGGCGTCACGACTGACGACTTGAAGAGAAAGGCATTGTACAAAACGGCATAGCAAGATGTATATCACCGAAGAAGACATACTGAACATCATCGCCAAGGACGACTTCGACGCCGCACTGGCCGAAGGCTTCACATCGATGGAGGCACTCACACGCACTGCCTGTTCGACGATGCGCAACTACCTCTACCAACGGTATCGCATCGGCTCCGAATTCAACAAAGCGGGCGAAGCTCGCAATCCCTACCTGGTGATGATCGCCTGCGACATCACGCTCTACCTGCTCTTCTCGTCGCTGCCGGGACGTCTGACGGACGACGACATCCGCTACGTCCGCTACCAGGCTGCAATACGCTGGCTCGAACAGGTCGCAGCGGGGAAAGTCGGCGCGGGAATACCGTCGCTGACAGACCCCGAGGAGGATGGAACGGATCCCGAAAAGAACCCCGAATACTATTCGAGCATACGCTTCGAAAGCGAAGAGAAACTGCAAAATGAATATTGATATGGATTTGCTCAATATTTTCCGGAGGCCGAAGCCGCAGACGCGTGTGGAGGCCGTGGCGCACGAGATCCGCAAACATAGCCGCGCGCTGATCGAGATCGACGAGCAGTCACGTGCATTCTACCGCCAAGACATCGGACGCTGGCGGCGGGCGCATGAGGCGGCCGCCGACGTCGAGAATCCCCGGCGGGCGGATCTCTACAACGTCTACGCCGACGTCGTACTCAACACGCAGGTCGAAGGTTGTATGCGGCAGATCGAGACGGCCGTCATGCAGCGACGCTTCTACATTCGTTCGGAGAAAACGTCGAAGGAGCTGCCGGAGAAGACCTCGATCATCTCCTGCCCGTGGTTCCGCGACCTGATGCACCACGCCCTCGATGCCGAAGCGTGGGGGAATTCACTCGTGGAGCTGGGAAATGTCGTCGAAATGCGCGGACGCCGGACGATCGACAGCGTACACCTTATTCCGCGCGAGCACGTCGTGCCGGAGTACGGGCTGGTGTTGAAAGACATCAACGACGACCTGTCGATGGGTATCGACTACCGCAACAACCCCCGCCTGAACCGGTTCCTCATCGACATGAATGCTGACGAACCGCTGGGATTCCTGCTCAAAGTGGCGCCCGAAGCCATATCCATCAAAAACATGTCGGGATTCTGGGACTCGTTTGGCGAACTGTTCGGTATTCCCGTGCGGTGGGCGACGACGACCTCCACGGACGACAGCGACAAGGCCACGATCATGTCGGCGCTGCGGCAGATGGGCGCCGCGGCATTCGGCCTTTTCCCCGAAGGTACCGAGATCAAATTCCTCGAAACGCAGCGCGGAGATGCCTTTCAGGTCTTCGACCAGCGTATCGCACGGGCGCAAACCAACATCTCGAAGGCCATTCTCAACCAGACGATGACCATCGACGACGGGTCGTCGCTCTCGCAGTCCGAAACGCACCTCGACATCTTCAACCGTGTCGTACGCTCCCGCATGGCGATGATCGCCTCGATGGTCAACTGGCAGCTGTTACCCAAGTTGCAGGAAATGGGGCTGCCCTTCACCGACGACGACGTGTTCGTGTGGGACGAAGCCGTGAGCTACACGCCCGAACAACAGTTGCAGATCGAGCAGATGATACTGGCCAACTACGAGGTCGACCCTGCCTATTTCAAGGAGAAATACAACATCGAGATTACGGGCGTGAAACAGCAGGCTGCGGGGTTGTTCGCAACGGCTGAACTCAAAAAAAAAGCCCGGCCATAGCCGAACTGGATCGGATGTACGGGCAGAGGTAGACGAAGGGCATGTCGCTGCCGAAACATTGCGCCGCATCTTCGAGGGTGAGGAGATCGACTTCGACGAAACGTCGATGACCTTCACTGACGACGAGCTGCGCAAAGCGCTCCTCGACGGATACGGACGTCGCGCCATAACACCCGAGTACGGCACGCCAGACTTCGGAATGGTCGAGAACCTCCGTCGCAATGTTTACCAGTTCTCCGTAGCCAAGAACCACCACCAGCTGCGAACCCTCACCGATACGCTTATCGACGACGAGGGGTGCGTGCGCAGCTTCTCGGAGTTCCAAACCGAGGCACGCAAGATCGACAGCCGCTACAATGTCGACTACCTCCGTACCGAATACGACACAGCCATCGGCGCGGCTGAGACGGCTTCCGAGTGGGCGTCGCTCGAAGCGCGCGGCGGGGATCCCATGTTACGCTACGTGACTGTCGGCGACGACCGCGTGCGCGCCTCGCATGCTGCACTCAACGGCCTGCAACGCCCCATGAGCGACCCGATATGGAATACGATCTACCCGCCGAACGGGTGGAACTGCCGATGTCTGGTGCGGGTCGTATCGGGTGCTGCGACACCGCAGAAGCTCATACGGATGCCCGACGACCTGCCGGATATGTTCAAGACCAATCTGGCGAAGGCCGGACTGCTGTTTCCCAGGAATCACACCTATTTCAATGGCATAAGCAGTAAAACGTTCGCAAGGGCTCTCGAATACATCCCGGTCGAGAACACCTATTTCGACGCGAAGACCCCCGGAGGGCATGTCGTAGAAGTAAGCTGCCTGCATCGAGACCACGAGCAGGCGCAGAACGTCGCCGCGACGGACATCCTGCTCGGGAAAGGAATCGTCCGCAAGGCGACCCTGCTGCCGGATATTCACAAGGACGATGTAGCGGTGAAACGACGCTTCTATCCTGCCGGCGAGTTGCCGCCCGATCCGCTCAAAAATGCCGACGCGATTTTCGACGGACACGTCTTCGAGATCAAGCAGACGACCCCCAACAACATGGTGCGCAACATCAACAAGGCGGCGCAGCAGGCGCGCCGAGTGGTAGTGCGGTTGACAACGGGCGGCAAAAATCAAAACTACCGCATACGTGAACGCGCCACGGCCGCCAAGCGCGACAACCGACTCGATGAGCTCATCGTCATATTTCCCGATGGAGAGGTCGAAAGATTCTAAAAAACACGAGCCTCCGAAGAGGCTCGCTTGGGTGGCCCTGTCCGCAGGCAGGACTTGCAGTCCAACGACTGCCATAAAGATGCAATGCAAATATATATCAACAAATTCTTAATTCCAAAAAATTATGACAGAAATCACCGAAAATGTCGTATACAACTGCGATTTTATGAAAAATCGGTTGCCCGATCATTGCGCCGACTTGATTATCGCCGACCCGCCCTATTTTCGATACAAAGGCGATTTCGACTTCGTATGGCCGACGTTCGACGATTACCTGAACGATGTCCGCCGCTGGGGTGAAGAGTGCCGGCGTTTATTGAAAGACAACGGTACGCTGATCTGGTGGGGCTCCGATAATCGAATCGCATATACGCAGGTGATCCTTGACACTATGTTTCTGTTTTTAAATAGCTGCACATGGAATAAGTCGAACGGTTGGGGTAAAGTGCAAAACGCAGAAATATCGCGTAAATTCATTCCGAATGCAGAACGATTCATACTTTATGAGTCGAAGCCTGAGATTCGGGAAGGTGAGGCTCGGAAAATTCTGCGTGTATTCGAATACGAACAGGGGATGTGCCGGACACGGTGCATGAAGCCTCTGGTAGATTACATGATCTCGGAAATGGAACGGGCAGGCTTCACACCGAAGCGTGTCAACGATGCCCTGCATACCTGCATGGCCGGACATTGGTTCACGCGCGGCTCACAATGGGAATTGCCGACCCGAGAGAATTATGAACGTCTTCGCAACCTCTTCAACGGCGATCGGCCCAACAGCGAGTATCTGTGCCGAGACTACGAGTATCTGTGCCGAGACTACGAGGAGCTGCGCAAGGACTACGAGGAGTTGCGGAGGGACTACGAGGAGCTGCGCAAGGACTACGAGGAGTTGCGGAGGGACTACGAGGAGTTGCGGAGGCCGTTCAATCTTCCCGAACGGTCGACCGACGTATTGCAGTTTCCGCAAGATTCCGGCGCATCGAAACGCTACGGGCACGACACAGTCAAAGGCGAGGCGATCACCAGTTATCTGATTCAGGTCACGACACGTCCCGGTGCACTCGTGGTGGTACCCTTCGCCGGAAGCGGAACGGAGTGTGCAATGGCTGCCAAACTGGGACGCCGATTCGTGGGGTATGAGATCGATCCGAAACATGCACGAACAGCGGCTCGTCGCACTGAAAAATTCATCCAAACGACACTATTGTAATGGCAAAGAAAATCATTGTCAACGGATACGCCTACTCCTGGCGCGACCTTCGGCATCGACTCGACCGCGTGCGCATCCGACTCCCGCAGGCCATGGCCGATGCGGCCCGTAACTTTTTCGTCGACTCATTTACGAAACAAGGCTGGGACACAGGACACGGTATCAAGAAATGGAAACCACGCAAAAAGTCGGACGGCCGCCGTCGTCGTGCGATCCTCGTCAAAACGGGCAGACTCCGTAAATCGATCCGCATCCGTCATGCGACATTCCGCCGCATCACCATCGCCGCCGAAGCACCCTATGCCGCCGCGCATAACTTCGGCGTCGACGAGACCGTCACCGTGCGCGCCCACACGCGCCGCACCTACGGACGTGTACAAGAAAAGTACACCACGAGCTCCGGAAAGGAGCGGACACGCACGAAGCGCGTAGAGACCGGAAGCCACATCGTGCGCAGCCACACACGCCACATGCAGCTACCGCAGCGGCAGTTCATGGGCGACAGCCAGATGCTCGACCAAAAGCTCGATCGCATCGTAGAGCGCGCCGTGGAAGAGATATTCGACATTTGAAACATCGATTAAATAGCATTGAATCATGGATGAAAGACAATCCCAAGACGTTCGCGCGAAACTCTACACGGACATCGCACATGCACTATTGGATTCGAAACTCGTCGCATACGTCGACCGTTACAACAACCAGTTCGCACACCTCGAAGAGGAGAAGGTGCTGCGCTATCCCTGCGCGTTGATCGAATTCTCGGATATACAGTGGCAGCAGGTAGGACGGCACGTACAGCGCGGAACGGTGCTCGTAAACATCTACGTCGCGACAAAGGTACGCGGACGGACATCCGCCGTGGGACGAACCGCCGATCCTGCCGTAGAGGATTTCGAACTGCTCGGTGCCCTGCGCATCGTACTGCGCGATCTGAGGCTCGATTATGCCGGGACATTCACCCGAATGCGATCCGTCACGGATCACGACCACGACAGCACCATCGTCAACCTCGAACAGTATGCCGTGACGGTTATCGACACATCGGCCGAACCGCAAACCCGACGCGTATCCGTCAGCGTCGAGATCGGAGACGTATCGATAAAATAGCGAGATGCTCGCAAAATATCGACAAAATGACGAACGAGCAGACCGTAAGATCTGCTCGTTCGTATTTCGCTCAATTCTCAGGTTTCGCGGCTTCCTTAAAGGAAATGGAATAAAACAAATTCAGGAACTCGATTCGAAACTCGTAAAGATTTCGGTCGAGAACTCTCACCCATATAAATCTAACGGTTGGTAAGAATGCAAACGAAGAATAGAAGCATGGGCTATTATACGAATAATTAAATCCCAGCGCTAACACCCATTTACCGAAAGTTATCGTAATCATAATAATTATATCGGTTAAAAAATTCGTTTTGGCGGTCGCAGGCGATCGATTTGCGAAAAAATATTTACAGCCTTTCGATATTATCGACCTCTATATGCTTTCGGTATCCGTTTCGATCGTCATTCAAAAACGCATCGATCTTTGTCATCAGTTCTTTTGCGGTTTCAGCATCATATACTTTTATTTCGGATTTAGCCATCCACGGGCCTCCGCTGGGGCTTTCCTCTACCCAAGAGAATTTAACTTTAAATATTTCCATAATTTGTAACTATTTCACCAATTCGAACTCATAAGCCACGACCCACGGATTGCGCGCCCACGCTCCCCGTCCCGACACCTTGTCGATCAGCGTGGCGAAGGCTTCGCGGGGAGTAGGGAATAATTTCCAAGTTCTGCCGTCCTCGGTATCTACATACGATTCTTTGCTCCAATCCTTGCATTTTATGCCGGGAACATAATACCCAATTATCCCGCCTACTACTCCCTCTTTCATGCACTCCGCGTCCGAAATATCTTGCAACCGCTCACACTTGATTCCAGTTATGCGGATTTGGTAGGGCATCAACTCGGCCTTTACAAACATTTTGTTTCCCCACCCTGCGCCAGCCGGAAACAACACCGGATTATAGGTATCGTCGTAAAACGAGTTATAGCTCTGCGCCACAGCCACGACCTCGCCGATCTTGTATTTTGGTATAATCGCCCATCCGTCATTCCGTGTATAACCATATAAGCCGTATTCCATTGCTATACAAGGTTGCACAAATCGCAATTTCTCATATTTCGATTTGGGATCGACTAACCGCCTCGTCATGGTCTTTCGGCCCTCGATGACCGCCTGCGTCAAGCCGTAGCGGTCGTTGAACATGATTTTTCTCATCCTTTATAGTTTTTGAATTCCACACTCTTGAAAATCGCCCGATGATTGCACCAGCGGGCCAACCGTTTCTGCTCATTTGTCGGCTCGACGTTATTATCGAAATCCCTGTATGGCTGGGCGAACGGGAGTACTCCCAATTTGCGCAAAGCATTGATTCGCTCCAATGCATCATCGACATCTTGAATCAGGCAGTAGACAAAAATCCGATAAGGCTTAACACCTCGACGTCCCAATTCTTTCACACACTTGGCTACCGGTTCCATCTGTGACATCCGGTCACAGGCGAATCGTATCTGATTCATCCATTTCACGCGGGACAACAAGTCGAGGATGAAGGCGTCGTCGCAAGCCCGACGTGCATCCAGACCTTGATTGAAATCTACGGAGATACCCATACGGACGATCTCCTCGATCTGTTCCAACCCGAAGTCCGACGCCAGCACATTGTTGTCGAGCAGCACGGCGCGCCGTTTGTCTCCGATGAATTCACGAAGCGGCGATGCCGGACGGATCGAGCCCTCCTTATGCGGAACGATGCACCACGGGCAGCGGTTCACGCATCCCCGCGTCAGAAAGCCATAGGCTTCGTCCACTCCGTACAGCGAATAATCCGGACAGCAATGTTCGATCTCGTCGGGCAGCGTCGTCGTGTAGTCTTTATAGCCTGTGCCGGCACGTACGACCTCGCAAGGGTAATAATCCGGACAGTCGGGCGTGAAGGTGAAGACCTTCGACATGTATACCCGATCGTAATGCCCGAACATCGGGTCGGCGAACTCCACCCTATCGCCCTGCGACTTATGCCACGCCGACAACTTCATCAACGCGAGATTCGGAAAATGATGCCCGTCGACATCTACGAGGCCTATTTTCTGCATCGTTCGTATTCATTTATCGTTTCGAAAATCCGCAGCGCCACCTGCGGGACTATGGCGTTGCCGTAGGCTTTGATCGACTCGCGGCACCATGCCGGAAAGGTAATTCCGTCCAGTCCGGCGGAAAGCCCATCATCTGGGCCACATATCGGGGACTCAGTCGGGAACCCTTCCCAGTTCGGGACGGATGCGAAATCATGACGTCGTGGACGGCTCCGCTCTTCCGTTTCGCATGACTGAGAGGAAACGAATTGTTTTTCGCATCGCAGGCCGTCGGCATCGACAACAGCCCCATCCGCGCTGCAAGCGCGAGCGTCGGCCGCTCGGATGCACCCTTCGACAAGCTCCTGTTCACACGCCCGCTCCCGCAATCCGACGCGACCGGTGTCGGCAGTAGAGCCGGCGGCAATGGCTCCGAACCGCTCTTGCCATGAACTTTCAGCCCTTGCTTCACCACGGTGGGCAACAAACCATGTTCTGTATCGCAGATGGGGAGCACCGACGCCCGCAGCTGGTATAAGGTACGCTTGCACCTCGTATCCTGCCGCTTCCAAATCAGCGCACACCTGCTCGAAAACCATTCCCTGCGACCAATTAACGATTCCGAGAACGTTCTCGCCCACGACCCAGCGCGGTCGAACAGTCCGAACAACTCCGAGCATTGCGGGCCAGAGGTAGCGGTCGTCGGCCGTACCCTTGCGTTTGCCCGCGAGGCTGAACGGCTGGCACGGGAAACCGCCGGTGAGCACGTCGATGCAGTCGCGCCAAACGGTAAAGTCTGTTGTTCGTATGTCTTCATAATGTTCCGATTCGGGAAAATGATACTTCAATACGCGCCGGCAGAACGGGTCGATCTCGCAGTTGAAGACGTTCGTCCAGCCGGCCCACGCGGCCGCCAGATCGAAGCCGCCGATGCCGCTGAATAGAGAGCCGTGCGTCATTAGTACTCCACCGCTGCTCTGCGATCGATGAAGAAATGAATACCCGGTGCACATTCGCTCCACCTGTTATCGTCGAAATCCGGAACTTCCACAGTAGCACCGACAGTGTAGACGAAGTTTTTGTCATGGTCGGAACGAACGGTATCCTCAGTTGCCTTGGTGCCGTCCATGTTCTGAATCTCCATGACGTATGCTTTATCGCAACGGCATTTGTGTCCCGTTGCCGAACTGCGCCGTGCATCTTCCGGAATTCGTAATTTTACGATATGCCCAGAGGCTTTTTCCCAACCGATGAAACTACCCTCGGTCGGGCATGATAGATAACATCCTTTGGCATCGCACAGGTCAGCATCGCTCAGGTTGGCACCGCTCAGGTTGGCACCGCGCAGGTC
>ENA-UAKN01000408-UAKN01000408.1-human-gut-metagenome-genome-assembly--contig:-NODE-408-length-12344-cov-3.922776_pt1 | contig 12344 bp, 5 predicted proteins | sample MGYA00243690_ERZ654448 | MGnify/ENA primary metagenome ERZ654448 (study PRJEB26926, sample SAMN06164715) | human gut metagenome | biome: ENVO:00009003; feature: ENVO:2100002; material: ENVO:00002003...
TCTCGTGGGCTCGGAGATGTGTATAAGAGACAGGCTTTTGGCAGGGCGGACGTTTATTTCGCGAAAGCTCGATGCCAGTAACGAGGATATTCTGATGGGCGAGTCCATCTCCGCGCGGACGAACCAGCTGGCATATTATGTTCCACTGGAATATGTGTCGGGAGATGGCAGAAGTCTGGATCAAAAGAAGTATGCGGCATATACCGGAATCAGTGAAAGTACGCTGAAAGGATATTTAAACAGCAGCCGGCAGGTGGTTCCCTATTATTTTCCGGGTGGGGTCTATTATTACCTGAATTTTAATTCGGAGAAGTCTGCGAATGACTTTTTTTCCGAGTATTATGTGAACAATCAGGGGAAAACGGCACAGTATGCCAATATCTATCTGGATGAGGATGCATTGATTGTGGATTCCAATACGATTATGACGTTTTCCGGGGACATTTTAAAACGGGCGGTTTCTGCAGATATGCTGGAGGTTGGAACGTATACGATTGCGCCGGACAACTGGAAAGACAGCAGTGGGTTATACTGGAAGTACTGTTCGAAGCTTGCCGTGCGCTATAAGTCGCTGGAACTGGGACTGACGGATCAGGGGCAGGGAGTGACCGAAGACAATGTCCGTCTGACATCTACGGATGCCAGTGGGCATGAAGTGATTGACAAAACGGTAAATCCGCTGTTTGACTATCTGATTGACCGGAGTGCATTTACCACAGAGGTGGAGAAACACAAGGCATCCCCGACGGCTTCGGAAACGGTGTATTCTCCGGCTGCGGATGTATACCTGATTGAAAATGCCGGAACTTATGCACTTCCAGCTACGGTTACAAAGGGAATTGTCATTGCAACCGGGGATGTCAGGGTGTCCGGTCAGTTTGAGGGAATGATTATTTCCGGTGGGGTGATCTCTTTTGATTCCAACGCTTCGGTACGGGGAAACAAGCTTTTGGTTTCCCAGCTGTTTACCGAGGACCAGAAACGGGATACTCCGCTGTTTTCCCAGTTTTTCAAAGGCTGTTCTTCCCTTGCGGCATCAAATATTTCCGGAAACCTTGATCTGGATTCTTATTTGAACTATGATAATTGGAAGAAGAACGGGTAAGGGGTGTGCCAATGAAGAAACGAAAACTTTTGGGGCAGAATGGAATTACGCTCGTTGAAATCATTATCGTTATTGCGATTATTGGCATTCTTGCAAGCACGTCTGTCATGATGATCGGGCATCTGCACTATGCCAATACGCAGAAGGTGGTAAGGACGCTGGATTCTTCGCTGGATGCGCTTCAGGTCAGGACGATGAGCAAAGCCGGCAGTTCTTATCTGTATATTTACAAGCTGGACAATGGATATTATACGCGTGTCCTGTCCGATAATCTGGGCAGTTTTGACGATACAAAGCTGACATCTGACGGGACGAAGCTGTGTAATAATACAATTAAAATCCGTAAGGACAGCAGCACCGGGGAGGAACTGACAGAACCGGGTGCCGGTGGGACATTTATTAAGATTGCCTATAAGAAAACGGCATTTTATGACGATTGTACAAATGTGAATGCCATTTATATTGATGGTGTCCCGGCATACACAATCCGGCTGGTGAAAGATACCGGCAGGCATTTTACGGAGCAGTAACTTTTTAAAGGGGGTGGCAGTGTGCCGAACGATCATAGGGGAATTACGCTTGTGGAATTGATTATCGCGATTGCAATTTCAACGGTTATTTTAGGCGCTGCAACGCTTTTCCTTGGAATGGCGCACAAAAATTATAACCACGCGTCTGCGCAGATTGATCTGCAGTCGGAGTCACAGATTCTGATGGAGCAGATCGGCATGTGGGTGATGGAAGGAAACCGGGTGGAGGAACTTGACCCATCCGTGTCCGGTGTCCGTGGGATCGCCATTTATACGATTCCGAACACCCCGTCGGTAACCAATCCGGCAGGTGCCGCAGCCCCGGAGGCTGCAAGCAAGCGGGTGATCTGGATCTCTGCAGGTGGAAAGAAATTATATACAAAGAAAATGGCTGTGGCAGATCCAAAAACCGATACAACGGTGATTTCTGCAGCTACGGATGAGGTGCAGGAAAATCTGATCGGCGAATATGTTACGGCATTTACCGGCACAGTAAATGCTTCCACGGAAAAGGCATCCGTTGCGGTTTCTTTTGATATGCAATATCTGGAACAGAAGTATACGATACAAAATGAATTCAAGCTGAGAAATGTACTCAGGTAAGGAAGGGGCGTTCGTATTGAAGATGGTAAGATGGCATCGGCAGAAAAAAAATAACGGAAACAGAAAAAAGAGAATTGCATCCGCAGTCTGTATGCTGGGGGTGCTTGTTGTCTGTCTTGGGGTTGTCGGGTACCGGAATAAATTAAAGGCGGATGAGAAACTTCCGGAGATGACAAGAGGGGTCGTTGACCAGATAGAGCAGATTCCGGAGTCGAAGCGCAACATTTACGATGCGAATGCCGCAGCGGCAAAGCTTGGAACAAAGGAAAACCCGTTTCTGATTCTTGAAATTGTGCCTTATGAGGAATACGCAGAGTTTGGATACCAGATCAGTGGATGTGAACCGGTAAATGTGGAAGAGATGCGTTATGGGGATGGGGATCTTACAACGGTTACATCCATAACCGGTGCAAAATACGAACAGAAAAAGGCTTATTTTTTCCCGGATGAGCCGGAAGGGGACATTTCAAAATATTCTGGAAATATGCGTGTCTGTGATGATGGCATGAAAGATGCAGAATATACCGGATACTATGAGCGCGTCAAAGATGGGGAAGGAACGTTTGTCCAAAAAATTGTAAAAGGGGAAGACGGAAATGAAAGCTTATCGTTTGTCAGACAGGATCATGGAAATATTATCTGGCATACAGTAAATGATTTCGAAAAATCGGATTATAAAGATCAGACATTTGATGAAAGGACGGATCGTGAACTTACCAATGAGGGCGACCGGATTTATACAAAAAGAAAAAGTACCGGTGATAAATCAAAGGATAATATCAATGTAACAGAGAATTACTATCTATATAAAAACAATGATTATTTTTTAAAGGACAGTATCGGCTGTAAAACACAGGAGGAAGCAGACAATTATTCGGTGATTATTAAAACGATTACACCGGAAGAGCTGAATGCACAGCCGAAATGGGCAGATTATGCGGATCTGTATGTGGTTTCCCCAAAGGTACATTCCGGGGGTGATAATATCAGAGAGATCTGGAGAAAACACAACAGGTACGGAAAGCATTCGTCTGTTTCTTCGTATACGGATGGATTTAATGGATCGAAAGATATCAGCTGGGATGTTGTCAAGAAAATGTATAAGAAGATCAATCAGGAGGAGAACTATGCCCCGATTTTTATGGATTCCGGGGTGTATATAGCTACACAGGGATCTTTAAGTGGGGGAAAATCGGTTACGTTTCATATTTTGGACTGGAATATGAATCCAACCATTTATACTTATACCGATACGGGCTATAACAATAATATGTATAAACTGGCAGTCATGCTGTTTTCCATGGATTCTGAACTGTTTCAGCGGTTGTATCTGGATGGAGAAGATGCCTTGATTCAAAAGAAAGAAATTAATGGAGTTGAGACTGGTGTGTTTACTGCACAGACGGGCGATGCGCAGACATACTGGTCTATGTTTACATTTCTTCCGTCCGATGTGGATGGACGTGTGATCGGCGAGAACTGGTACCATTACTGGACGAAGCAGGATAAATGGGAGAAGTATATGACTGCCGGAAATATTTCTACCGATGAAAATCAGGGATATTTAAATGGCAGACTGTTTGTGTTTAAAGGGGATAAAACTTCCACACAGGAATTTGGCACGGGAACAGTTCCGGCATCGGATCCGAATTCTAAGTTTACGGATTTTAAGGAGTTTACGGGAAATGATCCCAAGGCGACACCGGCAGATGCAGTCCGTTATATTCTCGGATATAAAACATCAAAGGATCATGTGGATGGAGAACTGCGGATATTGGATATTGAGCCATGCTATGACCGAAAGAACGGGTACTCGCTGAAAAAGAGTTATATCCAGCTTATGATTCCGAATTTTATCGGGGATATTAAGATTACCCATATGACTACGGCAGAGTTTATTGGTTCCACGGAGGATCTAAACAGCAAGTACAACATGATTTATCTTGGGCTGGATCAGGGCGCTTACAATCTGGTAGAAAAGGATGTAACCTATAAAGATGCAGATGGCAATGTGAAATGGATCAAAGAGAATCAGACGGTGTGGAATGATACTTCCATGAATGGGAAAATATATTTCCATACCGGAGATAAAATGACCAGTGCAGAGTATAGCAGGTCAGACGGCATAAGCCGTTCGGTCAAGTTTCTGTGGGCTGGAAGCGGAAATAATGTTATAGAGGATACGACACTCCGTTTCCCGGGAAATGACATTACAAAGATTAAGAAAGCGGAACTGGAGAACTTTTTACATGCCGGTTATCCGGTTGTTGCGGTTGATGACCTCTATCGCCTGTCCGATAAAATAGATGCCGGTTCAAACCTTGCGGATCTGGTCAGGGAGAGTAAGAAGGAAAAGAAAACCATTTACCAGACGTCAGATACCAATGGGCTGATTGCAAAGGTAAAAGAGGTCTGTCCGAAAATTACGTTTACAAAACTGCCAAATGAATATCAGGGAACGACTTCGTCTGAGGGGAAAAATGATACGTCTGTTTCCGTAGATGATAGTCAGGCAAATTATCTGGATGTGGACGGTTTTGGCAGATCAAAACTTGATTTTGGTTTTCAGGTGACGGATGTGCCATCCGCACAGTATCAGTGTAAAGTTTATATTGACCAGAATCAGGATGGTAAATTTGAAGAGGGGCTGGCAGATGTGGATGGCTCCGGGGATGCGGATGATTCGGATGATACAGGGGAAGTTTATTATGAGGGAGATGTTTTTACGGCAGGAGACGGGGAACAGAACATTACACCGGTAAAACTTTCCAAACTGTACTTCGGGCTGATCCAGTGGAAGATTGTTGTATACCGCAAGGATAATCCGGACATTCATTTTACACGTACCGGTTGCTCGGTTGCAAAAAACCAGACCGGACAGAAACGGGAGATTAAGGTGCTTCAGATTATGCCGGATACGGATACTAATAATAAGGGGTATCTGAATTTGCACGAAAATACGCTGTTTACGAAATATTATAATGCATTGAATGATTATAAAATTTCCGTGGTAACGACTACGGTTTCTGATTTTCAGAAGAATTATTTCGGGGAGAAATTTGTGTATGATTATTCCAGGGATATTTCAGCCCAAAAAGGAAACGAAAATCCAGCTAAAATGTCGAAAAAACAAAAGGAACTGTATAATACGTACAATATGTTTATTCTGGGATTTGGCGATACGTTCCATAAGGTAAATATGTCGAATAAAAACGGTGCGATTGATTTCCTGAAATATTTTATCGCCTCTGGAAAAAGTGTTTTGTTTACGCATGATTTTACTTCTATGCATAATGTGAACAGTGGGGATTTCGGATATTCTGCCAATACATATCTGCGTGATGTCATGGGAATGAACCGGTATAAAGCTGTGAGTGGGAAGCTGACCGAGAGCGAACGAAAGGAACTGCTGGCTTATCAGGCGAAACATAAGTATGATACAATGACCCAGACAACAGTTGGCAGCGACGGTACACTTTCTACAACGGCACTTGGTAATACCCAGGGATTTACTTACTATGCCATGAAACGTCTGGGATGGGAAAAGAAAAATACGGATCAAATAATCCCATACCGGTATATGATCAGAAGTTATAAAAATGATGAATATATCTGTGGCGTGAATAACAATAACGTGAAATTGACAGGATTTAACAATAATAATGACCTGACAACGCGTGCAACGAAGACAAATACGGGACAGATTACGGAATATCCGTTTAAAATTGACGAAACACTTAAAATTGCATCAACGCATGGGCAGTGGTATCAGCTGGACATGGAAGATCCGGAAGTTACGGTCTGGTACTGTCTTTCGGATAATGAGAACGGAGATCCATGTGCATGGGCGGGTACGGCTTCAAACGGAGATGGAACCGGTGCCACCTATGGGGCTTCCCCGAATGATGCCGCCAATAATTACTATATTTACAGTAAGGGAAATGTTTTTTATTCCGGAGTAGGTCATTCTACGGTAGATGGAGATATGGAGGCAAAACTTTTCATTAATACGATGATTGCCGCATACCGTACCACATATGAGCCACCAATGGTCGAGATCCTGAATGAAGAGGCGGAGCTTTTAAAAGAGGAGTCCGGAAATGGAAGTGATCCGAATCTGGTGTATAAGATGAACTGGATGAAAGAATATGGAAATAACCTTGACGGCACTAAGGAAAAAATTCGCTTCAGCCCGGTCGAGCTGAATACCGTCAGAACGAAGCTGACCTGTTCGATCCAATACAAAGATGGAACTTACGTAGATAAAATTTACAAAAAAGACGGAACGTTGATTGAGGGAAAAGCAACGAAGGAGAATCCTAAAAAATATGTGTTTGAAAACCTAAAAAATATGGGTGAGTATTACTTTATTTATGATACAACAGGGGAAAACAAAAAGAAGGAAGGGGATATTGTTTTTGAAATTTATAACAATAAGTCCAAAAATCCGGATGGAACACCAAGGGTGGGAAAAACTACTGTGAAAATGGAATCCCAGAATTTGTTTTTGCTTGATTAGTATGGGGATTTAAGAAAAGACACACAATGTGAGAGAGTATCGCATTGTGTGTCTTTTTTATGATGGTCATAGGTAGAATACATTTTGCAATTACATATATGCAGTATACGTAAAGTTTTCCTTGCCAGGAAGGTGGGGGATATGCTATGGTAAACATATCTTTTTTCAGTGGCAGTTTCTGCCAGAAAATCCCATTTGTTTTGTTGCATAAGTGAAAGATGTGAACTTTAATGTGCCTTTGACGGTCAGGTTTTGACAGTCAGGTTTTGACGGTCTGAGTTTGACGGTCAGGGTTTAACAGTCTGCAATTTTTATGCGTTGAAATAAAAGCAAAAACCACATATAATATAAGGAGAACATTTGGAAAAAGAACAAACGAAAAATCAACAGGAGAAGAATCAACAGGAGAATCAGAAAAAGTCCCAAAAGCTGCAGTGGCATCCGGCATTCTGTTCAGCCTTGCGCCTGGAACTGCTGGAGGATGCAGAAAATCTGGAATTTACCGATGAGTTCCAGCTTACGGAGAAACCCTTGCAGATTGACTGTACGGTTGTAAAAGTAAAGAGGGACTGCAAAATAAAAAATGAAATTGGGAAGATCTTCCGGAAACACAACATTTTTGAATATAAATCCCCGAAGGATGAGCTGAACATTGATACTTTTTACAAGGCGGTTGCGTATGCATGCCTGTATAAAGTATTACCAAATCATGTGGATGAGATTCCGGCAGAGGAGATTACCATTACACTGATTCGAGACCGCAAGCCGGTGAAGCTGCTGGGGGAACTGGAAAAATCTGGGTATGAATGCCAAAAAGAAACAGCCGGGATTTACTATGTCTATGATGTGATGTTTCCGGTGCAGATCATTGCATCATCGGAACTGGACACGGATATGCATGTACAGCTAAAAGCATTGACGAATCATCTGGAGGAATCGTTGATGCGTCAGTATTTATTGCAGGTGAGTACCTTTGAGGGAAGGGAGAAGAATCTTGCAGATATCGTGCTGCAGGTCATTGTAAACAGTAACATGGAGAAAGTACGGGAATGGAAAGGAAGTGAAAGGATCATGTGTGAGGCATTACGTGTTTTGATGGCAGATGAATTGAATGAGGAGCGTATGGAAGGCCAGAGAGAGGGCAGAATCGAAGGTCAGCGAGAAGGTCAGCGCGAAGGACAGATTCGTGCATATGCATCCCTGGTGCAGGATGGGATCATCCCCGTGGAAATAGGTGCGGAAAAAGCGGGAATGTCTGTCGATGATTTTACAAAAGAAATGAAGCTGGCAGGTTATGTAACCCCTGCGGTATAAAATCAGAACATAAAATGTGTGGTGCCCGTGGTTGCACCACACATTTCATTTTAATTTAAGAAAAGTTTTATATAATAGGAATTGTTCTGGAAATCAGTTCGTGATAGTATAAAAGCTATGCATATGAAAAGGAGTTAAATCATGGGAAAAATATTTAAAAACATGCTCCCATACTGGAAATGGATTCTGGTTATTGTGGCTTTTCTTGTGATGCAGGCATTTTGTGATCTGTCCCTGCCACAGTATACATCAGATATTATCGATGTCGGAATCATGAGCAGCGGAGTGGAGCATATTCTTCCGGAAGAAATGACACAGGAAGATTTTGTGTCAGCACAGCTTTTTATGACCAGCAGGGAAAAGAAAACATTTGCCGCCTGTTATAAGGAGCCGAAAAAAGATGGAAACTATGTGAGAAATTGTGAAGAGGATACGCTTGACGATATGGATGAGTCTCTGTTGGAGCCGATCGTCATGGTATATCAGATGTCCCAGATGAAGGAGTCCGATATTGACGAGAAGGCTCTCACGGGGAAAATGGGAACGGATGGGACGCAGGTAGATATGAAGCAGCTGATGCAGGCACTGGCAGCCGGCCAGGTACCGGATCAGCAGATTCTTGAGATGCGAAAGCAGGTGTCCGGACAGATTGATGCGATCGGATTTTCTACATTGAAATCCATGGGTGTGACCTATGCGATCTCCTGTGATAAAAATGCAGGTGTGGATGTAGATGCCATTCAGAAACATTACTTATGGACCACCGGAGCCAAGATGCTTGGTTTTGCGCTGCTGATGGTTATGGCGGCAGTGGTTGTCGGATATTGTGCTTCCCGTGTGGGAGCATCCATCGGACGAGATCTGCGTGATAAGACATTCCGCAATGTCGTACAGTATTCCAATGCAGAGATGGATCATTTTTCAACGGCATCCCTGATTACGAGAAGTACCAATGATGTACAGCAGATTCAGATGATGACTGCAGTATTTCTGCGAATGATTCTTTATGCTCCGATCATTGGAATCGGTGGTGTGATTAAGGTTGCACAGACCCATGCAGGAATGGAATGGGCGATCGCGCTTGCGGTGCTTGTTATTCTTGGGTTTGTAATGCTTCTTACCTCCCTTGCCATGCCAAAGTTTAAGATTATGCAGAATCTCGTGGACCGGCTGAATCTGGTTTCGAGAGAGATTCTGACAGGATTAAATGTCATTCGTGCATTTGGACGGGAAAAACGGGAAGAAGAGCGGTTTGATGAGGCCAACCGCAATCTGACAAGGACGCAGTTGTTTACCAACCGTGTTATGACATTTATGATGCCGGGAATGATGATGATCATGTACTGCATTACGCTTCTGATTGTGTGGGTTGCCGCAAAGCGGATTGATGGCGGATATATGCAGGTTGGTTCCATGACGGCATTTATTACTTACACAATGATGATCGTTATGGCATTTCTGATGCTGACCATGATGTCTATCATGATGCCGAGAGCCGGTGTGGCTGCAGAGCGTATAGATGAGGTTGTACGCACAAAAAGTACGATTACAGATCCGAAAGAGCCGGCTGCCATGGAACAGTGTGAGGGTGTGATTGCCTTTCATCATGTAAATTTCCGGTATCCGGGAGCCACGGAAGATGTGCTTTCGGACATTGATTTTGTTGCAGAGCCGGGAAAGACCACTGCAATTATCGGAAGTACCGGATGTGGTAAATCTACGCTGGTCAACCTGCTTCCGCGTTTTTATGATGTGACAGGCGGAGAGATCACGCTTGACGGAACGGATATCCGCAAGTATACATTGCAGGATCTGCGGGAACATATCGGATTTGTACCACAGAAGGGAATTCTTTTCTCCGGTACAATTGCAAGCAATCTGCGCTTCGGGGCAGAGGATGCGTCAGATGAGCAGATCCGGGAAGCAGCGGAGATTGCGCAGGCAATAGAGTTTATTGACAGCAAACAGGATGGGTATGAGAGTGCGATTGCACAGGGCGGAAGCAATGTTTCCGGCGGACAGAAGCAGCGGCTTGCCATTGCCAGAGCGATCGCAAAGAATCCAAAGATTTATGTGTTTGATGACAGTTTTTCCGCTCTGGATATGAAGACCGATGCGGCACTCCGCAGAGCGCTTGAGACAAAGACGGAACATACGACCGTGATCATTGTCGCACAGCGAATCAGTACGATTCTGCATGCGGACCAGATACTGGTACTCGACGATGGAAAGATTGTCGGAAAAGGCACGCATGAGGAATTACTGCACAATTGCGAAGTTTACGAGCAGATTGCCAGAAGTCAGCTGTCTGCCAAAGAACTGGGACTTTCCGAGGAGGTGAAATAAGATGGCAGAACAACGTACAAAAAGCCCTCGCGGTCCGATGGGCGGTCCGGTCAGAGGAATGATGCCGGGAGAAAAGTCAAAAGATTTCAAAAACTCTATCGGAAAACTGGTTCGTTATCTCGGAAGATACTGGTATGCGATTGTTGCCGTTATGATTTTTGCAGCGGTGTCTACCGTCTTTTCCGTTGCCGGACCAAAGGTCATGGCACGTGCAACGAATGCATTGGTGGAAGGTCTCGGAAAAAAGATCGCGGGAACCGGATCTATTGATTTTACCTATATTGCCAAAGTGTTATTGTTTACACTTGGCCTGTATATCTGTTCTGCAGTATTCAGTTTTATACAGGGAATGATCATGACAGGAATCACGCAGAAAACCTGTTACCGCATGCGTAAGGAAATTTCAGAGAAAATCAACCGCATGCCAATGAAATATTTCGAGAGCCGCACGTACGGAGAGGTGCTATCCCGCATCACAAATGATGTGGATACACTTGGACAGAGTTTAAATCAGAGTGTGACGCAGATCATTACGAGTGTGGCGACACTGGTCGGAACACTTGTGATGATGATTTCAATTTCCGGAATTATGACATTGATTTCACTTGTGATTCTTCCGGTATCTGCCATCCTGATTTCGTTTATTATCAAACATTCGCAGAAATATTTCCGCCAGCAGCAGGAATATCTGGGACATATCAACGGACAGGTGGAAGAGGTCTATGGCGGACATCTGGTGGTGCAGGCATATAATAAGCAGGAGAGCACCATCAAAAAATTTGAAGATACCAATCAGATTCTGTTTCAATCGGCATGGAAGTCCCAGTTTTTATCCGGACTGATGCAGCCGATCATGCAGTTTGTCGGAAACCTCGGTTATGTCGGAGTGGCAATTTCCGGAGGACTTCTGGCAATCCGCGGAACCATCGGGGTTGGTGAAATTCAGGCATTTATTCAGTATGTCCGGAATTTTACTCAGCCGATCCAGCAGATTGCGCAGGTGGCAAATATGCTGCAGTCGATGGCTGCAGCCTCCGAGCGCGTATTTGAATTTCTGGACGAAGAGGAAGAAGAACTGACGGTTGAACATGCTGTGCATCTCGACCATGTGGATGGTTACGTGGATTTTTCCCATGTAAGTTTCGGATACAATCCGGATCAGATCATTATCAGGGATTTTTCCGCTCATGTAACACCTGGACAGAAAATTGCAATTGTCGGACCAACGGGAGCAGGAAAAACCACAATGGTCAAACTGCTTATGCGTTTCTATGATGTGACAGGCGGAGCCATTCAGGTGGATGGGCATGATATCCGCGACTTTAACCGTCAGGAGCTTCGGGATGCATTTGGTATGGTATTGCAGGATACCTGGCTGTTTAAGGGATCTATCATGGAAAACATCCGGTATGGCCGTTTAGATGCCACGGATGAGGAAGTGATTGAGGCGGCAAAAGCCGCACATGCCCACCATTTTATCCAGACACTTCCGGGTGGCTACCAGATGGAGTTAAACGAGGATGCAAGTAATGTTTCCCAGGGACAGAAACAGCTTCTTACAATTGCACGTGCTATCCTTGCGGATAACCCGATTCTGATTCTGGATGAGGCAACCTCTTCGGTAGATACCCGTACCGAAGTGCGGATTCAGAAGGCATTGGATAATCTGATGCGTGGACGGACCAGCTTTATCATTGCGCATCGACTCTCTACGATAAGAAATGCGGATCTGATTCTGGTGATGAAAGATGGCGATATCATAGAGCAGGGGACACACGAACAGCTTCTGGTACAAAAGGGATTTTATGCAGATCTGTATAATTCCCAGTTCGAAGAGAATGCATAAGACATTGAAATAAATTGGCAGTTGTGATATAGTTTAACTGTATTTATCGACAAATTTTGACAAAATCGGACAGTGCTTTCT
>ENA-UAKN01000412-UAKN01000412.1-human-gut-metagenome-genome-assembly--contig:-NODE-412-length-12256-cov-6.083846_pt1 | contig 12256 bp, 7 predicted proteins | sample MGYA00243690_ERZ654448 | MGnify/ENA primary metagenome ERZ654448 (study PRJEB26926, sample SAMN06164715) | human gut metagenome | biome: ENVO:00009003; feature: ENVO:2100002; material: ENVO:00002003...
ACTTCTAGCTTCGTCGGCAGCGTCAGATGTGTATAAGAGACAGAGTTCTATATTCTTCCTGCCCTTGAGGACAATAAGGAGCTTGATACAAGCGAGTATGCCGCAGATGCTCTTGACATTATATATCAGAACTTCAATAACAAGCTGACGGCACGTTACTATAACCGTATGAGCGAGCTTGGGCTTACGCTTGACGAAACCATAACGCTTGCTTCGATCGCACAGCGTGAGGCAGATACTACGACCAATATGGGCAATGTTGCATCGGTATTCTTCAACCGTATGGCTGATGCGGAAGCATTCCCGCATCTTGAATCGGACGTTACCGTACATTATGTTGATGAGCATATAAAACCGCATCTCACTTCATCGCAGTACGATCAGAAAATGTTTGACGCATATAACACCTATAAGTGTGACGGTATACCGATAGGACCTATCTGCAACCCGGGACTTGACGCTATAAAGGCAGTGCTTTATGCGCCTGAAACAAGCTATTACTACTTCTGTGCTGACCCTGACACAACAGAAATGTATTTTGCAGAAACTATTTCGGAGCATGAGGAGAATCTCCGCAAGTGCGGACTGGATCATGCGATAGCCGAATAATCAAACAATCAATATTCCGCCGCAGAGTTTTCTGCGGCGGAATGTCATAATAAGGTAAAAGAAAGGTTAAGTTTATGTTAGAACTTTTATCGCCTGCGGGTGATCTTGAATGTCTTATGTCAGCCGTTGATTACGGTTGTGACGCTGTATATCTCGGAAGTACAATGTTCGGTATGAGAGCAGGTGCGGCAAAATTCGATCCCGAAACGTTGAGGAATGGCGTTGAATACGCTCACGCAAAGGGTGTAAGAGTATATCTTACCTGCAATACCGTTCCGTCAAACGATGAGATAGAACTGCTCCCCGAATTTATAAAAACCGCATACGACTGCGGAATAGATGCCGCAATAGTAAGCGACATCGGCTGTATTGCTCTGATAAAGCGTACCGTTCCCGATCTTGAGATCCACGTTTCTACACAGGCGGGAGTAGTAAACTATGTAACTGCAAACGAGCTGTACAAGATGGGTGCAAAGAGAGTAGTGCTTGCCCGTGAGGTAGATATTGAAAATATAAAGCGTATAAGGGATAACATACCTGATGATATGGATATTGAAGTGTTCGTTCACGGGGCAATGTGCGTTTCATTTTCAGGAAGATGCCTGCTTTCCGCTTTTATGACAGGCAGAAATGCCAACAAGGGCGAATGCGCTCAGCCTTGTCGCTGGAAATATCACTTAGTTGAAGAAAAACGCCCCGGCGACTACTATGAGCTGTCGGAGGGCGATGGCGGCTCTTATATCCTTAACGCTAAGGATATGTGTATGATAGAGCATCTTAAAGAACTTAAGGATGCAGGCGTTACCAGCTTCAAGATTGAAGGCAGAGCGAAATCCGCATATTATACGGCAACGGTAACGAATGCCTACAGAGCGGCGCTTGATGCAGTGAAAAGCGGTGAACCGATTCCGAAGTGGGCGGTTGATGAAGTTTATAAGGTAAGTCACAGACAGTATTGCACCGGCTTTTATTTCAACAAGGATGACGCAAACCAGTATTACGAGAACAGCGGCTACATCCGTGAGTGCGACTTTGTCGGAGTCGTTGACAGCTGTGAGAACGGCAGGGTAAATATCACGCAGAGAAACTATTTTACCGTTCACGATGACCTTGAAGTGCTGTCGCCCGGAAAAACGCCGGTAAAGCTGGATATTCCTTATCTGATAAATTCAAAGGGCGAACAGACGGAGATAGCAAACCGTGCGACAGAAAAGATGTACTTTGACTATCCCGTTTCTTTCCCTCCTCATTCGATAATAAGAAAACCGTTGAGCAAAAAGTAAACTACGGAGGTAACTATCATGCTGAAAGCTCCGCAAAACCTGTTCGCTACCGCTTATGACGGATCGGTGCGATCCGACTGGCAGACGGTAGAGGGTGCAGACGGCTATATATTGCAGTTCTATAATGCAGATGAACCGGAAAAGTGCATTAAAACACGCTATGCACAGAATAATTCAAAGCTGATACTTGGGTTTCGCAACGGCAGAAAGTATGTTGTACGGGTAAAAGCGTTCAGCTATCGTGACGGAAAAGAGGTATACGGCGAACTGTCACAGTCGGCAGAATTTACGCCGATGTGCCATCACCTTAAAGCTCAGAATGTAATCACGATGAACAAGGGCGAAACGTCGCAGATAGTATGGGAATGCAGAAATAAAGTGCCTGCCGTTACTTTTGAATGCGATGACAGCGATGTGGCGACCGTAACAAAGGGCGGACAGGTTACTGCCGTTTCGGACGGTACGGCTGAGATAAAGCTGACGGCTGATGACGGTCAGACTTTTACTGTTAAAATAGTTGTCGGCAGGGATATGTCATGCTATCCGGTTACGGCAAGGATCATGCTCTGCGGCGATATAATGTGTTCGCTTGAGCATCAGCGGAAAGCCGCTTTGCGTTCGCTTGATTTTACAGACGCATTCGGAACGCTTAAAGATACGGTCAGCTCAGCCGATTATTCTGTAGCGGTGCTTGAAACCACCTGCTTTGACGGCGCGCCGTTTGAATATGAAAAGATACGCACCGACAGTGGAAGCCCCAATTGCAATTCTCCGTCCACCTTCATAGATGCAGTGAAAAACTGCGGATTCAATGCATTGGTAACCGCTAATAATCATAACTGTGATACAGGGCTTGAAGGGCTTCACGCTACCGTACAACGTATCAGAAACAGCGGTATGGCAAATATCGGTACGCTTGACGATGAAACTCATATTGCCGATATAAACGGCATAAAGGTAGGACTTGTCGCAGTAAATTCAATATCAAACGGGCTTGAGAAAAATATACCGCCCGAAATTATCGGGAAATATGAGCCTGAGCATTTCAGACAGCTTGTTGAAACGCTTAAAAATGAAGGCGCAGAGTATATAATCGCATATCAGCACTGGGGTGTTATGAATTCCGTTACGGTTCGAAATTCTCAGATAAAGACGGCTGAATATATGGCACAGTGCGGTGTGGATCTTATTATCGGTTCTCATCCGCACGTTATGCAGAAAGTCGGTAAAATACACACATCCGCCGGCAGAGATGTGACGTGCTTCTATTCTTTAGGCAATCTTTTGTCATCTATGAAAGAGCTTCGTGAAAACCGTGAGAGTGTAATTGTAAATCTGATTCTCACAAGGACCGAAAGCGGAGTAAAGTCTGATATATCGTGCATTCCGACACTTTGCAAGGATACCTCCGACGGATATACGGTAAGCGTTCTTGACGGGTCGCTGACGCAAACAGAACAGGTTTCCGAAAATCGCATAAGAGATATACTCGGCAAGGAGGGCGTTATCCGAAAATACCCTAAATTCTTGCTGCAAGGCTCAGCCGTGCTGAGAAATATTTTCCGTGACAGCGGTTTTTCTTATGATGATACTGCTCTTATTCTGTCGCCGTTATCGCTTGTAAGCAAAAAAAGCAATCTTTCGGGAAAATCCGGCAGCCAAAGAAATAAAATTGATATAAATAAAAATTTCAAATCGTTTTTAGACGGCTCAGACAGCAATTATATCGTAATCGACCTTTATACTGCGGCGGCTGTTTCGTGCTACAAGTACGGCGACAGCTTCTATACGGCATCGGGCAGTTTTATTTCTTCCGATTTTTACAATTCCAATAAAGACAGGCTTGAAAAAATTTCTCCGCCTTTTGACGAAAAAACAGTAAAATCAGCACTTAAAGAATATGCGAAAATTGTCTTGTCAAAATATGATAAGGATAAAATCATATTAGTGCGTTTAAAATTCAGCAATATCTGCGTAATAGAAAATCAGCTAAGAAACGGTAAAAGCAGAAATGCGCTGAATAAGCGGTTGAGGCTGTATGAGGATTATCTTATTTCGCTTTTACAGCCGGTGGTTATTGATGTTTCCGGCAATTATTTTATGTCGTCGAAAAGTGACAATATGATGTCCTTTGAGCCGCTTTTCTACGATGATGTAAGAATCAAGCTGAACTCAGCGGTAAAACGTATCCGCAAGGATACATATTTTTCTGCACCGGAAATAAGGCTGCAGCTTATGCGTGTCATAAAGTACTATGATAATATGACAGCAAGAGCCTATCAACCTGAACTGCTTGACAGAAATTATCTATCGGACAGAATGGCAGAGCTTACATCAAAGCGGTTTGTCGCTGAGAATTTCGAGTATTTTGTATATCTGCGTGAAAATGAGATCCGTGCCTATGATGATGCAAAAATCCTTCTTTCCGCTAAAGCCGGTGCAGAAAGGCTTATCTCGGCAATAAAAGCCGCTGAATGTATTGACGGCGACCTTGGCGTTTGCAGTTACGATGATATAAGAATAGTTTTCGATGAGAACTTCCTTATGAAAAAGCAATTATCCCGTAAACTTTCTGAGGTTTACAAATATACTGTCCCCGATAACTGCGAACATATTTTTCTTATCAGAAATGACCGCAAATTGCTTGAAGACTACGAAGCACGGCACAAACCTGTATTGGTTGACATCTGGGGCAGCTGTATTTCCCGTGAATCCGTTAATCGTAATTCCTCAGGCATATATGTCGATAAGTACATTTTCAAGCAGCCGTTTTTGCTTGCAGATGAGCCTGAAATACCGTTTGACAACGATTTGTCGGCTGATAAATTCTGCGGCAGTAAGTGGCGAAGACGCACTGTCAAAGAGGCATTTTTGCACGAAGGAAAACGCATTCTATCTGACAGTAATGCCGAATGGCTGATTGTTGATATGTACGACCTTATCTGCAATATGCGTAAGTGCGGCGATTCGCTTTTCGAGGTGGATGATTTCATACTTCGCACAGCTTTTTACAAGTCGATTTCCGATAAATGCGAAAGCACATATTTATTTAACGAAAGAAGCCGTGAATATCTCGAAAGAGCGCTTGAAAACTTCTGCAAATTTGTCACAGAGCGCTATGGAAAAAACATTATTTTAATTAAAGCCGATCTTAAAGACCGTTATATTTCGCTTGACAATCGGTTAGAAATGTTATCCGACAGCGATAACACATTCAAAACCAAAAAAGCATTTATAAACGGATTTGAAGAAGAATTCGCACGTCTTACCGATTGCTGTGTAATTGATATTTCTAAAAGGTTTTATGCCGATGACCGCTTTGCACTTGGCGGTGCGCATATCGTCCATTATGAAGATGAGTTCTACAGTCAATGCTGTAAGCATATAACGGCTTTCCTCGCCGGTGTCGATAGCCGCTATACCGATAAGGTCGATGAGGAGTATATCGCTCTGAGAGATATGAAAATTAGATAAAGATTAGCTATCCCCGTACAGTTTAATGCTGTATGGGGATAGTTTTGTATATATGTCCATTTTATCGGACAGGGGATATGGTAAAATTTATAATGGTAAGGTGAATGCACTTCTACACTTCTACACAACGAGAGCCGCACAGACTTTCGACTGTGCGGCTCAGGTTGGTGCCGAACCTATTAATAACACGGAACTAATTTCAATCCACCGATGTTATCACCGGACTTTTATATTATATAGTTTAAGCGAAAAAAATGCAAGATGATATTAACCTAAGCAATGGATTTGTGGTTATGCATAAGAAATATTGTTTGCAATTGTTGATTTTTACGCTTGACATCAGTATTAATTACACATAACTATAAAGTGATTTCAATAAATTCGACAAAATCTTTCAATGATTGGCAAAGAAATTACTTTTTCTTACAGAAAAGCATTGAAATTTACATTTGCTGATAGTATACTGAATTTAGTAATATAATTCGATGGAGGATTATTATGGATCATATTGCTCATATAAAAAATACAGGCGGCTTAGATAATGAAAGTGTTACCGAAGAAACAGTCAGCGAGCATTGTAAGAAAACTGCTTTGTTGGCTCGTAGTTATTCAGCCCCGTTCAATATGGAAAGTACAGTTTTCGTTTCTGCTTTATTACATGACTCAGGAAAGTTAAATAACGATTTCGACGGATATATAAAGCACGCGAACGGCATTAAAAGAGGTGAAATCGATCACAGCTATGCGGGAGCAAAATTTCTTTTGGAACTGGTTTCAAACGATGATGATAAATATAAAAAAGAAGTCGCAAGATTAATTGCGAGAATCATCATTTCTCATCACGGACTGAATGATTGGTATACACGGAACAATGATGATTATTTTGATTACAGATGCAGTAAAAATGAACGTTATGACGAAATCAAGAGCAACATAAGCGAGCTTACCTCTGATAGCGAACTTGATGAGTTGCTTAATAAAGCGGCTGATGAATATCGCAGATTTTTTGAAAAGATGAAAGAAATCTGCTGTGCCAAAGACAGAAAACAATATTTCACTACATTAGCTTTTTATCACGGATTGTTGGAAAGACTGACCGAGTCCTGCCTTATTGACGCTGACAGGACGGCGACAGCCGAATTTATGGAAGGTATTAAAATTACAGAACCGTCTGAAAATGAAATACAACGTAATTGGCTTGATATGAAACAGCGTTTGGATAACAAGCTGAGTAAATTTTCCGGAAGCGACAGTTTAATATCAAAACTCCGAATGAACATTTCGGACAGATGCTGTGCTTTTGCCAAAAATGATGTAGGTATAGCTCAACTCATTGTTCCTACAGGTGGCGGCAAAACGCTTTCGGCATTGCGTTTTGCGATTGAATATGCTGTTGAGCATAAAAAGGAACGCATTTTTTACATTTCTCCGTTTATGTCTATACTTGAGCAGAATGGAGATGTGATCCGTGAGATAGCGGGAGATGATAACTACCTTGAGCATCACTCCGATATGTATAGCAAGATTATCGATAATAAGCATAAGAATAATGATGAGGTTACCGGCGAGCTTGAGGAATATGAGCTGCGTTGCAGGCACTGGGATAAACAGGTTATTTGCACTACTATGGTGCAGTTCTTTGATACATTATTCTCGTCCAGGACCGAAGCTCTGAGAAGGATGCACAGATTTACTGATTCGGTAATCATAATTGATGAAGTGCAATCAATACCGATAAGGTGCGTATATTTGTTTAATCTTGCTATGAATTTTCTTTCCGAATTTATGGGATGCACGATAGTGTTATGTTCCGCTACACAACCTACATTTGAACAGTGCAAGTATCCTATAATGCTTGACAAAGATAGCTCAATGACAGGGGATTATACAAAGGATTTTGAAGATTTTAAAAGAACTGAAGTTGTATCGTTGCTGAATAATCAGGGAAATACTTATGAAGAGGCTGCGGTAATATGTATGGACAAGTACCGTGAGAACGGGAATCTTCTGTTCGTAGTCAACACTAAAACTGCGGCGGCAGAAATATTCAGGAACGTGACGCAACTTAATGACGAAGAAGAAATCAAAGCAAAAGTGGTTCACCTCAGCACAAATATGTGTCCGGCGCACAGACGCAAGGCGATTGATGATATACGCTGTATGCTTGATAATAATGAACGTGTGATATGCATAACGACACAGCTTATAGAGGCAGGGGTCGATATCAGCTTTAAATGTGTAATACGTTCAAGTGCAGGTCTTGATAACATAGCTCAGGCGGCAGGAAGATGTAACAGAAACGGTGAAGATGATCACAGGAATGTATATATAATCAAACTGAAGGATGAATATATAGAAAAGCTCGGAAAACTTAAAGAGGCACAGCGCCAATGCGGTTTGATAGTACGAAAATACGGATGTGAGCAACTGTTGTCGGTTGATATTATGAAAAGATATTTTCGTGATTACTATGAAGATTGTGCCTGTGACAGTAATGGTGATATGCTTGAATATCAAATCATAAATTCAAATTACAGTCTTCTTGATCTGCTGTCTTGCAATATAATTTTCAGTAATGATAAAGGAAATTGGAAGTCAAGACAGGCGTTCAAAACAGCAGGCGATAACTTCAGAATGATAGATAATAACTCTATTGATATAATAGTGCCGTATAATGAAGAGGCGAGCAGAATAATCGAAGCTCTTAACGGTGAAACAACTATATCGCAGGCTCTGGAGCTTCAGCGTAAAGCACAGCAGTACATTGTAAGTGTATACGATTATACATTTACAAAGCTTGCTGAAAACGATGCTTTAAACGAGATTAAGGTAAGGCGGGATGAAAAAGTGTATATCTATGCGCTTAAAAAAGAGTTTTACAATAACGCTACAGGGCTAAGTACAGAGGGCAAACCTCAGGAAGCAATGTTCGTCTGAGTTTGCCTCAAATATCGGATATATACAACACGATATGTGACCTGTCTGTTAGAACAGGCTGACATAAATATCAAAATGCAAAATACGGGTAAAAGCGAAAGCACAAGCCCGAAAATAAAGGAGGTAAGAATTTTGAGCAAAACCAAACACGATAATATTGTCGAGTTCAAGGTGAGCGGAGATTTCGCACTGTTTGCAGACGTGCTGACACGTCCGGGCGGAGAAAAATTCAGTTATCCCATACCGACTTATGAGGCATTGAAAGGCATACTCATGAGCATATACTGGAAGCCGACTATCATATGGGTGATAGACGAGTGCAGGGTGATGAATAAGATCTCTATGGAACGTAAGGGCATCCGTCCGATAAAATACGGCGGAGGCAACGACCTTTCGTATTACACCTATCTTAAAGATGTGGAGTACAGGGTAAGAGCGCACTTTGAATGGAATGACAACCGTCCCGAGCTTGAAAAAGACCGGAACGAAAACAAGCATCATAACATTGCAAAACGCATGATACAGCGTGGCGGAAGGCGTGATATTTTCCTCGGTACAAGAGAATGTATGGGGTATGTCGAGCCTTGCAGCTATGATGAAGGTGTAAGCTATTATCAGGGTACAGAAATTCCGTATGGCTTTATGTATCATGGCATTACTTATGCAGACGAAGCTGAGAGGGAAGAAGACAAGGGCAAACTTACCGTCAGATTCTGGCGGCCTGTTATGAAAGACGGGGTTATAAAGTTTGATCATCCGAATGATATTCCCGAATCTCAGAAAAGGCATATCCGTGATATGAAAATAAAGCCGTTTGATAAAGATCTTGATAATTTCAGCGGACTTGAAGAATTCGACTTTATAGGCGGGGGTGATGATATTGAGCTGGACTGATGAATTGATGAGAGCATATGACATTCTGAATTCAACGAATGACCGGAATTTACTTCCGCTTTGTCATTCGACGCAGAATGCACAAATTACAATAGATATCAATTCAGATGGCACTATACCGTCAATAGGATTCGCAGAAAAAGTCGAAAAAGAAGATGCTGTTACAATAATTCCCGTAACAGAGGATTCATCGTCCAGAGGAGCGGGTATCAATCCCCATCCGCTTGCAGATAAACTGATATATATTGCAGGCGATTATCCTAAGTATGCAGATGTCAAAAAAAGCGACAACAGCGATTATTATAATGCGTATATCGAAAATCTGAAAAAATGGTGCGAGTCAGGCTCTGCACCGCAGGAAGTAAAGGCTGTATACACTTATCTTTCCAAAGGCACTATAATTGCCGATCTGATTGACGCAGGGATATTCACTTTGAATGAAAAAGGCAAATTATCAGATGAAAAGATAGCCAATACCGATCCCGCAGATTGCTTTGTGAGATTCAGCGTTGACGGAAAAAAGCTATGGAAAGACGAGAGCTTGTATCAGGCATATATAGCGTATGCCTGCGGCGATTGTGCAACTTCGGATATTTGCTATGCTACAGGCGAACATGGCGGTATAACATATAAGCATCCGTCTAAAATACGAAATACCGGCGATAAGGCAAAGCTGTTTTCCACAAACGATGAAAGCGGTTTTTCATATAGAGGAAGATTTGCAGATAAAACTCAGGCTACCGCAATCAGCTTTGACTACTCGCAGAAGTTACACAATGCGCTTAAATGCCTGATAAAAAAACAAGGCTATATCGTAGACGGTCTGTGCATTCTGGTATGGGAAAATAATCTTGAAGAAATTCAAAAGCCTTTTGAGGGATGCAGTTTTGATGACGATGAAGATGGTTATATTCCTGAAAGCAACACCGGCGAAATAAACAAAACGCTTACGATAGCTTCTATTACGGGTACCAAAAACAAATACAAAAGCGATTCTAAAACTCTTTTGATTATGTTCGACAGTGCTACAACGGGAAGACTTTCAATGACGGAATATGCTGAGGTTGCAACCTCGGATTATCTTTCTAACCTTGAAAAATGGCATAGAGATACCTCGTGGATATGCTATGGTAAACGCCGTTCTTTTTCTGTATACGAAATTGCCGCCTGTGCTTATGGCAATGAAGAAGGAAGTGTGCTTAAGCCGGGCGAAAAAACAAAAAAAGATGTTTATCAGCGACTTATTCCATATATCGTATGTGGCGGAAGAATACCGCAGGATATAGTAAACCAACTGTTCATCAGAGCTTGCAGATACAATGCCTTTGATAATAAAAGTAACAACTGGCAAAGAGTTGTTAACTGTGCCTGCGGCATGATACGAAAAAGAATTATCGAAACAAAAGGAGAGTGTACAATGTCACTTGAAAAAGAATGCTGCGACAGAGATTATCTGTACGGCAGACTGCTTGCAGTAGCAGATTATGCGGAAGGTTCAACGTATGACGATAACGAAAACCGACCGACTAACGCAAAGCGCTTGATTGAGGCATTTTCAAATCACCCGTGCGAAACATGGAAGGTGCTTTGTCTGAGTCTCAGACCGTATCTCAACAGAATGAATATCGGTAAGAGAAGTTATTTTGAGCGTATGATAAATCAGATCACAGCGATGTTCCCGTTGGATACCTACAACGATAATTCACCGTTGTCTTCGGAATTTCTGCACGCATACAGCTGTCAGATGAATGATTTTTTCACAAAGAAAACAGATGATAACAAGGAGGAAGAATAATTATGAGCACATTAGCAAACAAGGTTGATTTTGAGGTTATTATCTCAGCAACAGACGCAAATCCCAACGGCGATCCTTTAAGCGGTAACCGCCCCAGAATAAATTCAAAGGGTCTGGGTGAGATTTCAGATGTCTGCATCAAGCGTAAGATACGCAACAGACTTCAGGATATGGGCGAAAGAATATTCGTACAGAGCGATGACAAGTGTGATGACGGATGCGACAGCTTAAGAGCAAGAGCGGATTCTTGCGATGAACTCAAAAAAGCATCTTCAGGCAAGAATACCAACAAGGATGAATACGCAAGGATCGCTTGTGAACAGTGGATAGATGTCCGCAGTTTTGGTCAGGTTTTCGCCTTTAAAGGTGATGCGGTTTCTGTTGGCGTAAGGGGTCCGGTATCAATCAGCATCGCAAAGAGCGTATCTCCTGTTGAAATAATCAGTATGCAGATAACAAAGAGCGTAAACGGAGAGAGCGGTAAGAACGGTAAAGCTTCTGATACTATGGGTACAAAAAACCGTGTTGGTTTTGGTTTGTATGTATTCAAGGGCAGTATCAACTGCCAGCTTGCTGAAAAAACAGGCTTCAGCGACGAAGATGCGGAAAAGATAAAAAAGGCACTTGTAACGCTGTTCGAAAACGATTGTTCTTCAGCGCGTCCTGAAGGAAGCATGCAGGTGTGCAGAGTTTACTGGTGGAAGCATGACGGTAAAACACCTAAGGTATCTTCTGCAAAGATACATAATGCTGTTCAGATAAAGGAAAAGGCTGAGCTTAACGGAAATGAACCTAATTCTGTAGCCGATTATGATATTATACTCAACAATCCCGAGGGTGCAGTACAGCCTGAGATAATTGACAATATTTAATGAGCTACAGCGAAGATGAATATCTAATGATTTTATTGATGGAAAATGTCCGAAATGTGATATTTAGCTTCAAAATAAAGATAATCATTGTATAAATTTGCTGTCGCCCTCTTCATGAGGGCGTGGATTGAAATTCTTGACAGCTTTGATATACCATCAATCAAAAGAGGTCGCCCTCTTCACGAGGGCGTGGATTGAAATGCTAGCACCGTGAAAATTTTTTTGCGCCGCTCGGTCGCCCTCTTCACGAGGGCGTGGATTGAAATATCAGACCTTGCCGCCGTTACTAAGGATAATGACGTCGCCCTCTTCACGAGGGCGTGGATTGAAATTGCTCTCTGCTATCTGTAACAGCTTTGCAATGCCGTCGCCCTCTTCACGAGCTGTCTCTT
>ENA-UAKN01000417-UAKN01000417.1-human-gut-metagenome-genome-assembly--contig:-NODE-417-length-12164-cov-3.664382_pt1 | contig 12164 bp, 10 predicted proteins | sample MGYA00243690_ERZ654448 | MGnify/ENA primary metagenome ERZ654448 (study PRJEB26926, sample SAMN06164715) | human gut metagenome | biome: ENVO:00009003; feature: ENVO:2100002; material: ENVO:00002003...
ACCTGGATTACATCGCAGGGCTGGGCGCCACGGCCGTATGGCCCACGCCGCTGTTGCTGGACGACGAACCCGAAGGTTCGTACCACGGCTACGCCTGCGGCGACTACTACCGCATAGACCCCCGGTTCGGCTCGAACGAACTGTATAGGGAGTTCGTAGGCAAAGCCCACGAGCACGGGCTGAAGGTGATTATGGACATCGTCACCAACCACTGCGGCACGGGCCACTGGTGGATGAAAGACCTGCCTTTCAGGGACTGGATACACCAGTTCCCCGAATACACCGGGACGAACGTCTGCTTCTCGACGAACATGGATCCCAACGCTTCGCGCTACGACCTTGACCTGCAGGAGAGCGGCTGGTTCGTGCCGTCGATGCCCGACATGAACCTCGACAATCCCTACGTGCTGCAATATTTCAAGCAATGGGCCGTGTGGTGGATCGAGTATGCCGGCCTGGACGGGTTCCGCGTCGACACCTACCCCTACAACGAGAAGGTGCCGATGAGCGAGTGGTGCGCGGCCGTACGCAGGGAATACCCCGATTTCAACATCGTGGGCGAATGCTGGACGTCGTCGATCCCGCAACTGGCATACTGGCAGGGCGGCAATCCCAACAAGGACGGCTTCGACTCGCACCTGCCGTCGATCATGGATTTCCCGCTGCAGGAGGCCATCTGCCGGGCGCTGCCCACCGACTCGCTCCGCTGGGGCGAGGGCATGACGCGCGTCTACGACTGCCTGTCGCACGATTTCGTCTACCATGACCTGTCGAAAATGATGATCTTCGTCGCCAACCACGACACCGACCGCATCGGCGACATCGTACGCGGGAACCCCGACCGGCTGAAACTCTCGATGGCGATGCTGGCCACGATGCGCGGCATCCCGCAGATATTCTCGGGTGACGAGATGATGTTCACCTCGAAAGACCTCTCGCAGGGACACGGCGGGCTGCGCGTGGATTTCCCCGGCGGCTGGGAGGGCGACGCGGTGAACCTTTTCGACCCCGCGCAGCGCGATGCCGTACAGGCGGGGCTCTTCGACTACACGCAGCGGCTCTTCCAATGGCGCAAGTCGAAGCCCGTGATCCACAACGGCCGCACGATGCACTTCCTCTCGCGCGACAACACCTACGCCTATTTCCGTTATGACGACACCGACGCGGTATTCGTCTTCATCAACAACTCGCGGGGCAAGAAACAGGTGCCGTGGTCGCACTATGCCGAGATCGCCTCGGGGCTGAGCGACGGGCGCAACGTCCTGACAGGCGAAGCCACGGAAGTGGACGATACCACCACGGTCGGCCCGCGGCAAGCGCTGATCGTAGAATTCAAACGTAAATAACAAGATCGAACTATGAAGAAAATATTTTTATATATCTCCGCGCTGCTGGCCGGTGCAGCCTGCTCGGCACAGGAGACGCTCCTCTCGCCCGACGGCCGCCTCCGCCTGGAATTCAGCCTGGCGGACGGAGGCCGCCCCACCTATACGCTCGATTACAAGGAGCGCCCCGTGATCCTGCCCAGCGGCATGGGGCTCGAACTGCGCGGCGAAGCCCCGAAGCTGGAATTCGGGGCTGAAATCCGCAAGGGCGAACCGGGGCGCCCGGTATCGCTCTACGACGGGTTCACCCTCGGGCAGGTGGCCCGCAGCGAGTCCGACCAGACATGGCGTCCCGTATGGGGCGAGCAGGCCGAGATCCGCGACCACTATAACGAAATGGCCGTCACGCTGCGGCAGGCCGCGACAGGCCGCGACATGACGATCCGCTTCCGGCTCTACGACGACGGGCTCGGATTCCGCTACGAATTCCCCGAACAGGAGTCGCTGACCTATTTCGTCATCGGCGAGGAGAAAACACAGTTCGCCATGGCGGGCGACCACACGGCGTTCTGGATCCCGGGCGACTACGACACGCAGGAGTACGACTACACGGAGTCGAAGCTCTCGCAGATACGGGAGCTGATGCCCGGCGCCATCACGCCCAACTCGTCGCAGACGCCCTTCTCGCCCACGGGCGTACAGACGGCCCTGCAGATGAAGAGCGACGACGGGCTCTACATCAACATCCACGAAGCGGCGCTGGTCGACTATGCATGCATGCACCTCGACCTGGACGACCGGAATCTCATCTTCACCTCGCACCTTACGCCCGACGCACAGGGGTGGAAAGGCTACATGCAGGCGCCCTGCCATACCCCGTGGCGCACGGTGACGGTCTCGGACGACGCCCGCGACATCCTTGCCTCGAAGCTGATCCTGAACCTCAACGAGCCGTGTGCCTATGACGACACCTCGTGGATCAAGCCCGTGAAATACATGGGCGTATGGTGGGAAATGATCACCGGCAAGAGCGACTGGGCCTATACGCGCGACGTGCCGTCGGTACAGCTCGGCGTGACGGATTACGCCCGGTGCACACCCAGCGGCCGCCACGGCGCCAACAACGAGAACGTGAAGCGCTACATCGACTTCGCGGCGGCACACGGGTTCGACCAGCTGCTCGTCGAAGGCTGGAACGTCGGCTGGGAGGACTGGTTCGGGCACACGAAGGATTACGTCTTCGATTTCGTGACCCCCTACCCCGATTTCGACATCGCCGCGCTGAACGAATATGCGCACGGGAAAGGCATCCGGCTGATGATGCACCATGAAACGTCTGCTTCGGTGCGCAACTACGAACGCCACCTGGAAGCGGCCTACCGCCTGATGAACAAATACGGGTACAACTCGGTCAAGAGCGGATACGTGGGCGACATCCTGCCCCGCGGAGAGCACCATTACGGGCAGTGGATGAACAACCACTACCTCTATGCCGTCCGCCGGGCCGCCGACCACAAGATCATGGTCAACGCCCACGAGGCGGTGCGCCCGACGGGCCTCTGCCGCACCTACCCCAACCTGATCGGCAACGAGTCGGCACGCGGCACGGAGTACCAGGCGTTCGGCGGCTCGAAGCCCCACCATGTGACGATCCTGCCCTTCACGCGCCTGCAGGGCGGCCCGATGGACTACACGCCCGGCATCTTCGTGATGGACGTCGCGGAGGTCAACCCCGGCAACCACTCGCACGTCAACGCGACGCTCGCCAACCAGCTGGCGTTGTACGTGACGATGTACTCGCCGCTGCAGATGGCGGCAGACCTGCCCGAGCACTATGAGAAATACATGGATGCGTTCCGTTTCATCGAGGACGTCGCACTGGACTGGGAAGAGAGCCGCTACCTGCTGGCCGAACCGGGCGACTACATCGTCGTGGCGCGCAAGGCCAAAGGCACGGGCGCGTGGTTCGTGGGCGGCGTGACGGACGAGAACCGACGTACGGTGACGCTCCCGTTCGACTACCTCGATCCCGGTAAGGAGTACGTGGCGACGCTCTACGCCGATGCCCCCGATGCCGATTACCAGACCAATCCGCAGGCATATGTCATCCGCACCGGGAAGGTCAGACAACGCACGGAACTCGACGTGGAGATGGCGCGCGGCGGAGGCTTTGCAATCTCCATACGCGAGGCAACCGACGCAGACCGCAAACTCTGCAAGCTGAAATAACGGGCGATGCCTGCGGACGGCAATCATGCCGGGGCCCACACAGCCCCCTCAAAAAATCCTTTGCCCCTCGTTCTTTTCAAGAACAGGGGCTTTTTTATGCGTATTTTTAAAACGCAAAAGTTCGCCCCTATATTATTGACTCCAAACCATTTACGCCCACAAATCCAAGATTAACACAACTGCTTGATTTTCAAAACAACATGGAGGTGGTCAATCAAAATTAACGAATCATTATAGCGGGGAAAATAAATTATTTTCCCCGCAACTGTGCTGCATCATCAAGTAGCTTTTTCGCTTTGCGCTCTTTGCTTGCAGCCCGCTCTAGTTGTTCTGCCCGCCGCCTTACGGCTTCTTTGTACCGTTCAACTTGGTTTCGGACGGTATCGCGTATGGCCGTGTGCTGCTCATCCCTGAATATCGTTTCCAACTCCATAAGCTCCTTTTCTTTGATCTCACCACGCATTTTCACGTAGCGGTATTTCAGGTCGTTCGCAGCTAACAGCCGATTATTCTCTGAGATTCGGTAAATGAATGCGCCTTGCAGGAAAATACATCCCAGCATGACGAACATCGTCAAAAATGTTTTCGAAGAACTGATATCGAGCGTATAAGTATGCCGGTGCTCCCGCACTGGCAGGTTTTCGGGCTTTGCCGCTGCTTCGACAGCTTGCCTCACCTGCTCTATCAATGTATGTGTCTGCCTGATCTCTTTGTCGATCACCTCCAGCCTACCCGCTAACTGCGCCAACAGAGCGTTGTATTTGTCGGTAAATTCCCGCTCCTGCTCGGTTTTTACTCCCGGCAAGGCCGTATGCCGTTGCAGTTGTTCGAGCATCTGTGCGACCTGCCCCTGCGAGAGCTCCGTGGCCTCTATCAGCCGCTCGATCCGTTCCAGCTGTGCATTCTCCAGACCCGCGTTGGCTTTGGTGCTTTTGACAGCCTTGACGAGCGTTTCTTTGAGGTCTTCGTACATTTCGATCGAGAGTCCGATCTTATTTTCGTCGTTCATGATTTTTGAGATTTTCTAATTCGGTTACAGTTTTATTTTGGCTCTTCTTTTCTGTTCTTCCATCCTGCGGCGGTGCTCCATCGCAGCGATGGCCATCGCCTCGGCCGCGGCGTTGAGCAGTGCCGTGATTCGTGCTATATACTCTTCGGGGCTTTCTCCCGGCTTGCGCTGTAACTGCTTGGCGGACACTCCGCCGGGCGAATCGGCCGGCGGCAGTGGAATCCCGCCTGCCTTTCCGAGGTTTACCGATGACGGCTCTTCGCGCGTGCCGCTGCTACCCATACCGCCGAACAACCCTGCAAATGCTGAACGGTAATTGCCTGCCGCCGCCGAGAGGTTCCCGAAGAGCGTTGCCCGGTGTTGGGTTTGTTGTTGAATATTGTTGAACCGGTTGTCGAGTTTCGTAAAGTTGAAAGCCCGGTCGATCTTCGATCCGGAGAACTCGAAGCCGTTTTTCGAGAAGAGGATACCCTGCTTGCGGTCGGTATTTCCGCAATACTTATAGCGGACGTTGATGCCCTGTTCCTTTAATTTACCTTCCAACTCGTTCCAGTTCTTGCATTTGGGCAGACAGCCTTTGATCGCATCGTAGATTTCGTATCTGGTCTTGTCGGGTTCGCGCAGCCGCTCCCGCCGTACGTCGTCCTTTCCCGGTGCGAGATACAATCCGCACTTCTCGGTCAGCTCCCGGCATACCTTGGCGCTGCGGAGCTTGATGTTCTTGTCCGAAATGGTCTGCCCGTTATTCCCGACCCGGTTGTAGACCAGATGGCAGTGCGGATGGGGCTGGTCGAGATGGCGCACCAATAGGTATTGCGTATCGGTGATGCCCATCTTCTGCATGTACTCCTTTGCGATCTGCGTCATCAGGGCGTCGGTCATCCGCGGAGCGTCCTTGGGTGAGAAAGACAGCGAGATATGCCCGACGGTGTTTTTCAGCCGCGGATTCAATAAGGTCTGGTCTTTGAAGTCCTGCACCATGTCCTTCACTTCCGGAGGCGTAATGCCTTCAGCTTCCAGTATCCGGGATTCCTCTTTCATCACGTAGCCTACCGTCCCCGAAAAGGACGAAGCGGATATGACCTTACCGACCATCGCATATCTGCTTCAGGAGTTTTTCGATGGCCGTGACGATCGCCGCATGCCGTACCCTGACAGCCGCCAGACCTTTGGCATTGGCCAGCCGGGTCAGTTGGTTCAGATTTCGGGCGATGCCCTTGAGTTGGGCCATGAAATCCAGCTGTTCGCGGGTGATCCGTGCTCTTACCGTTCCTCGGTCGATCAGCTGGCGCAGGACTTCGGCCGGCGGTTGCCCGGCCTCGCGGCAAAGGGCCGAGAATCGGAGTTTCCGTTCGGGGCTGAGTCGTGTGCTGACGACGTATTTGCAGATGCGGCCGATGCCGACTTTCGGCCGACCGCCCTGTTTGCTGTATGTTTTCTTCGGTGTTTCCATGACAGGTTGTTTCGATAGATTGTTCATGCTATATAGGTTGTTCAGACCAGCGGGATTTTACGCCGGCCAGCGGGGAAGGCGCAGTTTTCGTCTACGAAAACACAACCTTGCCTTCCTTAAACCTTTATCCCTTTCCGACGCGGTGGTTCAATTTCCTCCGGTTCCGCTTTCAGGGCTTGCAGATTATTCCGACAAGAGTGATCTTGCTTATCGGATATAGTTTTCGTGGTCTTAGGTCGGTCTTTTATGCGGGCGATCAGATAGTCGTTTACGTCCTTGTGCCCGCTGTAAAAACTGCTTTGGTCGATTACCTCGCTGCGGGGGCAAAGACGGATCAGATCGGAGGTCGTTTTACGCCCGGCTTCGTCGTTGTCAAAGAAGGCGTGAATCACCGGATGCCGGGAGAGAAACGGGATGGCTTTGGGCAGGTTGACGACCGAGTTCAGAACCGCGGCGTCGATGCGCAGTCGTTCGGGATGTTTCAGCGAGAGATATGCGAGGAAATCCATAAATCCCTCGAAAGCGATTACCGTATCGGAACGGTTGTCGATGGTGGTGATATGTTTGGGCGATGAGCCGCCTTTGAACCGTGCGGATCGGAGCTCCCATCCTCCGGCATCGTTGCGGAACCCGATGGCGAAAAAGGCGCGGCCGTTTACCTCGTAGCGGACTTCGCGGCAGAATGCCGCGGCGACAGACGGGACGATGCCGCGCGAGACGAGATAACCGATCAGTGCCGGATGACGGAGCGGGTCATCGGAAAGGATGCGGAGTGCGGGGACGGCGGCTAGACGCACGACCGGCGAGGGCCCTCCGACAGCTGGACGCTCGCCAACACTCGGTGAAAGAGAAGCGGAACCGGCGTCCCTTTTTTCACCGTTTTGCAGCCGTCGGACAGCTTCACGGCTGTCGCACCGCTCCAACCGCATCACGAGGGTGCGCAGCGTGCCGCCCTCTCCCGATCCGAAGTCGTACCAGAGATTTCGCACGTAGTCCACTTTGAAACTCGGCGTGCGTTCTTCCCGCAAGGGTGAAAGATACATACCGTAGCCGTTGCGTTCGTATTTGGGCTGAATCCCGCGCCAGGCGAGAAAATCACGGATGGAAATCCGGTTGCTGTATGGTATGACAGTCATTTTTTCCGTAAATTTGTTGAGAAAAAGTGTAAAATCCAGTGAAAGAAAAGGTTGGCGTCTTACATATCTCTTACACGGCATCCGGCGCTGTAAGTCCGAAAGAACCCGTAAGACTTTGTAAGAGGATTTGTAAGAGATGTAAGATTATGAAAATAAGAAAGCTACTTCCTTTTTTCAACATTCTTACATCGCAGCATCGTCCAGCAATCCGCCGAGTTGTTCCCGCGTGACGGTATAGACCCGTGCCGTCTTGCTGTCCTGCCGCTGCGTTTCGCCGTTGTAGGTAATCGTATAGCGTTGGTAGTAAGTCGGTGGTGCGGGTCGCAGCTGCCAATTTTCGGCAAGAATCCGCCGCACGGTGGGATGGTCAACACGGATGCCGCGTATCTCCAGCATATTGACCATATCGCTCACGTCGAACCGATACTCCGCAAGGTTCTCGGCATCCATGATATCGCGAATAATCGACAGCATTTCGGTTTCGGTCTTGCTGCGGTTGTAGTGTATGATCCGCCGCAAGGCATCGGTGACCAGCAGCCGGGGCGCGAACCACATACGGCTCTCTTCATGTGACGAGAGCATACGTTGTTGCAGATAGAAGAGCAGCCCCGGTATCTCGGCTCGCATTTTGGCCAGCAGGTGTTGATCGTCATACGGGAGCGGCGGCACGCGCCGCACCCAGTAGCGGGTTTCCGCAGCCTCGATCAGGACGGGATTGCGCTCGTTGTTGGAGCAGAGGACGAACTTGCCGAAAAACTCCACCTCCCGGCGGTCGCGGCCTTTCGCCTCAGCCTTGTAGCTGCGTGCAGTCGATAGGTTCTTGATCCTCTCGGAATCTTCGCGGCGGTTGAGCAGCACCTCGTCCACGCAGATCAGCAGTTTGCCCATCCAGTCGTCATTGAATTGCGAACGGAAATCTTCGTTGGTATTGAAGGTAACGTTTCCGCCGAAGATCGACTTTAAGAGATTGAGAAAGGTCGTCTTTCCCGTGTTGCGTTCATCCGACACCAGCAACAATACCGGCAGCCGTTGCAAGGGGCGCAGGTAGAGCAGTTGCAGATAATCGTACCCCAGTTCGACCTGCTCGCCGAAGATATGAGCGAAAAAGTCGTGGATGTGCGGAAAGATGCCATCGGCGGGCTGAAAGGGAATCGGCTCGTAACGGTTCAGGAAACCGTCGATCTCCCGGCGGTAGTTCGTGTGGTCGGGAACCGTGCAAAAGCCGTCGTATTTCGGAATGCAGGCCAGATAGCTTTTCCCGTAGTCCTGACGCAAGGTCTCGACATTCCACGGGATGAGCGTCTCGACGCTCCGGCCGCTGCTCAACGGCTGCCGGACCCGCTTGTAGATGGTCGTTCCCACGCGCAGGTAGGGGCTTTCTCTTTTCACTGTTTTAGCGGGCATGGCTGTCTCCGTTTAGAATCCGTTGCACATCCGCCACGCGATAACGACGTTGCCCGCCGTACTCCACGGGAACAAGATAACCGCTCTTGGCCCATCGCCACAACGTAGAGGAATCAACACCCAACAACGCGATGGTCTGTTTTCGCGTATACAATTCGCCCGCTTGTTGCGGAACCGGCATTACGGACGGCGGCGACGCGACTGCCGTCAACTCCCGATGCCATTGCCGGAGATCTTCCAGACGGACGGTCACATTCACTTCACCGCCCAACTCACTCAATTGTTTTAAGTCCATAATACGATAATTTAACCGAACCCGAAAGCAGGTTCGGCGACGAAATTAACAGGTGCTTTTCCTGCACCTATTTTTGCAATCGAATCACCGCATTTGCACCGGCAAACAATTTCAGATATTGCTACTTACCAGCATTTTGCAATTACATGAAAACAGCAAGAAAATTTCCTGCACCGACCGGGTGCAGGGAATATCTCATCCTTATACAGCTCTTTATTTTTGGATATATTCTTTCAGATTATCGAGCAATCGGATGCGATAACCTCCGTCCGTCGCCCGGAGTTTGGCCCGCAACGTCTTCGTATTATATTTGGCCAAAGACTCGAAACTCGCTTTCAGCCATTCCGCCAATTCGGTCTGGTCATAAAAACGATTGGTCGCGCCCTTAAAAGCATTCCAGACATTCCAACCGTAGTGACACAAATCCCCATAGCTCACCCGATCGTGCCGAAGCTGAACCTGCGGCACATCGTTCGGAACAGGCGTCATACATGCCAGATAAAGCAAGCGTCGTCGCAAAATTCGCAGGTTCGTCTCGTCAATGGCATCGCCCAAATCCTTGTCGGTATATTCGTAAACGGTGGCGAGTGCATTTTCGAGAATCCGATCGTCCGGAACCGGGTCGGCAGAAACAACGGCGGATTCCGGCACGATCGCATCCGGGCTTCTTTCACACCACTGTTCGGAACCGACTCCTTCTGTCATTGTTTTCTCTTCACCTCTTGGCTGACTACGCCCAAACCGACGGAAAAACCGTTCCGAAAGATCGGCCGAACTGCCCAGGCTGAAAAAGTAAAATCCGACCACGCCAAGTCCTGCGGGGACAAGCAAGACAAGCGCCAACCAAAGCGGAAATCCCCGAGAAACCATGGCACTGAACAAAACGATCAAAGCAAAAATCACAGCGCTCGCCACGATCAGGTGAAGACCTTTCTGGAAATAATACTCGGAATTCATAATTACGATTCGCTGAAAAAATCATCCTCCATTACAACTTTCCGAAACCGATCCCGCAACTCCGCCATCCGCGCGATCAGTCGATCGTATGGCAGCGAATCTCCATAGATGAAATACTCCTGCATCCGCTCATAATCCCTGCGCCATACCTCCGCCAATTTTTCGGGCGGAATAAAATCGATCCGGCTCGGATGGTGCGTCCGATAATCGACTCCGCGAATCGTATTGAATATGCTGCGATGCCTGACAATCTCGGCATACATTCTCGGATCGGCCAAGGCTGCCTTTCCGAAATCCGTATCCATCAGCCGCTCCAAATCGTATAGATGACGTGTCATTCGCTCGACGCGCGGATTCTCTTTCTGAAACTCTTCATGCAGCAAAAACGCTTTCTCCAAAAACGTCCGGGTCGGTACGACCGCATAAATCGGGAACACCAATTCTCCGAATACATCGGGATATGCCTCGGCAATCAGCGGACGAATCTCGATCCGCTCACGCGGTTCTTTCATCGACCGGCAGCTGAATTCGATCCGGATTTGCGATTCCACATACTCGATATTCGCATAAATGCTTCGATACGGCAGCAGCACCAGCGTCGGATCAGCATCGGAGTCCTGCGCCGGAACGGCACGCAACTCAAAATCGGAAGCCCCATATCCTTCCAGCAATGCCTGCATTTCCGCAACGAGCCGCTGCTCGATATAGGCCCGCGAAAGTTTCCGAATCCGATCGCGCTGCGACTTGTTGTCCCCGGCAATTCTCCAAAAGGACTTGTCGATTGCAATATCGATGTCCTCCGAGAAGCGTTCTATGACATGCCAACCCTTGCTCAACGACGTACCGCCCTTGAAGGTGATGAAGTCCCGGCACGACGATTCGAACAGGGCTTTCAGCGTCATCGTCACCCACCAGTCCTTCTCGACAGCCTGCGGAGGAAGCCCGACACGCTCGCTCGTCTGTGCAACGAACATACTTTTCTGCTCGTCGGAAAACGTCCAAAAATTATTTTTCATAGAACGACATAATGATTTTACGAATCCATGCCGGCACCAACCGCAGATCGGGCAGGATGCTCGACTTCGGAATCCGGGCGAATATCGTCTTCAGTTGGGCGATGTGCTCCTCCGTCACCTGCGGCCGACCGATCTCCTTCAAAGCGAACACGGCAAGCATCAGCGTTTTATTCTGATAGGCCAGATTTTTAAGCGCCACACGCTTGAATCGCAATTTACGACCGTTGAACAGATTGACAGTCCGGGAATTGCCGTCGGTATAAAACACATAGTTCATCGGTACCTGGGCAGACAATCCCAATACATTCAATGCGTGCATACCCGTCGGAACAACCCGGGCTTCGCTCTGCCGGGCTACCTTTTCAGCGATTTCATTGATGGTCGGGTATTGTATGCCCAGTCCGAACTTTCTGTCGATTTTGGGATAGCAATAGAGGCCCCTTGCAATACGGACTAAACCGCCTTTTCGAGTAAGCCGTTCCAATGCCTTCGCAACCGATACGGCCGATCCGTACACAGCGAAATCGGATGCGGAATACAGCTTACCACGCCCGCACTTTTTTATCTTATTAAGTATCTTACCCTCTATTACTTGCATCTATTTACACACATATATCTGTCGCAAATTTATACAAATTTATCGACAAAACAAATCTTACTCCAACACGCTTACTGCATCACGCTTAATATCCATGTCAATATCGCGATAACGAGCGAACGCCCGGCTGCCGTCCTTATGACCGGACATCGCTCCCACGATCGCAGGGTCTTTCACGCTTTTATAAACATTCCCGATGAATGTCCGGCGCGCCATGTGCGACGAAGCAAGGTCGCAGATCGGCACCTGAACATTCTGCCGCGTCCGCTGGTCGATCGTCGTCACCATGCGCGTCAGTCCCGCTTTACGGAACGCCGCTTTGATATAGACATTATATTTTTGCTCCGAAATAAATGGAAACAATGTTCCGCGGTTCTCATCGAGGTATTTACGAATCAGTTCTTTCGCAGCACCGATCAGCGGCACCGAGACCGTCACCACTCGGTCGTCTCGCGTCTTGCGGGGAACATATTCGATGCAATCGCCGATGATATTGGCATAGGTCATCTTATAAAGGTCGCTCACCCGGCAGCCGATCATGCATTGGAAAACAAAAATATCTCGTTGCGTTTCCAGTTGCTTGTCATCCCCCATATCCGCTTCGGCCAACTGTTTGCGTTCGTCGGTCGTAATATAGATAGGCGTACCGTAGACAATCTCCGCAATCTTGTACTGCTTGAACGGATCATTGTAGGTACTGTCTCTTATACACATCTGACGCTGCCGACGAAGCTAGAAGTGT
>ENA-UAKN01000430-UAKN01000430.1-human-gut-metagenome-genome-assembly--contig:-NODE-430-length-11683-cov-6.057104_pt1 | contig 11683 bp, 8 predicted proteins | sample MGYA00243690_ERZ654448 | MGnify/ENA primary metagenome ERZ654448 (study PRJEB26926, sample SAMN06164715) | human gut metagenome | biome: ENVO:00009003; feature: ENVO:2100002; material: ENVO:00002003...
GTCCGTTCTGATGAAGCACTACCACGTCGGAAACGGAAAGGCTGTGTCCCTTAAAGTCTTTCGGGTGGTCGATATTGAAACGGGTGTAAATATCTTCAAGGGAAGTACCCGGCGTAAGCTCTGCGGAATAGACAAGCTCATAGTTTGCCTTATCAACCGCATTTCCCGCCGCCTGCAGGCGGTCGTAAGGCTCGAAGCGGAAGTCCCGCGTTTCGTCCCCTTGCTTTAGCTGATAAATGGAAAAGGTGTCTTTGTCGGCTTCTGCGTCCTGCACCTTTGCGTATAACTCCTTTACTTCTCCCTGCGTCAGCTCTCCGGCGTTCAGACCGCCCATGAGTTCCCGGCATTTTGCAAGGCTGCCGATATACAGCACGTCCCCGATTTTTGCCCTGCCGTTTTCCTGCGGGAGATAGGCTTGCAGGAAAAAGCGGTCGTTGTTGCCCGTTGTGCGGGGGTTGGCTTCAATCTTGTAAATGTACTCCGGCATAGCGGCTTTCTCCCTCGGCGCGTCCTGCGTCTGCGCCTGTTCCTTTTGCAGTTCTGCGATATGTCCGTCAATGGAATTGATAATCTCGGCGGCTGCGCTGCGGATCGTTTCAAGTGAGCTTTTCAGTTCGGATAGTTCGCGTCCGCTGCTCCACCCGGCAACATATCCAAAAGAATAGTCCGACGTGTCAAGCCCGTAGTGTTGGCAGACGGTATAGGCGACGCTTTCCGCTTCGACTTCGCGGGTGCGCCTGTCAACGCGGGGCTGCTCGTCTTTTGGGGCGTTTAAGTCAATGTCATGCAGCTTCGCATGGGCGATTTCATGGATTGCCGTTTTCAAGGTTTGCAGCTCGCTCATACCCTCGTCAATGGCAATGCGTTTGTCCTCCAAGTGGTAGTAGCCATGTGCGCCGCCCTCGATTTTTTCAAAACCGATAGGAACGGGGGAAGTCTTTTCAAGGGCTGCGAAAAAATCCTTGTAGCGGTCAACGTCGCCCGTCAGTTCATCGACGGCAATGTCGGGCAGCTCGCGCCCCTCGGTCTGGGAAACGTCAAAGACAGATACCACCTTATAAGCGGGTATCGTGATTTCCTTTTCCTCGGTTACGGGCTTTCCGTCCTTGCCGATAACGGGCTTTTGCGTGTGTGGGTCGATTTTCTCCATTTCCTGCTTGATTTTGAACGGCGACGGGGCAATGATTTTGATACCCTTTTGTCCTTTCATCACGTTTCGCCCAAAGTTGTTTTTCCATGCGTTAAAGCCTGCAATCAAGGAAGCGTCGGACTTCTGCATGGCGATCAGCAGCGTATTGTTAAAGCTGTAATTATGAAACTTTGACATGACGCGCAGATATTCCTTGTAACGCTCGCTGTCGAACAGCTCCATAATGCCCTGCTCCAAACGGTCGGTTATCTCTTTCAATTTTTCGGCGGGCTTTTCGCTCGTCAGCACGATAGGGATAACGGGGCGCGGCTCCTGCGGCTGCTCGGCGGCCTGCGCCGCTTTTACTCCCGGCGCGGCTGCGTCCATTTCTACCCTTGACGGGTCGGGGCGTGACCGCTGCGGAAAGCTCATAATCTTATATTCTTTCGGTATATCGTTTTCGCGCCCGTTGTACCATTCTGTAAAGGTGTTCTTGTTGTTGTAGATGTAGCCCTGTTCCGTAAAGCGTCCTCCGTCGTTGATAGCGGCGTCGCGCCCGTATTCCTCATACATGAAATACTTTTTTGCTTCTTCGGGCAGCTCCAATTCGTCCAGCTCGTCAATCAGATAATAGCCGTAATCTTCCTCGTTCTGGACGGTGGGATAAATCCAATAGCAATCAAGATTTTGTGCAAGGTTGATGAGGTCTTTTAAGTTCCCGGCGCGTTCCCCAAGCGTAACCGCCGCCGCAAACTTTTCCCTGTCCTCGTCCCGCTGCATATCAAGCAGGGTGGCTAAATAGTTCAGTTCGTCCATGCGCCCGCTTTGGATAACGGAAAGCGGAACATCAAAGGGGCAGCCCTCGGTATTCGCAAAACCATTGATAAAGAAGTCCTGCGGATTGTCTGCGGAAATACCGACGCTTTGCATTGCGTTGTGAAGCTGTTCCGTTGTGGCAGGCATGGAAAGCCATGTGCCGCCCGGTTCTCCCGTGTCAAAGCGGCTGCGGCTGTCAATCAGAATAGAAAATTGTTCGCTCATTCATTCGCTCCTTTCGTTTTTTAGAGGGTTTGGGAAACTTCCCAACAAGCAAAATCCCCGCTAATCTCGTCAGAGAAAAGCAGGGATTTTACGGAAGTGGGTACCCGCTTCCTATGCTTGCTATTCAAGTTCTTTGCCCTTTGAAATGGTTACTTTGTAATTCACATACTTGCCGCCCGTGTCGGCTAAAAGTACCGTTCCCTCATAGGTCTTGCCTGTTTTCGGGGAATACAGTTTTTTGATTTTCGCCTTGCCGGATTTCAGAAGCGTGGCGGCAATCTTCGGGGTAAAGGCAGTTTTGCGTTCCTCAAAGAAGCGGTCATTTTTCCACATGGCAAAGCTGCACTCTTTGTTGGAACAGTAGTAGTTTTTCCTGCCCTCATAGACATTTTCGCCGCAGCGGGGGCATTTGCCGATAACGGGTTTTTCCTCCTTGAAACGCTCCTTGTCGGTATCAGAAAGAAACGGATAGGCTTTTACAAGCTCCCGCGCCATAGCTTCAATGCCAGACAGAAATTCGTCGGGGTCGGCGTTGCCTTTTGCAATCTGCGTCAGATTGTTTTCCCATGCAGCCGTAAGCTGCGGAGAGGTAAGGCTGTCCGGCAGGACGCACACAAGGTTAGTGCCGTTTTTGGTAGGAAGTAGCTGCTTGCCCTTGCGTTCCACAAAGCCGCCGCCCACTAACTTTTCAATGACAGCGGCGCGGGTGGCGGGTGTCCCAAGCCCCCGGCGTTCTGCGTCCGGGTCGGTGTCCTCATTCCCGGCGCGTTCCATAGCAGAGAGCAAGGACGCTTCATTGTGGGGCTTCGGCGGCGTCGTTTCATGCTCCGTAACCTTTGCGGCAGGGTTTTCAAAGGTTTGCCCCTCGGTAAAGTTCGGCACATCTAAAACAAGTTCGTTTTCGTCGTCGCTGTCCGGCTTCTTTTTGAGGGTCGCCCGGTAAAGCCGTTCAATCTCTTTCCACCCGGCAGCGATTATCGCCTTTCCCTTTGCCGTAAATTCATGGTCGGCGCAGGAGAAAACAGCCATTACCGCTTCAAAACTGTGCGGCTCGGCGGTCGCCATAAGCAGACGCGCCCCGGCAAGGGTCAGGATATTTCGCTCGCTTTCCGGCAGCGCGGCAAGGTCAGCTTTTGAAAGCTCCATAGTGGGAATGATTGCGTGGTGGTCTGATACCTTTTTGCTGTTCAGAACGCGGGAAACTTCCGGCGTAAAGGAAACGCCCGCCATAAAGGGCAGCTTGCCGCATAGCAGCGCGATAATGCTTTGGGCGGTGCCGCCCATGTCGTCAGTCAGAAATGCGCTGTCCGTTCTCGGATAGGTCAAGAGCTTCTTTTCATAGAGGGTTTGCGCCAGGTCAAGGGTCTGCTTCGCGGTGTAGCCGTAAATACGGTTTGCTTCCCTCTGCAAAGAAGTAAGGTCAAAGAGCTTCGGCGGGGCAATGGTTTTCTTTTCTTTCACAAGGGAAGTACAGACAGCCGCCGACGCTTCGCAGGCTGCTTTCAGTCTGCTTGCTTCATCAGCGGCGCAGATCTTCGTGCTTGCCGCTTCTGCGCCGGGGAGCATAAGGCGCACATGGTAGTAGGTTTCTTTCTGAAAGCCTGTAATGGCAGCGTCCCGGTCTACAAGCATTTTGAGGGTCGGGGTCTGCACACGCCCCACGTTCAAAGTCTTTCCATACAGGCAGGAGAAAAGGCGGGTCGCGTTAATGCCGATAAGCCAGTCAGCCTTTGCCCTGCATAGCGCGGAATGGTAGAGGGCGTCGTATTCCCGCCCGTCCTTCAGATTGTCAAAGCCGCTGCTGATTGCTTCGTTTTCCATTGAGGAAATCCAAAGACGGGTAAAGGGCTTCTTGCAGCCAGCTACTTCGTAGACAAAGCGGAAAATCAGCTCGCCCTCGCGCCCTGCGTCGCAGGCGTTGACAACCTCGGAAACGTCAGCGCGGTGCATGAGGTCTTTTAGGATTTTGAATTGTTTTCCCTTGTCGGCGGCTACGGTGTATTTCCATTCCTGCGGCAGAATGGGTAAGCTGTCATAGCTCCACTTTTTGTATTGCTCCCCATAGGCGGCAGCGTCGGAAAGCTGTACCAAATGCCCGATACACCAAGAAATGAGGTAGCCGTTTCCCTCGATATATCCGTCTTTCCTGCCCGTAACGCCGAGGGCGGCGGCAACCGCCGCCCCGACGCTGGGCTTCTCACATATCACTAATTTCATGCGTCCTCGTCCTCCTGTTCGGCGTCTGCGCTGTCAGCTTCTTCCTCCGGCTCGTCCTCGTCGTATTCGTCAAATTCAAAGTCGTCAAGGTCGGTGCCGCCCTTTACGTTCTGCTTGCGCTTAATAAACTTAAAGTAGTAGAGGGCTGCGCCGCCGCCAAGCAAGCCTACGACAAGGAAAATCAAAAGCCCGCCCATGCCGTTTTGGGGCTGCTCCTGCTCGGCGGGTTCCTCCGGCGCGGCTTCCTTGCCTGTGCAGCTATCCATATTGACAGAGCAGACGGGGCAGGCGGTGTTTACTTCGCCCGCCTTGCATTTCTCGGTACAGTTGCAGACAGCCGGGGGCTGCTCGGTCTGTTCCTCCCCGATAATCGCCATAAGGTCGCTTTCGTCTACTTGATTTAAGAAGTGGACGGAATTTTCGCCCTCGGCTGCTCGGTCAACGATAATGTAAAAATAGTTGCCGCCTTTGCTTTTCACGACGATAAACTGCTTATCCTCGGCGGCGTCCCCGTCAATGTCGTCCACAAGGGTCATGTTGCCCTCCGGGGTTAAGGGCTGCGGCTCGGTTTCCACGATTACGCCGCTGTCGTCGGTTTCTTCCGTCGCGGGCGTCTGTGCAAAGGCGGTAACAGAAAAGCCGCCCATGAGCATAAGGGCGGCGCAAAGTGCGGTCAGGCTTCTAAGGATTTTATTCTTCATCTGCATTGTCCTCCTGTTCTTCGTAGTCGGCTTCCTCAGCGGGTGCGGCGGTCATGCCGGGGATAGTGCCGCCGGAAAGCATAGCGGAAAGCTCTTGCGGGGTCATACGCATGGCGCGTACAAGCTGCACAATTTCAAGATTTTCCGCTTCGGTTTTCTGCGCTTCCAGTCCACGCAGCTTGTTCTGATACTCCGTGATTTTTTCACGGGTTTTTTGGATTTCTTTGTTGATACGGTCAATTTTGCTCATAGCCATAAATGTTGTTCTCCTTTCGATTTTGAAAATAGGTTAGTTCCAGTTCATCAGCCCGTAGCCTTTGATACAGGCATAGTCAAGCGGGTAGCTTTTGATTTTGCAGGCGTCGCCGGAATTGCCCTCAACGGTATAGACGCGGCTTTCGTCCCTGCCAATCACAAGTCCTACATGGTCTGCGCTTCCGTCCAAGTCCCAGTCAAAAAAGATAGCGTCGCCGGGGGCAATGTTCTCATAGCCCCGCGCTCCCCATTGCCCGTGAGAGGTAAACCACGGAATACCCTGCGACTGGCAGGCGGCAAAGCGCGGCTCCGATAAGCCCATCTGCCCGTAACACCACGATACGAAACAGGCACACCATTCCACACGGGAAGTAAAGCCGTACCAGCTCCAATAAGGGTAGCCGCCCACGTTGCCGACTTGCCGCTTCGCAAGGTCGATAACATCCCCGTTTCCGGGGCGGGTGCCGTTTACAAACTGTACGCCGTTTAAATCCTCGGACGCGGACGTATCGGGAGAGCCGCCGCCGAAAATCAACGGCTTATTCCCGCTTGTTTCCAAGTAAACGCGGAACATTTCAAGCTGCTCCGGCGTTAGAAGTTCCTCCGCGATAGAGGAAATGGGCTTGCTTTCCAGTTTGACGTTTAAGATGTAATACTCATAAGGGACTTCCTCTGTGGTGGTTTCCCCGGTTTCCGGGTCTGTGCTTGTTTCTGTGCGGTAGCGTATCTCCACTTCCTCGGTCAGCGTAAGCGTGTACTGCATATCGAAAATATGCTCGATTTCTGCCTGTGCGCTCCCCGGCGTGTAGCTTTGGAGCAGGGCGGTCAGATAGGACGCAAGCTCATGGGGGTTATGCCCGATTGTGTCAAGGTCATAGCGGTATTCGTCATAGCCGGGGTGGGTGCTTTCGATAGCGTCAATCTCCCGTTGCAGCTCATTTTCCATAGCCGCATAGCCGTTTTCTACCGCCACAAGGTCGCTGTCCTCGGACGTATAGGACGTTCGCACAACGCCGTTTACCATGCCGGAAAACATAGCCCCGCATGAGGACAGCCCGGACATGATGATGATAAATAAGAGCAGCGCGGCAACGGCGATACCCACGCCTGCTGGGTGCCTTGCCACAAAAGCCGCCGCCTGCTTTGTTTTCTCTGCGGCTTTGGCTGCCGCTTTCCGGGCGTTCCCGGCTGCGCCTTTGATACCCTTTGCGCTGCCTGCCCTTGCCGCCTTTGCATACTGGCGTTTTATCTGCTGCTTCTGCCAGAAACGGGACAGGGGGTTGCTCGTAAGCTGCGGGTTCTCATACAGGGCTTTGTGGTACTGGAAGTTGACGTTTGCCTTAAATGCGGCTTTTTCAGCCTTTGCCGCTTCCCGGTAGGGTTTCAGCTTGCGGCTGCGCCGCCCCTCCTTGAATTTCCGTACCCCGTACTTTGCGCCTTTCTCCGCTAATTCCTCGGATTTGTGTGCGCCCTCCACGCCGGAATTGTCCTTTTCTACGGAATGTACCTTGTTATGGACGAAAATACCCGCTTCCTGCGCGGGGCGGGACAGCGGGTTTCTGGCGGCTTTGCTGCCGGGGATAGGTTTTTCCCGTTCTTCAAAGTGTAAGCGGGTCTTTGCCTTTCCGGTGGCTTCGTCAAAGGTGCGCTCCTTGACTAACTTTTTCTGCTTCGGGATAGCTGCCTTTGCCGCGTCCAGACGGTCGGCGGCTTTGTTGGATTTCTCGATATATTTTTCAAGCTCCGGGGCAGCAAGTTCTTCTTCGGTAAACTGTAAGCGTGAGGTTTTGGTCTGTGCGGCGGCTTCCTCCTGCGCCTTTCGGACAGCCTTTTTGCTTGCCTTTCGGGTATGGGCGGCGTCGATACGCTCCATGACGCGCTCGGTTTTCCCGGCGTCCGGCTTTGCGGCAGCCCCCGGCGCATGGGGGAGAGGGGAAGCGTCGGAAGCCCCGAAAAAGGGCTGCGCGGGTTCCTGCGCCGCCTGCGGCTCCGTCTTTTTCTGGAAGTCCGCTTCCTGTTCCCGCCTGCTCACACGCTCAGCGGTTTCTTTGGTTTCGTTGACTTCGATAAGCCCGTCGCGGGTCATTTTCTGCGTGATTTTATCACGCGGTTTATATTGCTTTATGGCTTCACACCTCCAATCCGCGCCCTTGCAAGGGCGCAATATTCTGCGTTCAGCTCAATGCCGATATAGTGGCGGTCAAGGTCTTTTGCGGCTTTCCCGGTGGTGCCGCTTCCAAAAAACGGGTCTAAGACAACGCCGCCCCTCGGACAGCCCGCCAAGATACAGGTTTCGGCTAACTTCGGCGGGAACGCGGCAAAATGCGCCCCTTTATAGGGAACGGTGTTAATCAGCCACACGTCCCGCTTGTTCCTTGTGGTCGGCATGAGCGCGTCGTCATAGTAGCCGACGCTTCGCACCCGGTTTAAGCCCTGTATTTTCCCCTGTCCGGGTACTTCTCCGGCATATTTTGTGTTTGTGCTGCGCCCCAAGCGGTACCGCGCCGCCGTATTCGGGGCTATCGGCTCCGCTATGGCGGCAGCGTCATAGTAATAGTGCTTTGACTTTGTAAGCAGGAAAATATGTTCATAGCAGCGGGTCGGGCGGTCTTTGCAGCTTTCCGGCATGGGATTTGCTTTCTGCCATATAATATCGCTCCGCAGATACCACCCGTCAGAGCGCAGCGAAAAGGCTAAGAGCCAGGGAATACCGATTAAATCCTTTTGCTTGATACCCGCCGCTTTTCGTGCGATTGACACGCTTTGCCCGTTCCTGCCTTTCGGGTTTTTCGGGTCGGTAGAGCTGCCCTTGCTTCCAGTGCCGCAGTAAGTGTCTGCGATATTCAGCCAAAAGGTACCGTCCGGGCGTAGTACCCGCCGCAGCTCCCGGAAAACCTCGGTCAGCTTTTCAATATACTGTTCCGGCGTGTCCTCCCGCCCAATCTGCGCGTCAAGCCCGTAATCCCGTAAAGCATAGTAGGGCGGGCTTGTAACCGCACAATGGACGCTTTCAGAGGGCAGCTCCCTAAGTGCATAGAGGGCGTCCCGGTTGATAATGCAGTCGGTTGTCAGTTCCTTTATCATGCGTTCCCCACTTCCTCCGGCTTCGTCGTCATAACCTTGTAAAGCTCCGTATCTTTCGGGAAGCGGTCTACAAAGGGCAGCACGACGTTTCCGTAAAAGATAAGCCCCTCGCCCGCTTCGGTGTGGGTCACATACTTCATCTGCTGCGGGCTGATGTTGAGCTGCTTTGCAAGGATAGCCCGGTCGCCCTGTGCCTGATTGAGCATGAGGACAAAATCGCTGTTTTCAAAGATGTTCTCCACTTCCCGGCTTGCCAAGAGGTCTTTCACGTTCTGGGTAATGGCTGTTGGTATGCCGCCCCATTTCCGAAAACGCTTCCAGATTTCCACGCTGTAAGCGGCGGTCTGTTCCTCTTTGAGCAGCAAGTGAAACTCGTCCATGTAGTAGCGCGTTGCCTTTTTCTCTGCCCGGTTTACTGTTACCCGGTTCCATACCTGGTCTTGCACAATGAGCATACCTAACTTTTTGAGCTGCTTCCCAAGCTGCTTAATGTCAAAGCAGACAAGGCGGTTAGAAAGTTCCACGTTGGTACGGTGGTTAAAGACGTTCAAAGAACCGGAAACGTAAAGCTCCAACGCCGCCGCAATCCGCGCAGCTTCCGGCTCCGGCTGCCGCAAAAGCTCGTCGTAGAGGTCGCCCAAAATCGGCATTTTCTCCGGGGCGGGGTCGGCAAGGTACGGGCGGTAGACGTTCCGTACAGCCCGGTCAATGACGGTCTTATCAATGGGCTGCAAGCCCTCCTTGCCGCCAATGACAAGCTCACAAAGGGACAGGATAAAGTCGGATTTTAAGGCAAGGGGGCTGTCGTCCTCACTGTAATTGAGGTTTATATCCATAGGGTTCACATACTGGGGCTTCCCGTCCATGCCCTTACCCGTAGGGGAGAGCCGTATCACTTGCCCGTTCAGCCGCTGCACAAGGGAAAAATACTCGGCTTCCGGGTCGCAGATGATAATGTCGTCGTCGGTAATGAGGAAAGCGTTTGTCATTTCCCGTTTCGCGGCGAATGACTTTCCGCTTCCCGGCGTCCCCAAGATAAGCCCATTCGGGTTTTTGAGCTGCTTCCTATCGCAGAGTATCATGTTGTTTGAAAGGGCGTTCAAACCGTAGTAAAGAGCCTGCCCCGTCTGGAAAAGCTCCTGCGTGATAAAGGGGATAAAAATAGCGGTGCTTGAAGTCGTCAGCCCCCTTTGAATGGGGATAAGGTTCTCCCCAAGTGGGACGCTGCTCATCAAGCCCGCTTCCTGCTGATAGTCAAGGCGGGTAAGGGCGCAGTTATATTTCTGGGCGATACCCGCCGCCGCGAAAATGTCATTTTCCAGTTTCCGCTTCGTGTCTGCCATGTTTACCACAAGGAACGTCAGCAGGAACATTCTTTCATTCCGGCTTTGTAAATCCTGCAAGAGATTTTTCGCTTCGCTGCCAAAGGTGGCAAGGTCGGACGGGATTATGTCCATGTCGTAGCCGCTGCGGACAGCTTTCTTTTGTTCCTCAATCTTCATCTTGTCAAGGTCTGTGATTTTGCGCTTAATGGTCTTGATAGCTTCCGTCTGGTCGATACTTCGGATATGCAGGTTTACGACAACGCCCGTTTCCAAGTCCAGAATGTCCGCAAGCATACGGTCATTCAGTTCCGGTGCAAGGATTTCAAGGAAGCTAACCGCGCCGATTTTCCGCCCCATGCGGAACGTCCTCCCCTCCCCAAACCGGAAAGAGGACGGGGCGATAAAGTCCTTTGTGGAAAGCCCCGACGGGGCAAGCCAGTCAAAAGAAAAGGAAAACGGCTCCCCGTCCGGGTGGAACACCCCATGCAGCACTTTCAAGCGTTCCGCGCCGTTTAAGGGACGGGCAGATACCCCAAGCACTTTAAAGTTGTTGAGTATGTCCGTTTCAATCCGGGCAAGGCGGGATTTTGCCGCCGCCCGGATTGTCGGCTTCAATGGAAAACGTGATGTACTTGTGCTTCACAAGCCCGTTGTTCCCTTTGGAGAGCTGATTTTTCAGCATACCCGCGTATTCGCTGCGGATAGAGTTGAAAGCGTCGTCCTGCGCGGGGATTTCAACGGCTTTTTCCGCTTCCTCTTTCTGTGTGCCTTGATTGATAAAGGAAAGCTGCACTGATACGGAAGCGTCAAAGTAATTGAGAAAATCACACCAGTTTTCAAAAATGGCGGTCTTGTCGTCGCTGCCCGCAAGCTGATAGTTTATATCCTCAAAGGCGACGCTTTTGGAATACTTCTTATCCGTTACCCGGCAGATACCGTCTGGGAACATCTGCAAGTAGGGAATGGTCTGCTGCGCGGTGTGGGGCTTCCCGTCGCCCTTTGCCTGCCGGATAATGGTTTCAATCTGTTTCTTTTCGGCGCGGGTCAGCTTACGCCTGCCTGCGGCGTTTTTTTCGGCTGTCCGCGCCTTTGCTGCCTGTCTGTTTGACAATCGCTGATACCTCCTTTTCTAAGTTTCTCTGCCGTTCCAAAACGGCGTACAGGTTTTCCGTTTTGTAGGGGCGTTCCTTTGGACGGATAAATTTTGTCTGGATAATGTTCTTTGCTATCACTTCAAGGGGCTGTCCATGTTTCTCATACATGGCAAAGAGGAAACAGGGCAGCATGACGGTAATCATAGCCATAGCGGAAAGGCTCGTCCCCGCGCTGTCTTTGAGCAGGAAGAACAGGGGCAGCCCTAAGCATAAAGCCGCCGACAGACAAATGATTTGCCGCTTCGTAAGGTTCAAAGCGACTTTGGTTTTGACTTTGGATAAGTCTTTCGGTACGGGTACATACGCCAAATAAAAAACCTCCTTTCTGCGGGGCTGTCCCCCGCTTATCCGGCTTTAATGCGCGGAAAAAATCTGCTTCGCCAGTGCGCCGGATTTGAACAGGGAGAAGCAGAGGATAACCGTATAGGCTGCAAGGGAAAATATCGCGCTGTGTAAGTTGTCGGCAACAATCATGTCATTGACAAGGACAGCGTAAATGCCGACACATATCATAATGAGGAAGCCTTGAAAGCCAAGAGCGAAAAGCCCTTTTAGGTAGCTGTTCCCAATCTGCCCCCATTCCCGGTTTGTCATGGTCGCAAAGGGGATAGGGGAAACGGAACAGTAAGCGTAAATCTCAATCATTCTGCCGTAGAGGATAACCGTTATCAGTACGGACATGATTTTCATGCAAAGGCTCACAAGGCTTGTTTCCAGTACCAGTAAAAGCCTGTCTCTTATACACATCTCCGAGCCCACGAGACTAGGCATGATCTC
>ENA-UAKN01000438-UAKN01000438.1-human-gut-metagenome-genome-assembly--contig:-NODE-438-length-11452-cov-7.616215_pt1 | contig 11452 bp, 5 predicted proteins | sample MGYA00243690_ERZ654448 | MGnify/ENA primary metagenome ERZ654448 (study PRJEB26926, sample SAMN06164715) | human gut metagenome | biome: ENVO:00009003; feature: ENVO:2100002; material: ENVO:00002003...
AATAAAAGCCTAATTAAATTATTAATTAGGCTTTTATTATTCTGAAAGAAAGTATTACATCAACTTTTCAATTTCTTCGAATTCAGGGCCCATCTGCAAATTATAATACACTCTATATAGACCATTTAACCATAAATCTTTTTGATCAGGTTTCAGTTCTCTTGCCTTTTCATAATAAGGTTTTGCCTTTTCATAGAAAGTCTTCAGAGTAGCTTGGTCTTCTTTATACTTAGGATCATTAATATCTGTAGTTGCTTTTTCTGAGAAATCTTGTGCTTGTAAGCAGTAAATTAAACCTAAATTAGAGTATGCTTCTGCATAATTAGGATCTACTTCTATAGTTTTCTTATAGAATTCAATAGCTTTATCATAGTCCTTCATATTGTGATAAAGGTAGCCTTTTACATACAAATAGAATGTATTGTTAGGATCTTTAGCCAACATATCATCAGCAAACTGCATAGCCTCGTCATATTTGTTGTTATTGCTATAATAATCAATCAAATGACCGAAGAAGAATGAATGTTCAGGATATTTCTGGATACCTTCTTTCAAAGAAGCAATCCATTTAACAGTATCACCTTCGGCTTTCAATGCAGTAGAGATAAATTCCATAGCGTATTTCCCAACTTCTTTATCGTCTTGTGCATAAGGAGCATACTTCAAAATACTAGGATAATCTTCCATCTTAGCAGCTGCTAAACTTGCATAATATGCTATTTGAGGTAATACAGTATCTGTTTGTAACAGATTTTCCTTTTCAAACATCGGGTTGATAGCAATATCAATGTAGGTTGCAAAGAAATCCAACGCTTTTTTATTGTCTTCCTTGGCTGCATCGCCTTCTTTTTGTGAGGCCAAATTAAAGAATTGGATGCCGCCATTGATCAGATTACCGCGTTCTGCTAAAATTGTAGCAGAATTAGATTTTCTATATTTATTCTTGATTTTGCCCTTTTCATTGGGAATTTGTGCTAATTCGTCACATTTGAAGTAGAATTTACACATGTTTAATGCACTATTATATACCTGAAGAGTGTCATAAGGTTTTCTCAGATAGGCATTTTCCATTTCTTTCTCACTTCTTTTTCTTTGGATAAGACCTGCTACATCCCACGTTTCGGCATTGTCCTTTGTTTCGGGATTAGTTAAAGCTTGATTTATCAGTTCCTCTGCTTTGGCAAAGTCAGGATTTACTCCGTTAGCAATACTTTTAGCCTCTTTTACGTTCTTTTCTTGGGCGAAAGTAAAACTTGCGGCAAGTAGTAAAACCATTGAAAATAATACTCTTTTCATGATTGTAGAAAATTTAAATTAATATTATGTCTATTCTTCATTTTCACTGTTTACCTCGTTCTGAGGGCTTTCAAGGGTATTTTCTTCCCCCTCCTCTATAAGTTCCTCTTCATTTTCTGAAGTGACTTTGCATACAGAGCCAATTTCGTCATTACGTTTCTCAAGGTTGATTAGGCGTACACCTTGTGTAGCACGTCCCATGATACGAACATCGGCAACTTTCAGACGGATGGTAATACCGGATTTATTAATAATCATCAAGTCATTTTCATCTGTAACAGACTTGATCGTTACTAATTTACCCGTTTTATCGGTGATATTCATTGTTTTCACACCTTTACCTCCACGATTGGTTTTGCGATAATCTTCAATATCCGAACGTTTGCCATATCCTTGTTCCGATACAACCATAATTGTTTCCGCCTCAGGATCTTTGATGCATATCATACCTACTACTTCGTCTTGACCGTCCTCATCCAATGTCATGCCACGTACACCGGTGGCAGTACGTCCCATAACACGCACAGCACTTTCATGGAAACGAATGGCACGTCCGTTACGGTTGGCAATGATGATTTCATTGTCGCCGTTTGTCATACGCACTTCGATTACACGGTCGTCTTCACGGATAGTGATAGCATTTACACCATTTTGGCGAGGGCGTGAATACTGCTCAAGCAATGTTTTCTTAATGACACCATTTTTGGTACAGAACAATACATAATGGCTGTTGATAAACTCTTGGTCGTTCAGGTTCTTCACGCGCAAATAGGCGTTTACAGCATCGTCAGAGTCGATATTCAACAAATTCTGGATGGCGCGACCTTTCGAATTCTTAGTACCTTCAGGGATTTCGTATACCTTCAGCCAGTAACATTTACCTTTCTGTGTAAAGAACATCATGGTATTATGCATGGTTGCAGGATAAATATGCTCTACAAAGTCTGCATCGCGGGTTTCGGTACCTTTGGAGCCTACCCCACCACGGTTTTGCGCACGGAATTCGCTCAGCGGTGTACGCTTGATGTATCCCATGTGTGAGATGGTGATAATCATTTCATCATCTGCATAGAAGTCTTCCGGATTGAATTCTTCTGATGAGTAGACGATTTCTGAGCGACGTTCGTCACCATACTTCTCTTTTACTTCAATCAGTTCATCTTTAATGACTTTGCGGCAGAGTTCGTCATTGACAAGGATTTCTTCCAAATAAGCAATCTGCTTCTGAATTTCCTCATATTCGGCGTGCAGCTGGTCTTGCATCAATCCTGTGAGCTGACGCAAACGCATTTCAACAATGGCACGTGACTGAATTTCACTGAGTTGGAATCGCTCCATCAAACCTGATATAGCATCATTCGGGGTTTTAGCAGCACGGATAATCTTGATTACTTCGTCGATATTATCAGATGCAATGATTAATCCTTCCAGAATATGTGCACGTTCTTTGGCCTTGCGCAAATCATACTGAGTACGGCGGATGACTACGTCGTGTCTGTGCTCAACGAAGTGTTTTATCAAATCTTTCAGATTCAACAGACGTGGACGGCCATGTACCAATGCAACATTGTTCACACCAAAAGATGTCTGCAGCATTGTCATCTTGTAGAGCTTGTTGAGTACAATGCTGGCATTTGCATCACGTTTTACATCAATAACGATACGCATACCTTCACGGTCGGATTCGTCATTAGCATTGGCAATACCTTCAATTTTCTTTTCGTTGGCCAGATCGGCTATATTCTTAATCAATTCAGCTTTGTTGACACCATAGGGAATTTCTGTCACAACGATTTTATCGTGCGTCGAACCAGTCTCAATTTCGGCTCTAGCACGCATTATGACACGTCCGCGTCCCGTGAGATAGGCTTCGCGAACACCGCTCATACCGTATATATAGCCTCCGGTCGGGAAATCAGGAGCTTTGACATACGTCATCAGCTCTTCTATATCGATGTCATTGTTTTCAATGTATGCAATACAAGCGTCAATAACCTCAGATAGATTATGGGTCGGCATATTGGTAGCCATACCTACGGCAATACCAGATGCACCATTTACCAAAAGATTCGGAATACGGGCCGGCATGACGGTAGGCTCTTGCAAAGAGTCATCGAAATTGTTCTGCATGTCAACAGTCTCTTTCTCAAGGTCTGTCATCATGTCTTCACCAATTTTTCGCAAACGACACTCTGTATAACGCATGGCAGCAGCACTGTCACCGTCTACTGAACCGTAGTTACCTTGTCCATCTACCAACATGTAACGCATTGCCCAAGGCTGAGCCATACGTACAAGAGCTCCGTAAACGGACGAGTCGCCATGAGGGTGATATTTACCTAATACTTCACCTACAACTCTGGCTGATTTTTTATAAGGTTTGTCGGAGGTATTTCCTAATCCCATCATTCCGAAAAGAATTCTTCGGTGAACGGGTTTAAAACCATCTCTAACATCCGGAAGGGCACGTGAAACAATGACCGACATAGAGTAGTCAATGTACGATGACTTCATTTCCTCCTCGATGTTAATCTTTATAATTCTGTCTTGTTCAAGCATTTAAAAAGATTATTAATTATACATTTTCGGGTTCGTGAAAAACCACGCTAAAGTACTGCTTTTTTACGATATACAAAAGTTTTCCTCCATAAACTTTGTTGCCTGCAACATAAATATGGAAGTACTCCCTCCCTTCCTCACCAAATTGCTATTAATATATAAGGTATAAAGTGGAAAAACAGATTTGAAATTTATGGCACGGGATTTGTATACTATTAAATCAGTTAAATATGATACGCTGAATTAATAAATGCGTATCTTTGTCGTGGATAACCTTTTTAATTGAGGAGAATTATAAAATATGAACAATCAATTTTCACAAAGAGTTTCAGACATAATTACTTATAGCAAGGAAGAAGCCAATCGATTGAGAAATCGCTATATTGGTCCGGAACACCTTCTGCTCGGCATGCTGCGTGATGGCGGAGGAAAAGCTATTGAAATATTGTTGAAACTTGATATAGATTTAAAACGAGTAAAAAGTCGTCTGGAGGGTTTCCTAAAGGATGCCGAGGACGATACTCTCTTGCCGGACGCTGAAGTGCCCTTGTCCCCGATGACGGCTAAGATATTGAAGATGTGTATGCTTGAAGCGCGTTTGCTGAAAAGTGCAACTGCCGATACGGAACATGTATTGCTGGCTATCTTGAAAGATGGCGACAATCTTGCTGCAACTGTTTTGGAAGAACACCGGGTGGATTATCAGGCTGTATTTGAACAGCTTTCGATGAAATCGACCAATCCGAATGCGGGAATGGGATTCACCGAGGATGATGAAGAGGATGAAGAAGATATGAATATGTCCCGCTCCTCCCGTACTGGGGGAGCTGGTTCGGCTTCGGCTGCACAGGCTGCATCCAGAAAGCCGTCCAATGATACTCCTGTGCTGGACAATTTCGGCGTAGACATGACGCGGGCTGCCGAAGAAGGCAAGCTGGACCCGGTTGTGGGTCGCGAACGCGAGATTGAACGTCTGGCGCAAATCTTGAGCCGCCGTAAGAAGAACAATCCGGTGCTTATCGGTGAACCTGGAGTCGGAAAATCTGCCATCGTAGAGGGTTTGGCATTGCGTATTGTGCAAAAGAAAGTTTCGCGCATTTTGTTTGAAAAGCGCGTGGTGATGCTTGATATGGCCTCTGTGGTGGCGGGAACAAAATACCGTGGTCAGTTTGAGGAACGTATCCGCTCTATCATCAACGAGTTGCAGAAAAATCCGAATGTCATCCTTTTCATCGATGAAATCCATACGATTGTAGGTGCCGGTGCTGCTGCCGGTTCCATGGATGCTGCCAATATGCTGAAACCAGCTTTAGCGCGTGGTGAAATACAGTGTATTGGAGCTACCACTCTCGATGAATACAGAAAGAATATCGAGAAAGACGGTGCTTTGGAACGTCGTTTCCAAAAGGTGATTGTAGAGCCTACCACAGCTGAAGAAACGCTTCAGATATTGAAGAATATCAAGGAGAAGTATGAAGACCATCATAACGTGAGCTACACGGATGAAGCCTTGGAAGCATGTGTCAAGTTGTCAGCACGCTATATAACCGACCGCAACTTCCCGGATAAAGCTATTGATGCTTTGGACGAGGCGGGGTCGCGTGTGCATTTGACGAATATTAATGTTCCGAAAGAAATTGAGGAGCAGGAAAAGCTGATTGAAGAGGCACGTGGCTTGAAGGCTGAAGCTGTAAAATCACAGAATTTTGAGCTGGCTGCTAGCTACCGTGACCGTGAGAAGGAACTTTCTGTCCGCTTGGAGGAGATGAAGGTCGAGTGGGAAGCCCGTTTGAAGGATGACCGCCAAATGGTAGGCGAAGAGGAAATAGCCAATGTTATTTCGATGATGTCCGGTGTACCCGTACAGCGCATGGCGCAGGCAGAAGGACTTAAACTGGCCGGAATGAAGGAAGAACTACAGGCGAAGGTGATAGCTCAAGATGCTGCGATAGAGAAACTTACCAAAGCAATCTTGCGTAGCCGTGTAGGGTTGAAAGACCCGAACCATCCCATCGGAACCTTTATGTTCCTTGGCCCTACTGGTGTGGGTAAGACGCATTTGGCAAAGCAATTGGCAAAATATATGTTTGGCTCTGCCGATGCCTTGATACGTATCGATATGAGCGAGTATATGGAGAAATACACCGTATCTCGTATGATTGGTGCCGCTCCGGGATATGTGGGCTATGAGGAAGGCGGCCAGTTGACCGAAAAGGTTCGTCGCAAGCCGTATTCCATTGTCTTGCTGGATGAGATTGAGAAAGCTCATCCGGATGTGTTCAACATCTTGCTTCAGGTACTGGATGAAGGTCGTTTGACTGACAATTATGGCAGAACCATTGATTTCAAGAATACGGTTATCATTATGACCTCCAATATCGGTACGCGACAGTTGAAGGAATTTGGCCGTGGCGTAGGTTTTACGGCGCAAAACCGCACGGATGACAATGAACATTCGCGCAGCGTGATACAAAAGGCTCTGAACAAGACCTTTGCTCCCGAATTCTTGAATCGTTTGGATGAAATCATTACTTTCGACCAGCTCTCCTTGGAGGCCATCACAAAGATTGTGGACATTGAGCTGAAAGGCTTGTACGAACGGGTTGAAGCAATTGGTTACAAGCTGGTTGTGGAGGATGATGCAAAGACATTCCTTGCTTCGAAAGGGTACGATGTACAGTTTGGTGCGCGTCCATTGAAGCGTGCTATTCAGAACCACTTGGAGGATGGACTTTCCGAGCTGATAGTGGCGGCGGAGTTACAGCCGGGTGATACGGTAAACGTATCAGTAGACAAAGAAAAAGACGAGTTGAGCATCAAGAAGGCATAAGCTGTTCTTTATAAAAACCGTCAAAATGTCAGTCCTTATGGGCTGGCATTTTTTTTGTGCTATATCTGCCGGAATAATTAAAAATATAAATCTAAAAAATATAAATGTAGTATGCAAAAAGGTAATATTGGGGTAACTACTGAGAATATCTTCCCCGTCATTAAAAAGTTCTTGTATAGTGATCATGAAATTTTTCTCCGTGAGTTGGTTTCTAACGCGGTTGATGCTACACAGAAGCTGAAAACACTCTCCTCTATCGGTGAGTTCAAGGGTGAAGTTGGCGATTTAACCGTACGTGTTTCGCTGGGAAAAGATACTATTACAGTGTCCGACCATGGTATAGGTCTTACGGCTGAAGAAATAGACAAGTATATTAACCAGATAGCTTTCTCTGGCGCCAATGACTTCCTTGAGAAATATAAAAACGATGCCAACGCCATCATCGGCCATTTCGGATTGGGTTTCTATTCGGCTTTTATGGTTGCCAAGAAAGTCGAAATCATCACTAAATCCTATCGGGAAGGCACCCAGGCTGTAAAGTGGACATGCGATGGCAGTCCGGAGTTTACGATTGAAGACACTGATAAGGCAGAACGTGGTACGGATATCGTTCTTTACATAGACGATGACTGCAAGGAATTCCTTGAAGAAGCACGCATCTCCTCTTTGTTGAAGAAGTATTGCAGTTTCCTCCCTATTCCGGTTGCATTCGGCAAGAAGAAAGAATGGAAAGACGGCAAGCAGGTTGAAACTGCCGAGGATAATATCATCAATGATTCCAACCCGTTGTGGACGCTGAAACCCAGCGAATTGAAAGATGAAGATTATAAGAAGTTCTACCGTGACCTTTATCCTATGTCCGACGAACCTTTATTCTGGATTCATCTGAATGTGGATTATCCGTTCCACCTTACCGGTATTCTGTACTTCCCTAAAGTGAAAAGCAACATTGAGTTGAACAAGAATAAGATTCAGCTCTACTGTAACCAGGTATATGTAACGGATTCGGTGGAAGGTATTGTTCCTGATTTCTTGACCCTGCTGCATGGTGTGCTCGATTCACCGGACATTCCATTGAACGTTTCCCGTTCTTATCTGCAGAGCGATGCCAACGTGAAGAAGATTTCTACATATATCACGAAGAAGGTGTCAGACCGTTTGCAGTCTATCTTCAAGAATGACCGTAAACAGTTTGAGGAAAAGTGGAATGACTTGAAAATCTTCATCAACTACGGAATGCTTACGCAGGAAGATTTCTATGATAGAGCCAAGGATTTTGCCCTTTTCACCGATACAGACAGCAAATATTATACTTTCGAAGAGTATAAGACGTTGATTAAAGATAACCAGACGGATAAGGATGGAAATCTGATTTATCTGTATGCCAACAATAAAGATGAACAATACAGCTATATAGAGGCCGCTACGAATAAAGGATACAATGTGCTGTTGATGGATGGACAGCTGGACATTGCGGTGGTGAGCATGTTGGAACAGAAGTTCGAAAAGGTTCGCTTCACTCGTGTAGACAGCGATATTATTGATAATCTGATTGTCAAGGAAGACAAGAAGAATGAAGCGTTGGAAGCCGGCAAGCAGGAAGTTCTTTCTTCCATCTTCAAGAGCCAGTTGCCCAAGATGGATAAGACGGAGTTTAACATCACGGCGCAGGCTTTGGGCGAAAACGCCACTCCTATCATGATAACTCAGAGCGAATACATGCGCCGTATGAAGGAAATGGCCAATATTCAGGCTGGAATGAGCTTCTATGGCGAAATGCCGGATATGTTTAACCTAGTATTGAATTCAGACCATAAGCTGGTGAAGGAAGTGCTGGCAGATGAGGACAAGGAATGTGCTGCTGCCGTTGCTCCAGTTCAGGCAGAGATGGATGAAGTGAACAAGCAACGTAATGAGTTGAAAAAGAAGCAGGAAGGAAAGAAAGATGAGGATATACCGACTGCCGAAAAAGATAAGGTAAGTGAGCTGGATAAGAAGTGGAATGAACTGAAAACGCAGAAAGAAGGTGTCTTTGCCGATTATGCAGCCAAGAATAAGGTTGTCCGTCAGCTGATAGATTTGGCACTGTTGCAGAATGGTATGTTGAAAGGTGAAGCTTTGAACAACTTTGTCAAGAGAAGCATTGACCTGATAAAATAAGTCCCTTTAAATTTGCATTTAATATATGCAAGGGTATTGTGATTCTTCAGAGTCGCAATACCCTTTTTTATTCATTTTCACCAATTATAAAGTGATTTTCTCCGTTGAATACGGCATTTTTAGAAACTATTGTTTATATTTGGGGCAATGAACATTTATCTTACTCGGAATCGCATAGTTATGAAAAGAGTTTTATTGTTTTTGTCGTTTCTTCTATGTACCTTTATTTTACAAGCTCAGAAAGTGGGGCTTGTATTGAGTGGCGGTGGAGCAAAAGGCATGACTCATATTGGCATTATCCGGGCTTTGGAAGAGAATAATATACCCATTGATTATATAACCGGAACCTCTATGGGAGCTATCATCGGTTCGCTGTATGCTATGGGGTATTCTCCGGACGATATGGAGGCGCTGTTGCGCTCTCCCGACTTTAAGCGTTGGTATTCGGGTAAAGTGGAGCCCAAATACGAGTATTATTTTAAAAAGAATCGTCCTTCACCGGAATTTTTCAATATCCGTTTCGCTTTTAGGGACTCGCTGCATATAAAGCCCCAGATACTTCCTACAAGCATGGTCAACCCTATACAGATGAATTTGGTATTTGTGGAATTGTTTGCACGCGCTACAGCTGCATGTGGCGGTAATTTCAACAATCTGTTTGTCCCTTTTCGCTGTATAGCATCCGATGTGTACAATAAAAAGCCATTGGTATTGGGTAAAGGGGATTTGGGAGATGCGGTACGTGCTTCCATGAGCTTTCCATTTGTCTTTAAACCGATAGAAATAGACAGTACACTTGCTTATGATGGCGGTATTTATAATAATTTCCCTACGGATGTGATGCGGGAAGATTTTCATCCGGATGTCATTATTGGCAGTGTGGTGGCGGCAAATCCCGGTAAGCCGAAGGAGAATGACCTGATGAGCCAATTGGAGAATATGATTATGCAGAAGACCGATTATTCCATTCCGGACTCATTGGGTATAGTCATGACCTTCAAGTACGATGATGTCAACCTGCTGGATTTTGACCGTCTGCAGGAATTGCACGATATAGGCTACAACCGTACTCTTAATATGATGGATTCCATCAAAAGCCGTGTTCACCGTAGGGTGAATGCTGATAATGTGCGTTTGAGGCGCCTTGTCTTCCGGAGTAACCTACCTCAATTCCGTTTCCGGGATATTATTATTGAAGGGGCGAATGCCCAACAGCAAGCCTACATCAAAAAAGAATTCCATGATGAGGAGCATGAAGTCTTTACTTATGAAGACTTGAAGCGCGGGTATTTCCGTTTGCTGGCAGATAATATGATTTCGGAAATAGTTCCTCACGCAGTGTATGATTCGGAAGCCGATTTATATCAGCTGCATTTGAAGGTGAAGATGGAGGATAATTTTTCCGTGCGTCTGGGGGGCAGTGTCTCTACCACGAGCTCAAACCAAATCTATTTGGGAGTAGGATATCAGAACTTGAATTATTATTCCAAGGAAATAACTTTTGACGGTCAGTTGGGTAAGATTTATAATAATGCACAGTTGATGGGTAAGATTGATTTGCCTACCCGCATACCTACATCCTTTCGTTTTATTGCTTCAATCAGTACCTTCGATTACTACAAGAAGGATAAGTTGTTTTCCAAGAATGACAAGCCTTCATTCAATTCAAAAGATGAGCGCTTTGTGAAGTTGATGGTTGCCTTGCCGTTTCTGGCCAATAAGCGTGCGGAGTTCAGTCTGGGGTATGGCCAACTGGAAGATAACTATTTTCAATCCAGCGTAATAGATTTCGATAAGGACCGTTCGGACAGAAGTACATACAAACTTTTGGGAGGTTCCATCGGTTTCTATGGGAGTACCCTAAATACGCGGCAATACGCGACAAAAGGTTATTTGGAGAAGCTGATAGCCCAGGTCTTTACCGGGAGGGAAAGATTTGAACCTGGGAATCCGCAAGAAGGGTACAGTCCTTCCCCGCAAGAACGGCAATCATGGTTGCAAATTTCTTATATGAAGGAGGCATATCACACAATGGGACCGAAGTTCACCTTGGGATGGATGGCAGAAGCACTGTATTCGTCGAAAAATTTTTCTGAGAATTATACGGCAACTATGATGCAGGCAGGAGAATTTGCACCGACTCCACATAGTAAACTGATGTACAATGAAGCTTTTCGTGCCAACCAATATGTGGCTGCCGGCATCAAACCGATATATGTTTTGAATGATATGTTCCAGTTTCGGACAGAATTTTATGGCTTTACGCCGATTTTTCCGATAAAAAAGAATGCATTGAATAAAGCGTATTATGGAAAAGCATTCTCCCGCTTTGAGTATATGGGAGAAGTTTCTGTTATTTGTCATTTGCCCTTCGGAGCCATCTCTGCTTATGTAAATCATTATAGCTCACCGAGAAGGGAGTGGAATGTGGGGATGACAATCGGCTGGCAGTTGTTTAATTATCGCTTTGTCGAATAAATTTCTTCAAAAAAAGTTTGTATATTGTTTGCTAATTCGGAAAAAGTACGTATCTTTGCACCCGTTAAACAAAGAGGCCGCGTAGCTCAACTGAATAGAGTAGCTGACTACGGATCAGCCGGTTACAGG
>ENA-UAKN01000440-UAKN01000440.1-human-gut-metagenome-genome-assembly--contig:-NODE-440-length-11403-cov-5.325432_pt1 | contig 11403 bp, 9 predicted proteins | sample MGYA00243690_ERZ654448 | MGnify/ENA primary metagenome ERZ654448 (study PRJEB26926, sample SAMN06164715) | human gut metagenome | biome: ENVO:00009003; feature: ENVO:2100002; material: ENVO:00002003...
GTGTATAAGAGACAGTTATAAAGAAAGTAAGTACCGTTAACTGTCAATGTTGCCGACCGTGCGAAAAGCGATTGTTACTTTTTTACGGCGTTTTCAAGTACGGTCTTGAGAGTGCCGCTGAGCAGTTTGGACATCCTTTCGATAAGCTCGTCGGGCTCGTTTTTCATACCGCCCTCGAGCCAGTCAAGGACAATGCCGACAATTGCGTATTTATAGAATGATGCGATAAACTTCTTGTCATCGTCGGAAACGCTGAGTTTCAGCGTCTTCGAAACGTTATCAATGAATTTGCCGGCAAAGTCAAGTGAAACGCTGTAAAGATAACGCTCGATAGTTTCACGGTGAAGCGAGCTATATACATGGTATATAAGCTTCTTGTTCTCCTTTACGAAGCAAAGTCCTGTCTTGAGCCCTTCCTCCCACGACTGACCGACCTCCATCTTTTCTACGGATTTCTGTGCTTCAGTAAGGAAGATTTCTTCGAGAAGCTGATAAATATCGCTGTAATGATAATAGAACGTGTTGCGGTTCACTCCGCAGTCATCGGTGATGTTCTTTACCGTTATTTTATCTAAGGGCTGATTGCTCAGCAGTTTTTTGAACGATTCCTGTATTGCTCTTTTGGTAAGTTCGGACATATTACCTCCGTTTTTAGCCTGTGGTTTCTCCTGCTTTCTATTTTACGGTTATAATTATACAACATTCCCGTTAAAAATTCAAGTTTTAGGCAAAAAGTCGCATCTGCCTAAAAATCGGTCATTTTATATCGATTGCCCTAAAATTGAACAGTGGCGCAGGATTGACCGTTGTATAAACCGTCACGGTGGGTTAAAATATAGCTGTAAAGAAAAAGAAAGGACTGAAAATCATGAGATTTATCAAACGTGCAAAAGCAGCATATATTTCCACTTGCGCCGCAATAGCGGTCATAGGACTTATACTTATTCTTTTCCCGGAGATTTCAATGCTTGCGGTATGCTATATGCTCGGAATAGCGGCTATAGTATTCGGCATTGTAAAAATCACGGGATATTTTTCAGCCGACCCCTACGGGCTGGCGTTCCAGTTTGACTTTGCATTCGGTATCATAGCGATACTGCTCGGACTTGTAGTTATTATCCATCCGGGTAATATAATGGCTCTGGTGCCTGTCATAATGGGCATTTATTTTATGATCGACGGCATAATGAAGATACAGACAGCCGTTGATGCAAAGCGTTTCGGCGTAAGGAGCTGGTGGCTGATCCTTGTCAGCGCAATAGTTACAGGCGGAATAGGAATACTGTTACTCGTAAATCCCTTTGAGAGTGCGGTAGCGCTTACTGTTCTGCTCGGTATCACATTGCTTGCGGACGGCATTTCAAATATATGGATTGCCGCATACACAGTCAAGGCTATAAAAAAAGAAGTACACGCCGATGACAAAATCTATGTAGAAACAAGCAACAGGGAGGACAAAGATGATTAAGCTAGGCAAATGGATAACAAAGCACAGAGTAATCATTCTAATAGTTGCGGTCGTACTGCTGATACCCTCGGTACTCGGTATGATAGCTACAAGAATAAATTATGATATGCTCAATTACCTGCCCGACACTATGGAAACCATACAGGGTCAGGACATTCTGCTGAATGACTTCGGCAAGGGCGCATTCAGTATGATAATTGTGGAAGATATGGAGCCGAAGGACGTTTCCGCTCTTAAAGAAAAAATAGAAGCGGTAGATCACGTTGATTCGGTAATATGGTATGATTCGATAGCAGACGTTTCAATACCTATGGATATTCTTCCCGATAAGATAAAAGACGCATTCAACACCGATCATTCAACGGTTATGGCGGTATTCTTCGATACATCGACATCAGCCGATGAAACAATGGAAGCTATCAACACGATAAGAGATGTAACGAACAATCAGTGCTTCGTTTCGGGCATGTCCGCAATGGTAACAGACCTTAAAAACCTTTGCGAGCAGGAAGAGCCGATATATGTCGCTATCGCAGTAGTTCTTGCTGTAGTAGTAATGATGCTCTTTATGGATTCTTTCCTTATCCCGATAATCTTCCTCGTAAGTATCGGTATGGCTATTCTCTACAACTTAGGCAGTAACTACTTCTTAGGCGAGATAAGCTACATAACAAAGGCGCTTTCCGCTATACTGCAGCTTGGTGTTACGATGGACTATTCGATATTCCTCTGGCACAGCTACAACGAGCAGAAGGTAAGATTTGACGGCGATAAGGAACGTGCGATGGCACACGCCATTTCAAACAGTATCATTTCTGTAGCAAGTTCTTCTATCACAACAATTGCCGGCTTCCTTTCAATGTGCTTTATGAGTTTTACGCTCGGTGCGGATCTCGGTATCGTAATGGCGAAGGGCGTTGTATTCGGTCTTATCGGCTGTGTAACTATCCTCCCGTCACTTATCCTTGTATTCGATAAGGCTATCGAAAAGACAAGGCACAAACAGCTTATGCCGAAGTTCGACAAGGTGGCAAAATTCATCACAAAGCGTTCGTGGATATTCCTTATAATATTTGCAGTGCTGATAGGACCTGCGGTTTACGGCTATAACAACACACAGAAATATTACGATCTGAGTCAGACAATGCCTCAGGATATGGACTTCGTTATCGCCAACACAAAGCTGAAGGACGATTTCGGAATGTCAAACGTTCATATGATACTCGCTGATTCAAAGCTGTCGCAGAAGGACGCAAAGGCGATGCTTGACGAGGTCGGAAAGGTTGACGGTGTAAACCTTGCGGTAGGCTTTGATTCGCTTATCGGCTCGGCTGTTCCCTCAGAGATAATTCCGGATTCTATCTCGGATGTGCTTAAGAGTGATAAGTACCAGCTTATGCTTGTAGGCAGTGAATACGGAACGGCAACAGACGAGGTAAACAATCAGGTAACAGAGATAAACAACATTATAAAGAAGTATGACAGCTCGGCAATGCTTATCGGTGAAGCACCCTGTACGAAGGACCTTATCGAAGTAACCGACAGGGACTTCAAGGTAGTCGATGTAATTTCGATAGCCGCAATCTTCCTTATCATTCTGGTAACCTTCAAGTCGGTTTCACTTCCGCTGATACTTGTAGCGGTAATCGAGTTTGCCATATTCGTAAACCTCGGTATTCCGTGTTACACAGGTACAGAGCTTGCGTTCATCGCACCTATCTGTATCAGTACCATCCAGCTTGGCGCAACCGTTGACTATGCAATCCTTATGACAACAAGATACAAGAAGGAACGTAACAAGGGCAGTGACAAGAACGAGGCGGTTTATACAGCACTTAAGTCATCAATACCCTCAATTATAGTAAGTGCGCTCGGCTTCTTCGCCGCTACATTCGGTGTAGGCATTTATTCAAACGTAGATATGATAAGCTCGCTTTGCGCACTTATGGCAAGAGGCGCAATCATAAGTATGGTATCGGTAATCCTGTTATTACCCGCTATGCTCAAGCTGTTCGATAAGATTATAATCCACACAAGCCTCGGCTTTAAAGAAGCAAGACAAGCCGGTAAAAAGACGAACTGAGAAAGGACAACAGTATGAAAGAGATAAGAAAAAAGATAATAAAGATAGTTTCAATAGTTCTTGCCGCCGCAATGATAGGCACATCTTCGGGACTTCTCGCATTCGCCGCACAGGGCGGAAACGATAATAATACATCGTCATCCGTTTCTGACAGCACAGAAACCGGAAGCAGCGAAAAGAACAGTTCGGATACGGACGGCAAGGAAGAAACGGTATATATCATCTCAAACGCAGACGGTACAACAAAGAAGGTCATCGTCAGCGACTGGCTGAAGAACGGCTCGCACAATGCCACGATAGAGGATGAAACCTCGCTTAAGGACATTAAGAATGTAAAGGGCAACGAGAGTTTTACAAACAGCGGTGAAAATTACAAATGGGCGGCTGAAGGCAGTGACATTTACTATCAGGGTACGACAGACAAGACGCTCCCCGTTGATATGAAGATTACATATACTCTTGACGGCAAGACGGTCACTCCCGATGAAATCAAAGGCAAGAGCGGCAAGGTAACAATCCGCTTCGACTATACGAACAATGAAAAGCGTACCGTGAAGGTTGACGGCAAGGATATGCAGATGTACGTTCCTTTCCTGATGGTAACAGGAACGGTTCTTGATAACGAGAAGTTCTCGAATGTAAAGGTAACCAACGGCAAGCTGGTAAACGACGGCGACAGATCGGCGGTTCTCGGCTTTGCACTTCCCGGTATGCAGGAAAACTTAGGACTTGACAAGGACGATTATGAAATTCCCTCATACGTTGAAATCAGCGCAGATGTCAAAGATTTCGAGCTTATGACCTGCATGACGGTAGGTACGACAGAGCTGTTCAACGAGGTCGATACCGACAAGCTCAATATGGACGATATTGACGGTACTATCAAGGAATTCACAGACGCTGTAGATCAACTTTCAGACGGTTCTTCACAGCTTTATGACGGACTTGTTACGCTGTTCGAAAAATCGGGCGAGCTTGCTGACGGTACAAAACAGCTTGCAGACGGTGCAGGCACTCTGTATGACGGCACAGGCACACTTGTAAACGGCACAAACGATTTAAAGAGCGGTGCGGATGAGCTGAACGTAGGCGCAGTAAAGCTGAAGGACGGCACTGTTTCTCTGGTAGCCGGCATCAAGGATCTGAAAACAGGCGCAGAGGCTCTTGACAGCGGTGCAGGAAAGCTGAAGGAAGGCACTTCTGCACTGGCAGGCGGTGCAAATGATCTTATCAAAGGTGCAGATAAGCTTAACAGCGGTGCGTCATCGCTTGACAGCGGCGCATCTCAGGTAGAGAGCGGCGCAGGACAGGTAAGCGCAGGAGCTTCAGAGCTGAACGAAGGTCTTGGTGAGCTTTCATCAAACAGCGAACAGCTGAACGCAGGCGCAAAGCAGGTATTTGACACGCTGTTATCCACAGCCGAAACGCAGATAAAGGCTTCCAGTCTTACCGTTTCTAAACTGACTATAAAGAATTACAAGACAGAGCTTAACAAGCTGGTAGATTCTCTTGACAAGGATAAGGTCTACACTCTTGCTTACAATACGGCACTCAAAACGGTAACTGCCGAGGTAGAAAAGAACAATGACGCTATAACAGCAGGCGTTACAAAAGCTGTACAGGCAAAGTTGCTTGAGGGTGTTCTCAAAGCCGCAGGCTATAATATGACCGCAGAGCAGTACAATGCGGCAGTAAAGGCAGGACAGATACCCGAAGCCGTACAGGCTAAGGTTACAGCCGCAGTTTCCGCTCAGATGTCAACAGATGCTGTTAAGGCTCAGATAAGTACAAATGTTGAAGCACAGAAGAAACAGCTTATCGAGCAGAATATGAAAAGCGAAAAGGTCACAAAGCAGATAAACGAAGCTGTAGCAAAGGCTAAGGCAGGTCAGACAACGATAAAGAATCTTATCGCACAGCTTGATTCCTACAATGAGTTCTACACAGGACTTACTCAGTATACGGCAGGTGTTGACAGCGCATATGACGGTTCAAAGACGCTGTCGGCAGGTGCAACACAGCTTTACAGCGGTACTAAGGATCTTCACAGCGGTACTACACAGCTTAAGAACGGAACAGAGCAGCTTACAAGCGGCGGCTCAACGCTTATCTCAGGCGTAAATCAGCTTGACAAGGGCGCAAGCGACCTGAAAGACGGTACGGCAAGCCTTGTAGCAGGTGTAGGCACGCTCTATGACGGTGCAACACAGCTTGACAGCGGCGCAGGACAGTTAAAGGACGGTACGACAAGTCTTGTTGCAGGTGTAGGCACACTTCACAGCGGTGCATTACAGCTTCATGACGGTGCAGGCGACCTTAAGGACGGTGCAGATAAACTCAATGACGGTGTAGCAACTCTTATTGATGGTGTAAAGCAGTTAAGGGACGGTGCTAAGGAGCTGAACGACGGTATGGATGAGTTCAACGAGAAGGCTGTCAAGAAGATAGTAGACGCTGTTGACGGCGATATTGCAGGACTTATCGACAAGCTGAAGGCTACAGTTGCTTTAGGCAAGGACTATGACACATTCGGCGGTAAGTCGGATAAGACAGAAGGCACTGTAAAGTTCATTTACAGAACAGAGAGCATCTCAGCCGACGATGAATAATAAATAACTTAATAAGTCAAAGGCTCTGACGGGGGTAATGCTCCGTCAGAGCTTTTTTATTACAAATGTCATACTGGAAAATACCGTTTGTAACTGGTGAAATCCGCTTTGCAGGTGTATAATCGTTACAGTAAGATAAATAAACAGCCGAAAGGGGAATACTTATGATATTTGCAAGCGTGAACAACCTTGTCAAGAATTACGGCAATCACTGTGCCGTGGATAACCTCAGCTTCAATGTAAGCGAGGGCGAGATATTCGGACTTATAGGTCCTAACGGGGCAGGAAAGTCAACCACGATAAATATTATCACAACACTTGACGAAGCGACTTCGGGAAGTGTGACGATAGACGGTATGGATACAGTGAAGCAAAGAGCGGAGATAAGACGGATGATCGGATGCGTTCCGCAGGAGATAGCGGTGTACCCTTATCTTACCGCAAAGGAAAACGTTGAATTTTTCGCTTCGCTGTACGGCTTCAAGGGCGAACAGCTTCATAAGAATGCTTTGACCGCTCTCGAATTTGCAGGGCTTGCGGATAAGGCGGATATGAAGCCGAAGAAAATGTCCGGCGGTATGAAACGCAGACTTAACATTGCCTGCGGTATAGCACATAAGCCTAAGCTGATAGTTATGGACGAACCTACCGTTGGAGTTGACGCACAGTCAAGAGAGCATATAATGAATTCGATAAAGAAACTGCGTGAAAGCGGTGCGACAGTAATATATACCTCGCACTATATGCACGAGGTAGAGGAAATCTGTGACAGAGTCGCTATAATTGACAAAGGCAGACTTGTGGCAGAAGGTACACAGCAGGAGCTTATAACGATGATAACCGACAGCTGTACGGTACATATCACCACAAAGCAGTGCGACAGCGAAACAAGAAGCAGAGTATCAAGGGCGGTTTCCTGCCTGCCCGATGTAAACAGGGTGCAATTTAGCGACAATATGATAAGCGTTGATATGAGCATAAGCTGTAACGATATTTCACACGTTATAAGCGAACTTGTAAAGCAAAATCTGCCTGTAATCGAGATAAGCACGGAAAAGCCGGATATGGACGCTGTGTTCCTGTCGCTTACAGGACACGAGATACGTTAAGGAGCGGAAATATGCTTAGTTTGATAATAAAACAGATAAGGGAGTATTTCAGAAGCCCCGCAAACGTATTCATGGGGCTTTTATTCCCGGTGCTGCTGGTATTCTTTCTCGGAACGATGCTTCAGAATCTTGATATAGCGGATTATGACATAGGAGAAATTAAACTGCAATACAACGTTGTGCAAACAGACGAGCAAAGCGGCAAGGCATTTGCAGAGTTTCTTGACAATATCAGTATGATAAAGGCGGAAAAGGCAAGCGATGAAAAAGCCGCACTGAGCCTTACCGATAAGGGCGATATAGACGCATATATCGAGATTAAAAACGGGGAAATTCTGTTATACGGCGGCAGAAACGAAATTGCAAACAGGGCGCTCGGCTCGGTGCTGAATTCTTTCATTGCGGTATCCGATACATATTATAAAATAGCATCGACCGACCCGTCACTGCTTATGAATACAGATGCCGATACCGAAAAGTCATTTGTAGAGCAGGACGGACTTGGCGTTACACGGAGTATGATGGACTATTATGCGGTGAGTATGGCGGTAATGATGATATTCATGTCGCATATGATAATGGGCAGTACGGCTCTCAAGGATGAGGAAAGGATATTCACCCTACAGCGTCTTTATCTGTCACCTGTCGGCAAAGTAAAGCTGTTTTTCGGCAAACTCATCGGTACGCTTCCCTCCGCCGTTATAGGAAATGCGGTGATAATGCTGTTTTCGGTGTTTGTGTTCGGGGCGAAATACTGCGACAGCTTTGTCGGAAACCTTATCCTGTTCCTGCTGCTCTCCTGCTGCTCGCTTGCGTCGATATCCGTAGGTATGCTGATAGGGATACTGATAAAAATACCTGCGGAAAGCATCGTGATACCGCTTACATGGGCATTGCTGTTCTTCTCAGGCTCGTTTTCAAAGCAGGTATTCGTCGAAGGCTTCAGCGACAAGCTGCCGCCTTATATCGTTCAGCAAGCGGCATTCAGACTTACTCTTTACGGTGAAAGCGACAGTGCGTTGGCGGTAATTGCGGTATGCCTTGCTGTGACGGTTGCGGTATCGCTTATCGGTGCGGCAATATTCCGTGTAAAAAAATCCGTATGAAAGGGGAGCGTATTATGAATAATATAAGAACGGTATTTTTCGGTATGCTGAAGCGTCTTAAATACGCACTTGTAATCGCACTTCTTGTAGGGGCAGGCAGTATAGGGCTTTATTACTGCGGCAGACCGATAGCAAACGTGTTCTCGGTAAACGACAAGATAGACATTGCCCTTAGCGATAATGATAATTCGGAGCTTTCCGCAATGCTGAAAAGCTATCTTTGCGACAGGATAAATATGAACATTATCGAGGACGGCAAAGAAAAATTCAATGATAAATTGATTAACCGTGACGTTTCTGCTATAATAGAGATACCGCAGGGCTTTGAAAAGAATGTAATCGGCGGAAAAGACGTGAAGATAAAATCCACCACTCTTGACGATTACGAAAACGGCGCTTATATCTCGGTATATATCGAAGGCTTTATGAGAAGCGTCAATATTGCCGCAGATGCCGCAAAAGGCGATGCTGAGCTGTTTTCGAAAATTATGAACAGCGATGCCGCCGACACAAAGCTCACTAAGGAAAATGCAGTAATATCCGACAGAGAGGACGAATATGTCTCTGCAGGCTTTAAGTTCTCCGAAGGATTTATGATAATGCTTGTCACAGCTATCGGCATATTTATCACACTTGCGGTAATGGAAGACAGGCAGTACGGAACATACAGCAGAATGGCTGTTTCATCTGTAACGGGCGTACAGTACATTGTCGGAACGCTTGGGGCAAGCGTGCTTATATCCTTTACGGCACTTGTCATTTTACCGCTGTACCTGCTTATCACGGGCGCTCAGATGACAGCCGGCTATCCGCTTGTGTTTGCGGCGGTAGTTATCTACTCGCTGTTCAACTCGGCATTATCAATAATGCTCGCACAGCTGATAAGCTCAAAGCAGGCGCTTGCCACGCTTTCGGGCTGTATCACCTCGATAGGCGCTCTGCTCGGCGGTGCGTGGTTCCCGATAGACGAAACGGCAGGTATGCTGAAATATCTGTCATATATCACGCCGCAATACTGGTATGTCGGCTTTATGTCGGGTGAGGCTGAACAGCCTGTGATAAATATATGCGTGCTTATACTCTACACATTGCTTATAATGCTTGCAAGCGCCGCACTTTTCGGCAGAAAGTCGGTAGTTTCAAAGGCATAACGAAAGGAATACGAATTGTCACTTATATATCTTGTATTCAAACTCACGGCAACAGCCGCATTCGGCACTATGAATATAATGAATAACTGTGATTCGGGCGATACGGTGCTTACCGTACTCGCCTTTTCCTGCTTTGCTCTGGCTGAATATCTGCTGTCGGTGCTTAAAAAGTCGGATAAAGCGGCGGCGGTCTGTTCGTGCGTTTCGGCTTTTATCGCATTTCTTATATACAGCGACAATCTGATATTCGTGCTGTGCTTTGCCGTGATCTTCGCTGTAGATAAATTCGGTGCGGGAAAGTATTTCCGACATATCGGCGCTGTTTCGGTACTGCTTGTTCTTTTCATAGTAAAACCGCCGTTTATTGATGTGCTGATACTTATTATAATGCTTGTGGCATTCACTGTCGCCCATATTACCGCAGGACAGCTTATCAAATGCCGTGAACAGCTTGCAGAAAGCAGAGAGGAAACTGTTCGCCTCAACCGCAGGATAGCAAGCCTTGAAGAATACGCCAAAACAGCAAAGAAATCTGCGGCTGTCGAAGAACGCAGACGGTTTTCAGCAAGGATACACGATAAGCTCGGACACAGCATTTCAGGAAGCATAATTCTGCTTGAGGCGGCAAAGCTGAACATCAGGACAAACCCCGACAGTGCGGAGCAATGTATTACAACTGTAACCGATAACCTCAGAAGCGGCGTTGACGATATAAGGCAGGCACTGCGTGAGGAACGTCCGGACAGCAAAACAATAGGAATAAGCGAGCTTAAAGAGATACTCGGTGAATATAAGGCAAAATATAACATAAGGACAACGCTTGAAATCAAGGGGGACTTAGACAAGGTCACATTCCGCATATGGAACTGCATAAAGGAAAATCTCGTTGAAACGCTTACAAATACGCTCAAGCATTCGGGAGCGGACGAATTTTCGCTGAAAATATCGGTTATGAACAAGGTAATCCGTGCCGAGTTCAAGGATAACGGCAAAGGAAGCGACAGCTTCAGAAAGGGTACGGGTCTTACGGCGATAGAGGAGCGAACGGTGCTTACGGACGGAAAGTGCATATTTCCTGCACAGACGGACGGATTTTCGGTAGTAAACATATTCAGTCTGAAAGAGGAGAACGCATGAAGATAATTATCGCAGATGACGACAGCATAATCCGTGAGGGGCTTAAGATGATAATCTCGTCACAGCCTGATTTCGAGGTGACAGGTGTCGCCTGCAACGGTGCAGAAGCGGTAGAGCTTTGCAGAAAATACAAGACCGATATAGCGCTGCTTGATATAAGGATGCCCGTTATGGACGGAATTGAAGCCGCAAAGATAATGCTTGAAGAAAATCTCTGCAAACCGCTTTTGCTGACAACGTTTGACGAGCAGGAGCTTATACAGCGTGCGCTTAAAGTCGGGGTCAGCGGCTATATTCTCAAAAACACGCAGACAGATGGGATTTTCAGTGCGCTGAGAACGGTATATAACGGCGGTACGGTATTCCAGCAGGATATTCTGTCGTATATCCGTGATGCCGCAGTAAAATGCTACGGCAAGAGCGCCGTTTTCGGTCTGCTTACCGAAAGAGAGCTTGATATAGTAAAGCTGATTGCAGACGGCTGTTCGAACGCAGAAATTGCCGAAAAGCTGTTTTTGTCAAACGGTACGGTGAGAAATTATATCAGCGTGATACTTGAAAAAACAGGTCTTGAACACAGGACGCAGATAGCGGTAAGGTATCTTAAGGGCGATGAATGATGAATAAAAAACTCCCGTAAGCCTACAAAACGATTTACGGGAGCTTCAGTCTGTCGAAAAACCTATATATTTTTGAAAATGGGGTTTGGGGCGTAGCCCCAAGCGGGGTGAGGGCGGCAG
>ENA-UAKN01000466-UAKN01000466.1-human-gut-metagenome-genome-assembly--contig:-NODE-466-length-10899-cov-7.021855_pt1 | contig 10899 bp, 9 predicted proteins | sample MGYA00243690_ERZ654448 | MGnify/ENA primary metagenome ERZ654448 (study PRJEB26926, sample SAMN06164715) | human gut metagenome | biome: ENVO:00009003; feature: ENVO:2100002; material: ENVO:00002003...
GTGCAGAGCCTTTGGGCATACACGCCCGGCATCCGTGTCAGGGCTGAGTGTGGGGCTGCCGCCCTCACCCCGCTTGGGGCTATGCCCCAAACCCCCGTTATAAATATAGTTTTTTGACAGTCTGTATATATTTATTTTACTTTTTAGGTTCAACGTGTGAAAAAGACTGTATTGCCTCTGTTATAGTCTTTTCGTGTGCGAGCTTACCATACTTGTCAACCTCTGCCTTGTTCTTTTCGCCGTGTGTCAGGCAACCTGCTCCCCCGATGCAGCCGCCGACACAAGCCATACCTTCAATGAAGTTGTTGGGCAGAAGATTCTTTGATGCACGCATAAGCGCACGCTTGCATTCTTCGATACCGTCACAGGAAAGTCCGTTCAGCTTGAAGTCCTCGTTGCCCTGCTCCTTGAGAGCCTCGGCAACTGCGTCTGCAAGACCGCCGCAACGTGCGAATATTCTGCCGTAGTACGATGCGTTATCAAGCACCGTTCCCTCAAGCTCGGATACCTCTATATCCTTGCTGTCGAAGATAGCCTGTAATTCTTCAAACGTCATTGCATAGTCTACATAAGGCTTTACCTTATCCCACTGTACCTCCATCTTCTTTGCTGTGCAAGGTCCGATGAATACTACCTTGGCTGTGGGATCGCTGTCCTTGATGTACTTTGCTATTTCAGCCATAGGTGACAGGTTGTGTGAAATCTTGTCTGTCATAGTCGGGAATGCCTTCTCGATGTACATTACGAATGCGGGACAGCACGAGCTTGTAAGGAAGCCCTTTTCGGCAAGCTCCTTTGACTCCTTGTACGCTACCATATCCGCACCGAGCGCCGCCTCAACTACGCTGTGGAAGCCAAGCTGCTTGATAGCCGTAACCACCTGATCGAGCTTAGCATAGCTGAACTGGCTTGCGATCGAGGGTGCTACAACCGCATAAACCTTATAATTCTTGCCGTTGTCACTGCCCTTTAACGTTTCTATAATGTCAACGATATATGACTTGTCGCTTATCGCACCGAACGGGCAGGTGTAAACGCACGCACCGCACGAAATGCACTTGTCGTTGTCAATGTGAGCCGCCGCCGAGCTTGTGTCTGTCGCTCTTGAGATAGCGCCTATCTTGCAGGCTCTCTCACACGGACGCTTGAATTCCAGAATAGCGCTGTAAGGACAAACCTTTGCACACTGACCGCAGTTTACGCACTTTGACTTGTCGATGTGCGCCTTCTGATGCTCGTCAAATGTGATAGCGCCCATACGGCAGACGTCTTCGCAACGGTGCGCTATACAGCCTCTGCACGCCTCCGTTACATCATAGCCGCCTACGGGGCATTCGTCACAGGCAATATCTATTACCTCAATTACGTTGGGATTTGTCGGATCGCCGCCCATAGCGATTTTAATACGTTCCGAAACGATAGCTCTCTCCTTGTAGATACAGCATCTCATTGTGGGCTTATCCTTGACTATTTTCTTTGCAACGTCATTAAAGAAACTGAACGAATCTGCAGGCTTTTCAGTACCCTCTGTCGTCCATGCGTGTCTTGCGACTTCTCTTAAAACCTTGTACTTCAGATACTGTACCTTGGTGTCAAACTTTCTTAACTTCTTATCCATTTTTCTTACTGCGGATTTTCCCCGCCGACCGCCCGAGCGGCCGCTCCTTTCACATAGTTTTTTCTTCTTGTTCTACTTTTTTATATCGGCTTTCTCTTTAGAAATAGCTTACTTTTATTTTCTTGCCCATTTGCCTCAGGCATTTGCTCAGCTCGTCAACAAGCTGCATTTTTATATTGAAGGTGATAGGCAGGTTAGGGTTCTGGTGTGCCGCATTGACAGCCCTGCCCACATAGAAATTAATATCTGTAGCGTCCTCAAAGAGCATTCTTGCTATGCACGATGCGCCGTCCTGAAGTATCGTCCAGTCATCGTACAGCTTGTTTTCACCCAGATAATCCTTAGCGTAGTCAAGCACTTTGCTTATCGTGATAACGCCCTCTGTAACTATATCTACACCCTCAATGGTAGCCATAGGCGGAATATCGGGGCTGATATAGTCAAGGCAGGGTATAACCGGCTTTCCTAAGAACTGTCCCGTAAGTGTAGATGTCGTACCGCCGCAGACAATATGCTTTCCTTCTTTTGAAAAGAACAGCGTCATCATCTTGTTCAGATCCTTTGGATCGGACGGCGGACCTATCATAAGGTTCACCTGTTCACGCTCACGGATCTTTATGACTCCGACAGTAGTATCATCGCCCGGCGAGCCGCCGTACAGCCTTACGCATTCGTCAAGCAGAAGCGTGGCAAGCGCCTTTGCGGAATACTCCCTGTCATATACGCCTTCCATGAATTCTATTATATTATCTCTCTGCCACCCGAAATTGAGCGACGAGCCGACGCCTGCATAGATAGCGCCGTCACTTGTTGTGATAAAGGTATCGTCAAGCTTCAGCTGTACCTTTGAAATATATATCGTCTTGCCGTCTATCTGATTTATGGTTTTCGGATAGTCAAAATTCTTGCCGTCACGCAGCATTATCACCTGCGGATTATCGTACTGGATTATCTCGGCTTCCTTGTTGTTTACCACTCTGATGATTGTAAAGGTCGAATATGCGACCTTGCGTACCTCACACACGGGCAGGGTAGAAGCCATTGTTGCAACGCAGTCCTCAACGCTCATATTGTTTGCCATCATAGTGGATATTATCTTTGAAGTCAGCGTTGAAAGAATTGACGCTTTTACACCGCTTCCCAGTCCGTCTGCCAGCACGAAAACGATAGAGTTTTCGTCCTGCTCGACAAGCTCCACATGGTCGCCGCAAAGCTGTTCATCGTGCTTGTTGACGCTCAGATAACCTATATCGGTGCAGAAGCTGAACGCTTTACTGTTCATCATTTGACAGGTTCTCCTTAAGTTTTGTAAGTGCAACCTTTGTTTCAGCGGTCGTTTCACCGAGCAGTGACGCTATTTCCTGAACGACACGCATCTGCTTTTCGATTACCTTGTCAGTGACCGCAATAGTTTCGGCGGCGTTCTTCTCACGCTTCGCCCTTGATATTTCTTCGCCTGTAATATCACGCATTATCGACATTATGATATGATAGCTCTTATCATATATTATCGTTTCCTCGACATACTTTCCGTATTCGGCAAGATATGTACGCTTGTTGTGGATATTTTCGCCCGTGCTCATAACCTCAAGATATGATACGGGGTCGAGTATCCTGACAACAGGACAGCCCATAACATCAGACAGGCTCTTTATATTCATTATTTCACGGGCGGCCTTGTTTATCTGCTGTACTTCAAGGTCCTCGCTGAGCACCATAATGCCGTTGGGGGTGTTGTTGATTATATTATCCGAGAAGCTCTCCGCTTTCTCCTTGAGATACGGCAGACACATTGTAAGATCCGCCTTGCCCTGCAGAATAGCTACCGCTTTTTCACGGCAGGTATCATATCCGCAGCTTCCGCAGTTAAGTTCCTGTGACGGATCGCTCTTGTTCATCTTGCGGAGTATTTCTTCTATTGCCTTGCTTCCGGGCATGGTTTTCTGCATACTGATAAACGGGAGCGATTTTGTCATATCCGCAAGTTCCACAGTATCAAATCTGCCGCTTCCGGCAAACTCGTCCACAGCCCTTCTTTCGTGTATAACACCCTCGTGCTTTTTATCCATCGCAGGACCGCCTATACAGCTGTTGACGCAGGCGGACATTTCTATAAAGCACTTTCCCACGTTGCCGTCTATAATATCACGCAGAGCGTTACGGCAGTTCTCCACGCCGTCTATCGCCATATAGAGATATTCGGGGTTGTCCTTGTTCATAGAACGCAGAATGCCCGATGTCGTGGGATACAGCCTTGTCTTTGCTCTGTCGCTTCTTCCGGCATTGTCAGAAACCGGACAGACCTCTATGTTTTCTTCCTTGAGCCAGCCTGTAAGCTCCTCAAATGTAAGCACGCAGTCTATAGCACCTGCGTAAGCGTCAGCCTCCGCCTTTTTCGAAAGGCACGGGCCGATGAACACGGTGTGACAGCCGGGATATTTCTTCTTGAGTATCTCTCCGTGCGCAAGCATGGGCGATTTCACCTGTGCAAGATAGGGGAGAGCCTGAGGGTAGTATTTCTGTATAAGTGTATTTACCGTGTGACAGCACGAGCTTATGATTATTTTATGCTCGCCGTCCGCAACCAGCTTTTCATACTGCTCGGTAACAAGCTGTGCGCCTTCGGCGGTTTCCTCCGCTCCCGCAAAGCCCAGCTTTTTAAGAGCATCATTTAAAGCGGTTATGCCGATACCGTCATAGTTTGCCACAAAGGACGGAGCAATGCTGACATAAACGGGAGTACCCGAGGCAATAAGCTCTTTTGCTTTGCCCACATCGTTTCTTATCTGCTTTGCGTTCTGCGGACAGGCTACAAAGCACATACCGCACAGAATACATTCGTCCTCGACAATGTTCGCCTGCCCGTCAGAAAAACGGATAGACTTTACCGGACAGTGTCTTATACATTTATAACAGTTTTTGCAGTTGGATTTCTTCAGCCGTAAATAACTCATATATTACACCTTGCCATAAGTTTTAGCAGTGAATTTTTCCGCATTCACAATAAAGCGCTCGTGAGAGCCCTTGCCGATAATATCCTTTTCATCCCTTGCAACGACCTCAAATACAAGTCTGCGGTTGTCGATTTCGGTAAGGACCGCTTCTGCGGTAACATTCATACCGACGGGAGTAGCGGCAATGTGTGCAACATCCAGCTTTGTGCCGACAGTGGTCTGTCCGTCATCAAGCTGTCCTTCAAGCGCCTTGCAGGCAGCCTTTTCTATAAGTGCGATCATCGCAGGAGTAGCGAAAACCTTGAGTGAGCCGCTGCCCATTGTGACAGCCGTATTGGTGTCATCGACCTTAACTTCCGCTTTTCCTTTTGTTCCTGTTGTGAGCATTTAAAATTCACCGTTCCTGTTTATTTTTTTGTACCTCCGTCAGTCAAGACAGACAAGTACCTTTTCGTCAAATATCTGCTGGAAGTTGTTTTCGTTTACTCCGCAGATTATTTCATCGTCTATTTTTATCGTAACGCCGTCTGTGCATCTTCCAAGACAGAAAGCAGCACCGAGATTTACCTTATCTCCGATGTTGTGGTTTGCTATGTAGTCTTTTGCAAGCTCGATTATTTTGTACGAGCCTTTCAGATGGCATGAGCTGCCGACGCAGATGCTGATGTTCTTCATAATACTGTTTCCTTTCGAATAAAGCGGAGTTATCAGAAAATGTGACCGTCCCTGATTTCAAACTCCAGATTTTGTGAAAGCACCGCAAGAGAAGCCGCAAGATTTTCATACTGGACTATTACGCCGGTCGGAACAGACAGATGTACAGGTGCAAAATTCCATATTGCAAGTATACCGCTTGCCACCATTTTGTCGCATACCGATTGTGCGCATTCCGGAGGAACGCAGATTATACCGATATGTACTTTAAGCCTTGAGCATATATCCGCCATTTTATCAGCCGGAAGTATGCGCTTGCTGTCAATAATGCTCTCATCCGTGTCAAATGCCGCTACTATGTTAAGTCCGTAGCGGTCAAATTCCTTATATGAGAGAAGCGCCTGTCCAAGCTTTCCCGCACCTGCGATTACCGCCTCTTTCGTATTGTCATATCCGAGAAAGCTCTCAAGATCACGGATAAGCTCCGCCGCAACATAACCCGTTTTCGGCTTGCCTCCCGTAACGCTCACCGATGCCAGATCCTTACGGACCTGCACCTCGTTCAGCTTAAGCTCGTTTGCAACGGTAGTAGCGGAAATATTGCGTACCCCGTCCGCCTGCTTTTTCTTCAGATAATCAAGATAGAATGGCAATCTCCTAAGTGCCTGCCTAGAAATTGTACCGTTCATTTGTTCTGCCTTTCTGTGCGGAAGATATAGTTCCTCCGTCTGTCTATACATATAATATTATATTAAAAATTGTAAGCCCTGTCAACCGATTTTGCCAAAATCGTTAAAATTTTATCGAATTGACGGACGAATACTCCAAGACAGGTAAAAGCATACCTGAAATGCCGTCTGAAAGAATGTTTGTTGTAATTCCGCACAATAACATAACACTGTTATGCTGTTGTTTTGGTGCAATGCTATGAAATGGTGTCAGGGGTATTGACATTATCACGGATATAGGTTAAGATAACAGTGTTATGTAAAATCTCTGCTGAAAGGAAGTGCCTTTATGAGCGATAACGAAACAAGACAAAAGCTGATAGACAGCGCAAAGAAAGAGTTCTTTGAAAACGGCTTCGCAAAAGCCTCGCTCAGAAAGATCTGCACAAACGCAGGTGTCACGACAGGCGCTTTGTACTTCTTTTTCAAAAACAAGGACGATTTGTTCAGTGCGATTGTCGCACCTCCGCTTTTAAAGCTGAAGGAAATGCTGATTAAGCATAACCGTGAGGACGAGGAGTATTTAGGTTCGCCGGACGAGCAGACGAGGAGCGTTGAAAATCAGCTTTCAACTCATAAAGAGGCAGTCACTATGGTCGGTTATCTTTATGATAATTATGATGCATTCCTGCTGCTGCTCACAAAGTCGCAAGGCTCGGTCTACGAAAACTGCGTCGATGAATTTGTTGCACTTATGGAAGAGGGCTTTCGCACAGGTGCAGAGGCATTGCTTAAAAATATGCCGGGTTACCGCATTGACGAATATATGCTTCACTGGCTCGCCCATATGGATATAGAGATGTTCATACATCTGCTTACCCACGTTCCCGAAAAGGAGAAGGGACTTGCGTATGCCGAGAAAATGATCGGCGCAATGGTAAAGATGTGGTTTGATCTGTTGTTTGTAAAAGACGAATAATGCTGACCGCCTTACACGGCGGTCATTAAAAGCGCCATAGGATAACACTGTTATGTTAGCGATAACTAATGCAGTTAGATAAAACTAATAATGATACGGGAGGACAAAGAAATGTATCTTGAAGTAAAAGACGTGAAAAAGAGCTACGGCTCAGATGCAGGCTACACACAGGTATTGAAGGGTGTGACCACAAGCGTTGAAAAGGGAGAAATGTGCGTAATACAGGGAACGAGCGGTTCGGGCAAATCGACGCTCCTTAACTGCATAGGCGGACTTGACATTATGGACAGCGGCTCTGTAAAGGTTGACGGCACGGAAATATTCGGGCTAAAGGCTGATGCTCTGGCAAAGTACAGAAAGGCAAACCTCGGCTTTATATTCCAGTTCTATAACCTCGTGCCTAATCTTACTGTCGAGGAGAATATTCAGGTATGCGAGTACCTTACCGATAAGCCGCTTGATATGAACGAGCTTCTCGATACGCTCGGACTTACAGAGCATAGAAAAAAGTTCCCCTCACAGCTTTCCGGCGGTCAGCAGCAGAGATGCGCCATAGCAAGAGCGCTGATAAAGAACCCGAAGCTTCTGCTGTGCGATGAGCCAACGGGTGCGCTTGATTCAAAGACTTCGAGGGATATACTTGTGCTTCTTGAACAGGTAAACAGGAAATATGGCACTACTATGCTGTTAGTAACGCATAACAATGCTATAAAGAATATGGTGCACAAGGTGATAATCCTCAAGGACGGACTTATCAAAAAGGATTATTACAACGAAACGCTTATACCTGCCGCCGAGCTGGAGGATCTGTAATATGAACAAGGTGCTTTCAAAAAGAATACCGAGGGAGTTCAGGTCTAATCTCCCTAAGTACATCGCACTGCTGCTTCTGATAGTGCTTTGTATGTATCTGGTGACAGCAATGGTGGCAAGCTCGGAAACAATCATTATCAGAACAGCTGAGCATAACGCCGCAAATCACGTTGAGGACGGACAGTTCACGACATTCTTGCCTCTGACAGATGAGCAGGAAAAGGATATCACCGATAAGGGCGTTACACTTGAACGTATGTACAGCCTTGATATAAAGGCTGAGGACGGTTCAACTCTCAGAGTGATGAAGAACCGCAGAAATATCGACCTTGTCGAGCTTATAAGCGGCGAATATCCGTCTAAAGACAACGAAGCGGTAGTCGAACGCAGATATGCGGAAGAACACAGCCTTAATGTCGGCAGTAAGCTGACAGTCGGCAGTACAGAGTATACAGTATGCGGCATAGGCGCATCTCCCGACTATGACGCACCGTATCAGAATATGTCCGATATGGCTGTATCAAGCAAAAATTTCGGTATTATCTTTGTTACCGACAGCGAGTACGAAAGAGTGTCGGACAGTTCAAAGTCGGCACAGACATTCACATACGGATATCTTCTCGGAAACGATATGACCAATGATAAGCTGAAGGAGCTTATCGAGGATTTTGATTTTGACTATACGAAGGTTACCGACAAGTATTATCTTGAAACGGTAAACGAGGCGCTTGAAAAGCGTACCGAAATCGAAAACGGCATCAATGATTTAGCGGAAGGTGCGGACAAACTTCATAACGGTCTTAAAGATCTGTCGGACGGAGCCGACACGCTTTACGGCGGTATGAATGATTTGTCGGACGGCTCGGATAAGCTGTATGACGGACTTAAGACCTTATATGACGGCACAGTACAGCTTCACACCGGTATGACAAGCATATATGAAGCCGCATCGGCTCTTGATAAGGGCCTTGGCAAATTGTCGGGCGGCGCTTCTTCGCTGAACAGCGCAATAGCAGGAGCAGATTCCGCAGGGCTTATCCCTCCCACAATGAATGCTCTTGTAAGCGGTGCGGACAGCCTTGCCTCAGGACTTAAAAGTGCTAAAAGCGGCTCGTCTGAGCTTGTATCGGGCATAAGCAGTGCAAATAGAGGAGCAGAGCAGTTATCGACAAGCACAACCGATGCGGTAAACGGAGCAAAGGAGCTTGCAAATGGCGTAAAGGACGCAAAGGACGGTGCTAAAGAGCTTGCAGACGGAGCAAAAGACGCAAAAGACGGTGCAGGCGAACTTGCAGACGGTATACACGAGCTTAAGAGCAATATCGGAAAACTGCTCGATGCAGCTTTCGACCTTGATTTGACCAACCTTACATCGTTTGTGAAAAGAGCGGATAACGTCCGTATCGCAGGTGCGGCAGGCGATGTCGTAATGAATAAGTACGGCGGACTTGCGGCTTGCGTAATTCTTATGGCGCTGTTTGCCTATGTAATATCCGTATTCGTTGTTCATCAGATAAACAGGGAGAGCAGTGTAATAGGCGCATTGTACGCTCTCGGCGTAAGTAAAGGCACACTTATACGGCACTACATAACGCTCCCCACGATAATAGCGTTCATCGGCGGCGTACTCGGCTCGGCGATAGGCTTTTCCCCTATGTCGATACAGTCACAGCTTTCGGACAGCTACTCGTATTTTTCACTGCCCGATTTTCAGACGGTAATACCGCTTTACCTTGTGATATATGCCGTTGTCATTCCTCCCGTAATAGCGGCAACAGTGAATGCGCTTGTTATAAACAGGCGTCTTTCCGCACCGGCGCTGTCGCTTATGAGAAACGAGCAGAACGTAAGGAATATCAGCCGTATGGAGATAAAAAGCGGCGGCTTTGTAAGAAAGTTCAGAATACGTCAGCTTCTGCGTGAGATGAGAGCGAATATCACGGTTGCGGCTTGTATGTTCGTTTCAATGCTCATTCTTATGCTCGGACTTGACTGCTATTCAATGTGTAATAACGTAACAACAGATATGCTTGCAGGCACAACATACGAGTATATGTATACGCTTAAATATCCGACTTCCGAAGTTCCTGAGGGCAGTGAAGCGTATTATGTCAAATCGCTCGAAAAGGAAAAGGACGGCTACACGCTTGATATTACGGTAATAGGCATAGACAGCGATAATCCGTATTATAACGTTGATGTGAAAAAGGGAAAAAGCATTGTCACAGCGTCGTTATCGGTAGCCCAGAGATACGGAGTAGCTGAAGGCGATAAGTTCATTCTTACCGATGAGGCGGCAGGCACCGACTATGCTTTCACTGTCGACAGTATAAGCGATTATTCCGCAGGACTTGCTGTATTTATGGATATTGACAGTATGAGAGAGCTTTTCAGACAGGACGATGATTACTACAATATGGTGTTGTCCGACAAAGCACTTGACATAGACGAGGGCAGAATTTACTCGGTAACAACAAAGTCTGATATTGAACGCTCGTCAAAGATATTCACCGAGCTTATGAGCGGAATGGTTATAACGCTTGTCGGCACATCGGCTGTAATCTTTGTAGTGGTAATGTATCTTATGATGGGCGTGATGATAGACAGAAGTTCGTTCGGCATTTCGCTGCTGAAAACCTTCGGTTACAGCAAAAAAGACGTGAAAAAGCTGTACCTTGACGGTAATGCAATCACTATAGCAATATCGGCAATAATCTGCTTACCGCTGTCAAAGCTTGTAATGGACAGAATATATCCTTCGTTTATCTCTAACGTTGCCTGCGGAATAAACCTCAATTTTGCGTGGTATTTATATCCCGCTTTGTTTATCGCCGTTATGCTGATATATCTTCTCACAAGCACGCTTCTTGTAAGAAAGCTGAACAAAATCACACCTGCCGAGGTGCTGAAAAACAGAGAGTAAGAGAATAAAACTGGATATAAAACCAATTCTTGATAAAGTCACACAGTGAAATATATCGCCAACATCGCTTAAAACAGTTTCCGTATCGACAAGGCATTAAAATTTTCGTGAGTGTATCGGTGCAACTGCTCTAACATTGGCTCTTCAAAAAAACGCCTCTAACCTGAGATATATGTACTAATATGCGGACGTGTAGCGTTAAGCGTCCCTACACTTACAGGATATACAATGTTCCGGTGGTTATTCGAGTTTAGCCAACACCCCGACGGGGTGTGGGTATGGGTAAGGAA
>ENA-UAKN01000468-UAKN01000468.1-human-gut-metagenome-genome-assembly--contig:-NODE-468-length-10847-cov-4.382691_pt1 | contig 10847 bp, 11 predicted proteins | sample MGYA00243690_ERZ654448 | MGnify/ENA primary metagenome ERZ654448 (study PRJEB26926, sample SAMN06164715) | human gut metagenome | biome: ENVO:00009003; feature: ENVO:2100002; material: ENVO:00002003...
CCTAGTCTCGTGGGCTCGGAGATGTGTATAAGAGACAGGAGCTATCCTATGGTATTTCTATGTATTGTGGATGGTAGCCAATGTATTGTACTGGTGCGGCTGGATCGCCAAACGAGATGCAATTGCCGCAAAGGCAGAGAAAGCAGATCAACTGGCGGGAAAATACCTTCTGCGCTATAGCACCGCGGCAGGAGTACTTCTGGCGGCAGCAGTGCTGTTTGGAAATGTACAGAGTACCACCAGCTACCGGGCTTACCGTATGTGGAAAAACGGCTGGGCACAGGCCTACGGCGCCGGCTGGGAAGAGCGGCTGAAAGTACTGAAGGATGATTCCGTAAAGAATCCGGTATTTACCCCGTTAAATTACGTGGAACTTATCATGTACACGGATCTGCAGCCCGAGGGCGGCTATGTATGGGTGAACAGTGCGTGTGCGGAGTACTATGGGAAAGAATCCGTGACGGTGGTGGAAGGGGAATAAATAAAAGCTTGTACTTGTAGTCTAAATTGATTAAAATAAAAAGAGTATGCGATAAATTGTTATAGAAGTAGAATTGAGGATTACGACATGGAACTTACAATAAAGGGAAAGACGCTCCACATATGGTCAAAGAAGCGGATATTATATACTATCTGCTTTTTCCTGTTCTGTGTGATTGACCAGAGGACGAAGACGGGATCCGGCCTGGATGGTGTGATAGAGACTTTCCGTGATATGGCGGGAGTACTGATGGCGATTATCATCATGTCTCATTATAAGCGGGAAGAGTTTTTGAAGTATAAAATCCCCTATGCTGTCTGGACAGCAATCGGTCTGGCAACAGGGATTTTATTTGTGTTCTTTGGACAGTCGTTCGCTTATTACATGAATTCACGAGCGATGGTTGGGCTGGATGTGCTGTTATTTGGCTACGTAGTGATTCATACGTTTATCAGTGTACTGATAGAGAAAAAGTATCCTAGGCTGAACAAGGGGACGTTCGGACTTTGGACAGTTATGATGCTTCTGATGATTTTTTCCAGAAGTGATTATGTATGGCCGCTTTGCTACTTTATTATGTTTGGGTGTTTTTATCTTACCGATTTTACGGAAGAGGAGCAGGAGGACTTGTATCAGGGAATCATGAACGGAGTCATCTTGGCTTTTTTTGTGTTCCAGGGATTCTGCTGTGTGTTCCGGCCATATGATCAGGTGAGATACACGGGAATCTATAATAATTGCAATCTGAATGGATTGTTCTATCTTGTTGTGCTGGCAGCAGTATTCGGGAAAATCCTGTATGTAACAAAAGAAAATAAACATAAATTTTGGAGAGCATATTATTGGCTGGGAGCCGGGGCAGTGTACTCGTTCCTGTTTATGACGATTGGCCGGACGGCATGGCTTGTATCCTTTATACTGGGGTTGTTATTTCTGGTGTTTTATCAGAGAGTAAAAAGAAAGTGGCATTATATCCGGAATGGATTATTACTGGTATTATGTGTGTGCATAATGTTTCCGGTGACGTTCGGAATGACGAGATATTTGCCACCGGTGTTCCATCACCCTGTGTGGTTTTGGGGAGAGTGGAGTGAAGAAAAAGTACATTCCTGGGATGCATGGAACTCTGAGAAATACGTAGATATGGAAGAACTGGTAGAGACCGCCATCGGAAGGACAACGGAGATTACGGACGGGCTTTTTAGCAGATATCCTTTTACAATTAAGGCACTTGCTGCCGAATTGCAGGAAACGGTTTCACAGGAAGAAAAACTTCAGGAAAAATCAGTTTTAAAAACGCAAGAAGAATATATGGATTCCTTTCTGGTACGTAAGACAATATATAGTCATTATTTTGCTAATTTGAATCTCATGGGTCATACACAGGCAGATCAGGGATTTCAGCTGACATATTTTTACTGGATCGGACATGCGCATAATATATATCTTCAGTATGCGACAGATTTTGGAATACCGGTTGCTTTATGTTTACTGTTCCTGTCTATAGTGAGTATTGTAAAACCGTTGAAAGAGTTTTGCCGAAAGGAAACGTCTGTAAAGGCAGCAGGGAGTATTCTTATAATGCTTGTTCCACTTTTGTTTGGAATGCTGGAGTATTCCTGGGGAAGTAACGCTATTACCATGATTTTATTATTCCTGTGTTGGAGACAAACATTAGTATATGAAAATGAAAAATAATTTTTTAAAAATACCGATTAACAGAATTATAGCCTTGCTGATTATGGATACGATGTCCATAATCATAGCATCTTTTGCAGCACTTTATATTCGATTTGATTTTCAGTTTAATGCGATACCGAAGGAATATATGCTGAAATTCGAACATGTGCTACCGTTTAATATTGCGTTTACGCTACTCTTTTTTGTCATCTGGAAATTGTATAAAAGCGTATGGCGCTATGCCAGTGCCACGGAGATGCTGAATATTGTGTTTGCAACCTGCTGTGCATCAGCTGCGCAACTGGTGTTTTGTCATCTGAGCAATCAGAAAATGCCGAGAAGCTATTATATTATTTATTTGTTCCTTTTGTTTGCAATGACTTGTGGCATTCGGTTCAGCTACCGTATCCTGCGCATTATCAACATGAAACGTGCGGATATCACTCAGAAAAAGAATGGCAATAATGTCATGTTGATCGGCGCAGGCGCAGCGGCAAATGCCATTTTAAAAGAAGCGGAATCCAGTCAGTTCGTATCCATGCATATTAAGTGCATTATTGATGATAATCCCGGCTGTCATGGCAAATTCCTTCGTGGTGTACCTATCGTTGGAGGCAGAAACAAAATTGCAGATGCCGTAGGACAATACAGCATTGATGAGATCATTTTCGCCATTCCTTCCGCCAACAACAAGACACGTAAGGAAATACTGGATATCTGTAAAGAAACCGGCTGTAAGATGCGCACTCTGCCCGGAATCTACCAGTTGATCAACGGAGATGTATCGGTATCCAAGCTGAAAGAGGTAGAGATTGAAGACCTCCTTGGAAGGGATCCGATTCAGATCAATACAGAAGAAATATTGAATTCTGTGCACAACAAGGTAATACTGGTCACCGGAGGCGGCGGCTCTATCGGCAGCGAGTTGTGCAGGCAGATCGCCGCGCACCATCCGAAGCGGCTGATCATTCTGGATATCTATGAGAATAGTGTTTACGAGATTCAGCAGGAACTGTTGCGGAAGTATCCTGAACTCAATCAGGTCGTGCTGATAGCATCGGTACGAAATACTGCCCGTATAGAGAAGATTTTTGAGACATACCGTCCGGATATTGTGTATCATGCAGCAGCACATAAACATGTGCCGCTCATGGAGACGAGCCCCAATGAAGCCATTAAAAACAATGTATTCGGCACGTATAAGACTGCGCAGGCAGCAGCTAAATACGGTGTAAAGAAATTCGTATTAATATCTACGGATAAGGCGGTAAATCCCACAAATATCATGGGTGCTTCCAAGAGAATCTGCGAAATGGTGATTCAGATGATGAATCATACAACAGACACAAACTTTGTGGCAGTGCGTTTTGGAAATGTATTGGGAAGTAACGGCAGCGTGATTCCTCTGTTCAAACAGCAGATTGCGGCGGGAGGCCCGGTCACGGTTACAGATCCCAATATTATCCGTTATTTTATGACAATACCGGAAGCGGTATCTTTGGTGTTACAGGCAGGTGCTTATGCCAGAGGTGGCGAGATTTTCGTACTGAACATGGGTGAACCGGTTAAAATTCTGGATCTGGCAACAAACCTGATTAAACTGTCCGGTTATAAACCGGGAGAAGATATCGAAATCAAATTCACCGGATTACGCCCCGGAGAAAAGATGTACGAGGAACTTCTCATGAATGAAGAGGGGCTGAAGGAAACTGCAAATAAGATGATATTTATAGGCAAACCGATTGAGTTTGATGAGGAGGAATTACGCAGACAACTGGATATCCTGGAGCAGGAAGCGGTGGACGAAGAAGGCAACATTCGCGAAGAAGTGAAAAAAATTGTACCCACATATCATCCGACGGAGGAATAAAGATATGTATACTCCCATAAAAAGAACAATCGACATACTGCTTAGCGGATTAGGCATTATTTTATTGTCACCGCTGTTATTGATCTTGTGTATTGCTATTAAACTCGATTCTCCCGGACCGATTCTGTTCTGCCAGAAGAGAGTAGGGATTCATAAAAAGCATTTTATGATCTATAAGTTTCGCACCATGCGTACCGATACACCCAAGGATATGCCGACACATCTGCTGAGTAATCCTGAACAGTACATTACAAAAACCGGCAGATTCTTACGTAAGACCAGTCTTGATGAACTGCCGCAGATATTCAATATCTTCAAAGGAGATATGAGTATCGTCGGACCCAGACCGGCATTGTGGAATCAGTATGATCTGATCGCTGAGCGGGATAAATACGGTGCAAATGATGTACTGCCCGGACTCACCGGATGGGCACAGATCAACGGCAGAGATGAACTGGAAATTCCCGTAAAGGCAAAGCTGGATGGAGAATATGTGGAGAAATATGGATTCGTTATGGATCTTCGATGCTTTTTCGGTACTTTTGTAAGTGTACTGCGCCAGGACGGCGTTGTAGAAGGCGGAACGGGAAGCATGAAAAAAGATCCAAATGAGGAGAAAAACGCAAAAAATGAAAAAAATACTGATTCTGGGTGCCAATAGTTATATTGGCACTTCTTTTCATAATTACCTTACCACACAATATCCGGGGAAATATGAGATCGAACGCATTAGTCTGCGTGGAGATGCATGGAAACTGGAAAACTGGACCGGATATGACAGCATCATCAATGTCACCGGGAAAGCACATGCAGATATCTCAAAATTATCGGATGAAGAAAAGCAGCAATATTATGCAGTGAATTGTGAACTGGCTGTAGAGACAGCAAAAAAAGCCATCACAGACGGTGCAGCACAATATATTTATTTCAGCAGTATTATCGTCTACGGCGACAGTAGCAACAGCAGAAAACCGGTGAGGATCACGGCTGAAACGAAGCCGGATCCATCGAATTTTTACGGGGATAGCAAGTGGCAGGCAGAACAGAGACTGCAGAAAATTTTTGATGCTGCAACGGGAAGTACAAAGCTTGCAGTACTGCGCCCGCCGATGATCTATGGAAAAGGTAGTAAGGGAAATTTTCAAATGCTTGTGAAACTGGCTGAAAAATTACCGATATTTCCAACGTATCATAATGAACGAAGCATGCTTTATATAGAAAATTTGTCGGAATTTCTCAGAAAACTGGTGGAAGACGGCAGAGGCGGAATCTTTCTGCCACAAAACCGGGAGTATGTGAGCACTTCGGACATGATATGTGAAATTGCCAAGGCAAAAGGGAAAAAGATTCTGTGCCTGAGATGGATGAATCCTTTTGTGAAGCTGGCTTTCGTGATGCCGGGGAAAATAGGAAAAATGGTGAAGAAAGCATTTGGCAGTATGACGATAGACAAAGAACTGAGCCTTGCTATTTCGGATTATCAGCGATTTGACCTGAAGGAAAGCATTCAAAGGAGTATATCATCGGAAAAATGAAAAATGTCTTACTATTGGCATCTGTGGCATCTATGATACAACAATTCAACATGAGAAATATAGAATTGTTATTGAAAATGGGATATAAAGTAGAGGTGGCATGCAATTTTGAGCAGGGAAATACCTGCGCCAGAGAACAGATCGAGAATTTAAAAAAGGAACTGGAAAATAAAAACGTTGTGTGGCATCAGATTGATTTTGCACGGAATGTGTTTTGCGTTAGACAGAATTTTAGAGCATATCAACAGTTACACCGATTGTTCCGGCATAACACATATGCATTTGTACACTGTCATAGTCCGATCGGAGGAGTGCTGGGCAGAATAACCGCACATAAATATAAGACAAAAGTTATCTATACGGCACATGGTTTTCATTTTTTTAAGGGAGCTCCTTTTAAAAACTGGATGCTATTCTATCCTGTGGAGAAATTATTATCTTATTATACAGACGAACTCCTTGTGATCAATCGGGAAGATTATGAATTAGCAGGGAAAAAATTTCATATGAAGCATCTGACATATCTCCCCGGAATTGGTGTAAATATAGATGTATCTGACAATAGCGAAGAGGAAAAACATAAAAAGAGAGAAGAATTGAATATTCCGGTAGATGCGTTTATGATAATACAGGTTGCGGAGTTCACACCGAACAAAAATCAACAAACTGTGATCAAAGCGATAGAAGAAATGGCAAATCCGGAAGTTTTTTATGTAATGTGCGGAATCGGACCGGAAAAAGAAGCACTGGAGAAATATGTGAAAGAGCAGAAACTTAATCAGAATATTCGTTTTGCAGGATTCCGGAGTGATATCCATGAACTGTTGCAATGTGCAGATTGTTTTACGTTGTCATCTTACAGAGAAGGCTTGTCTGTGGCACTTATGGAAGCAATGGCGGAAGGGCTGCCTGTCGTCTGCAGCAGGATTCGCGGAAATGTGGATCTCATAGAAGATGGCCTTGGGGGATATCTCGTGGAACCGGGAAATTGCAGGAATTATGAGGATGCCTATAAGAAAATGTTTGCTATGTGGAAGGGCAGGCAGGGACAATTCGCCACTATGGGAAACTGTAATCGGCAAAAAATAAAGCAGTTTAGTGCGGAAGCGGTAGACGAGATTATGAGGAAGGTGTATGGAAATAAAACCGATAATATCCGTAATCATGGGAATCTATAATGAACGTGACCGGAGCCGGGTAATGAAAGCAGTAGAGTCCATCCTTGACCAGACATATGATAAGTTTGAATTTATTATCTGTGACGACGGGTCAGAACAGGAATTCTATGACTGGCTGAAGCAATATTGTAAAAAGGATACACGAATCCGGCTGCTTCGGAAAACACAAAACGGAGGACTGGCAGCAGCACTGAATGCGTGTCTGGCAGAAGCGAAGGGAGATTATGTCGCAAGAATGGATGCGGATGACCTGTCAAAACCGGATCGCTTCGAGAGACAACTGGATTTTCTGACGGCACATCCGGAATATGCACTGACAGGGTGCGGTGCGGAGTTGATAGATGGAGAAGGAATCTGGGGGAAGAGGATTCCAGCAGAAACACCGCAGAAAAGCGATTTTTTGTGGAACTCCCCCTTTATTCATCCTACGGTGATAATTCAGAAAAACGTATTAGAGGAATTGGGTGGATACACAACATCAGCATATGCGGAACGTACAGAAGACTATGACCTGTTTATGAGAATGTATGCTGCGGGATATCAAGGCTATAATCTACAGGAATGCTTGTTTCAATATCGCGAAGATCGTAAAGCGTACGCAAAGCGAAAATATAGATACCGTATAAATGAGGCCAGGGTAAGATACCGTGGGTATCGCAACCTTGGAATACTAACCGGACATTTTCATAATGTCATGAAACCACTCCTTGTGGGATTGATACCGGTCAGTTGGATGCAAAAAATACGAAAAAAACAATTTGGGAAATAAGATGATAGGGATAGTAATATTAAACTATAGGAACTGGAACGATACCCTGCGATGCATCAAGAGTATTGCAGAGAATCCACCGGAGGAAAAATACAATATCATATTGGTAGATAATGCCTCTCCGAATGAACCGGATTATGATCTGAATGCTATGATAGAAGAGTACCATGTTACGTACATTGCCAATAAAGAAAACAGAGGATATAACGGTGGAAATAATGTGGGCATTCGTGCGGCACTGGACGAGAAGTGTGATGCAATTCTTATTTCTAATAATGATGTATGCTTTCGACCCGGAAGTATTCAGACGTTGTGGGAATATGCAAAAATGCATCCGGAAGCCGGAATCGTCGGCCCCAAGATTATTGATGCGGAAGGAAAGGTACAAAAAGATAATCTTTGCCGAAAGACCGGTCTCAAAGAAAAATACCTGGTCAGAACAAGACTGAATGCTATTTTTCGCAAAACTTACCGGACGTATTTCGGATTGGACAGAGATTACGATACCATATTTGAAGTATATGCGGTATTGGGGTGTTGCTTTCTGATGACCGCGAAATGTGCTGAAAAAGTGACGCCGTTAGACGAACACCCTTTTTTATATGAGGAAGAGCTGATCCTTGGAATTCGTATGGAACGAGCCGGATATCATACTGTCTATGACCCGGAGGCAGTAATAGAACATCTGCATGGCGGAAGCACAAAGCATGTAAAAGCCTTCGCCTTCGCACATAATGTGAGAAGCGAAATCTACTATTGTAAAAAGTACTTGAACGCTTCAAAAGCTGAAATCTATCCACTATATTGGTACAGAGTAGGGTTATACCTGATTCGGTGTATAAAATATCAGGATTTTAGGGAGCATTGGAAATGGTTCCGGAAGATGACGAGGGAGGAGGTGTTGTAAACGCCAACAAAGTATGTTATTATAAACTGTGGTATTGTGTATGATTATGTAAAAGAAAGACGATAAAAATGACTATAAATACAGAGCAGCCGTTAGTGTCAATACTCGTTCGGACATGCCAACGCCCGGATGTACTCAGACGTGCATTAGATAGTATCTGGGAACAGACTTACTCCAATATTGAAGTGGTAATCGTAGAAGATGGAAAGAATGCATCAGAAGACTACCTAAGGCAGCAGTATCAGGGGAAAAATTACAAATACCAGGCAACGGTTGAAAAGATAGGACGTTCTGCAGCTGGCAACAGGGCAATGGCGATGGCAACAGGTGAGTATCTGAACTTCTTGGATGACGATGATATGCTTTTTCCGGGACATGTAGAGACCCTGGTGTCCAGACTGATAGAGGAGCCTAATCTGGTAGCATATAGCGTGGCAGAGGAGAGACAGCTGAAAGCAGATAGTGACAATCTGACGGCCTATAAAATAAAGCGAAAGACGATTCGCTTTAACCAGCCATTTAACAGATTGCTGTTATATACGTTTAATTATTTCCCGATTCAGACAGTTATGTTCAGCAGAAAACTATACGAACAATATGGTGGACTGGATGAAAGGCTGGATTCGTTAGAAGACTGGGATCTGTGGGTAAGATATGCCACACACACTGATTTTATTTATGTTAATGAAGTGACATCCTGTTATCACATCCCTTATCGTACAAAGAATAAGAAATCACGTAAAGGGCTAATGGTTGACAACAGAGAAATGCTTTATCAGAAATTTGAACAGTATCAGAGTACTCTATCTGTTCGGCAAATTAACGATGAAATGACATATGTGATACGAGAGTACAAAAATAAAGGGTTACTTAGGTATTTGAGAATGTTCTTTCGGACGGTATTCACGGGGGAACAGTAAAAGCTTGAGAAAGTATAGAGAAGAGTTTCAATGATTATATTTACATCAATTTGTGCCAATTACATTCACAAAGCAAGAACTTTGGCTGATTCTGTAAAAAAAAATATACCAGATGCAAAATTTTTTGTTTGCATAACGGAGAGAAAAAAAACGGAACAAATGTCGTACAATTCGTTTGATAGAGTAGTTTTAGCAAAAGATGTATGGGATGGAAATTTTAATCAGTTTATATTTAAACATACTATTGTAGAAGCATCAACAGCGGTAAAAGCATGTTTTTTTCAATATTTGATGAAAAACTTTCCGGATGAAAACAATTTCATCTATTTAGATCCTGATTGCTATGTATACTCCGATTTTGTGGAAGTGAGGCAATTGCTGAAAAAACGTCCAATTATTTTGTGTCCCCATTTGCTTCAAACAGGTAATATTGGAATGGAACTTTCTTCTACTGCTCATGGAGTATATAATTTGGGCTTTTTGGCTGTAAATAATAGTGAGGAGGCGGCGAGGTTCATTGCTTGGTGGGCAGAAAGGCTGTCACTCTATTGTTATGATGATATTCCCAGGGGGATTTTTACCGATCAAAAATGGATTGATTTAGCTCCTTGTTTTTTTGACACAGAAGTATTAAAACACAGGGGATATGATTTTGCACCGTGGTCGCTACTTAACTGTGATATGAAAATACAAAATGGTGAATGCTTAATAAGCGGAGATAAATTAAGATTTATACATTTTTCCGGGTATGGGGAGACTGCTAAAAAATGTATGGACGATTGGCTGCCACAGGGGGAGCATCCTTTCAGAGAGCTATATAGACAATATAGTGAAAAACATGATAAAAATGACTATGACAATGTGTCACTAACTACGTGGAGCTATAGTAGATACTATTCGAATGAAAAAATACAAGATTTGATAAGAGAAAAATACAGGAGGAATCCCAAAGTTATGTTTGCTATAGAGGATCCTTTTACATTAAGCAATAGAAAAATAAGAGCTTTGTTAAAGAAAAATCCTATAACTGTTCCTTTCCATAAGAAGATTTACAAAATAGCAAAGGAAGAGGGCATAAAAGGAATAGTGCAAAGAGTAAATACCAGAGTATTTCGTTTTTGAAATGAAAGTGATAAATTAAGGAGCAAATAGAAAAAAGAATGACCAAAATATGTGTATATTTAAAAGATTTATATAAGCAAAGAAAAATATTAGGAGAATTGGCTATTAATGATTGCAAAGCAAAGTTTGCATCATCGGGATTGGGGATGGTATGGGCTTTTTTACAACCGTTGTTGACATTATTGGTGTTTTGGGTTGTGTTTCAGGCGGGATTTAAAACAGCTCCGATTTCTAATGTTGAATTTATTGTATGGTTTGCCCCCGCGTACTTGATTTGGATGTTTTTTTCAGAGGGGCTTCTCCAAGTTACAAACTCGTTGGTTGAATATAATTATCCTGTCTCTTATACACATCTGACGCTGCCGACGAAGCTAGAAGTGTAGAT